>WNFU01003567.1_pt1 | contig 20471 bp, 14 predicted proteins | sample 5400121 | NCBI WGS metagenome assembly WNFU01 (sample SAMN13153360, study PRJNA577476) | soil metagenome | isolation source: 100 cm soil or saprolite under grassland replicate 1 | place: USA:California | collected 2016-06-15 | reverse complement strand
CACGATCGATGCCGTACTCGCGAGCCTGGACGGGCGCGTCCGGCAGCCATTGCATTTGACGGACGCGCAACTCGCCGATCTGGTGGAGTTTCTCAAGTCGCTCACGGACCCGGCCGCCCGCGATCTGTCCGGCATGATTCCGGCTTCGGTACCGAGCGGATTGCCAGTGCGCTGAAAAAGAATGTAGGGGCGCAGCATGCTGCGCCCCTACAATTCTTGACGGCGGTGCGGGTCCTAGAACCCTTCGGTCAGACTGAACCGTACCATCCAGTTTTTCTCCGGCCGGTCGAAGGGATGCACGATGTCCATCTGGCCGATCGCGTACCCCAGCAGATTCATGCGGAGCGAGACGCCGGTGCTGCGGACGACCTTGCGGGGTCCGTTCCCGAACAACTGGGCGCCTTCGCTCGCCGTCCACGCCACGCCGGCGTCGTAGAAAATGCCGGCTTCGATCGGCAGGATGCCGTAGTAACTGCCGCCAATGCCGAGCAACCCGAATGGGGGGAATCGCAGCTCCACATTCCCGACGAGGATCTTGCTGCCCCAGAGCTGATCGTAGACGGGGCAGGGGTCGTTCGGGGTTGCGACGCACTCGGCGCCCTGCCCAAAACTACCGCGGTCGTAACCGCGCACGAAGGACGGATAGCCGATGAAAAGCGGATATATGCGCTGGTCTTCAGCGTCCCTTCCATAGCGCCCGATGTGGAGGGCGCGTATAGCCAACGTGAATGGCCGGACCGGCATCACATACTTCCGATAGTCCACATACCCAGTGAAGAACCGCAGGCCCCCGAATGTCGGATCTGCTTCGAGCCGCCAGCGGTCACCGAGAATGGGGCCCGTGGCGCCATAGAACGAGTTGTCGTGCACAAGCGCAAAGGTCGTCGCCTCCAACGTCACCGGCGGCGGAACGGGGAAGTGGATGGTCGAATCGTACGCGACCGAGTTGTCGGGACGGAAGCCTTGCTTCCTGAGCTCGTGATCGTACGAGATTTGCTGCAGCCCCCCCGATACTTCGAAGCGATCAGAACGGTTGAACGGGTACGACGCGATTCCGCTCACCCCGCGATTGGTTTGCTTGATGCGTTCGACTTCCTGCACATAGAGGCCAGTGCCATCCGGGCCCGAGAAGATGCTCCCCCAGATGTACGGGATTTGTTGGGCACCCACCGCCCAGCTCAAGCGCGACTTCCGGTTGAGGTATGCGGTCGCCGCGGCGAAATCCGAGATGCGACCCTGGAACTGCGCCATCGTGACGAGATTGTGGTCGCCGAGCATGTCGCTCCAGTACAGCGTGGCCCCGCCGCCGATGTAGGTCCCGAAGCGATCGGCCGCGACCGCGAGGGAGGGTTGGGCGATGAAGTCGAGCGACAGCTTGGGATGGTACTCCTTGACCGCGCTGCTGAGGTTGAGGGTCGCCGCCGCCGGCACGGGCTTGGGATCTCGAAGCAGCGCCGCGATGCCGGTTCCGACCTCGGCCCGTTCCAGGGGCGGCAGTGCCGAGGCGGTCGTCGGCAGCTGGACGATCGGGCCCCCCTCGAGCGCCCGGATATCGTCGATCGCCTGAATCGCGTAGCCGCCATCCGAGTAGACCGCGAACACGGCGCGCGGCGCCTTCTGTGCGACGCTGAGTGCCGGACTCAGCGACGTGATGCCGCTGACGCCGGTGAATACATTCGTCACTTGCGCGATCGCGCCGCCGTCGATGGACAGGCGAAAGACGTTGGTGACCCCGCCCGGATCGCCGAGGAAGTAGAGACTTTTCCCGTCCGGACTCCACTGCGGATTGATGTGCTTGGCTTTCGGGAGATGCGGGAGCTGCCGGATCTGACCGCTGCCCCGGACATCGATGACGGCCAGCTGATAATCGCCGTACGACAAGTCGTCCAGCGATGTGGTGAAGCGATCAGTCACGAATGCAATCTGCGAACCATCGGGTGACCAGGCGGGCTCGAGGTCGGCGTAGGCGTCATTGGTCAGGCGCCGCTGCTGGCCGCTGTCGAGATCGTAGACAAAGAGATCGGTGACCCCGCCGACTTGCGCGCTGAACGCAATCTGTTTCCCGTCGGGCGACCACGTCGGATTGAAGATCTCGCCGAGTGACGGAAACTTTATTTCCTTGATCAGGTCGCCGTTATCGCCCTTCACGATGCGGAGCGCCGGCCGGCCGGTTACGATCGCACCGAACGCGAAGCGGCCGTCCGTGCTCCAGGCGCCTGCCGAGTTGATGAGCTGCATGCTCTCGAGATGGGGATCGCGGGTCGCGGACACGAGCTTGCGGATCGTCTGGCCGTTCTCCGCGTTGGCGAGGTACAAGTCGAACGAAAACAGTCCCGCGTCCGAGATGTAGGCCATGCGCGTGCCGTCGGGACTCAGCGCCGGCGCGAGGTTGTAGTGCTGTTCCTTGCCGGGGCTCACGAGCGCGCGCGCGCCGGCGGTCGTGACTGGCGTCAACCGTGCCTGATCCCGCTGCGCGCGGTCGGTGGGCAGCGGCGTTCCGGTCGCGACCGCGATCGGCTTGGCCGCGTCGGTCAGCGCGCGATGCCAGTCGGCAATGAGACTGTCCGCCGGCCGGTGGGTCATCTGCTCGAGGGCTGCCTGAACGTTGCCGCTGCGGCCGGCGGCGCGAAGCAGCGCTCCGACGATGTCATCGCCGTACGTTCCGCCGAGGTACGCCCAGAAGGACTGACCCCAGCGGTAGGGGAAGTACCGCGGGTTTTCCAGGTCGCGGAACTTGGGCAGGCGGCCGGTGCGGACCGCGTCCCGCATCCACATCGTCGTGTTAGGATCCACGTTCCCGAGCGAGACGTACTCCGCCATCCCTTCGATGAACCATAGCGGGACGCGGTTGAACGCTGTGGCCATGCTGCCGCGAGCGACGCCGGTGATGTCGTACTGGAACGCGTGGGTCAGCTCGTGACCGATCACGTGGTCGGTTTCGAACGGCGATGCGCCCAGTGGCAGGAGGACACGCCGCTTGAGGCTCTCGGTGACACCTTCGCTCCCCTCCACCTGGGCGATATTGGTCTGGTTGTACGCGGGGTGGTCCGCGTAAAGAATGAGCGGCTGGCGACTGCTCAATTGGTGGCGCAGCACTGTGGATATTCTCGTGTACCACCGTTCGGCCATGCGCGCCGCCTGAGCAGCAGCGTCGGCTTCTTCATCATAGAAGTAGACGTCGAAGTGTTGGGTCTTCAGAATCTTGAAGTGGAAGGTTTTGTACTGGACGGCATTGCGGCCGAAGGAGGTCTGGGTTTGCGCGGCGGACGCGACAAGACTCAGCGCCCCCAGCAGCAGCGTGACGCGGGCAATGGTGTTCATGTCCTAAGATTACCCCCATACTCCGGGTTCGGCACAGTGATGCGACCTAAACGTCTCTCGTGAACGTACACTCTCCACCGGGAGTTCACATGCTCGGCGCCGTCTCCACTCTGTGCACCCTCAGCCTGATATTCCGGCAGGCCAATGCTCAAACGCCGACGAATTGGAAAGCGATCGACAGCGTCCTGGGCAGATCGGGTAGTCTGCAAGGGGAAACCTACCGTGTCGGGTTCCCCCGAAGTGATCTTCGCGTCACAGTGGGAGCGGTCAGAGTACGGCCGAGTCTCGCCCTGGGATCCTGGGTGGCGTTCAAACAGACGAGCGACAGCACCGCAATGTTAATGGGCGATCTCGTCCTGCTGCCGGTCGAAGTCACCGCTGTGATCGATGCGCTGCAGCGCGGCGGAATCGAGCAAGCGGCACTGCACAATCACCTGCTGAGCGAATCGCCGCACGTGGTCTACCTCCATATTGGCGGCGGGGGACGGCCGGTCGCGCTGGCGAGGGCGGTGCACGAAGCGCTCGCGTCTACCAGGACGCCGGCGCCGGCGACGGAAACCGGTGCCCCGCCACCGCTCGGCCTCGATACCGTTCAGATTGCACAAGTGCTCGGCGTGCACGGCAAGGCCAACGGCGGCGTGTATCAGCTCAGCGTTCCCCGTGCCGGCGCCGTGATGATGGATAGTGTTGAAGTCCCGGCGGCGATGGGCGTCGCAACCGCAATCAACTTCCAGGCGATGCGTGCAACTACCGCAGCCGTGACCGGTGATTTCGTGCTGATCGCGAGCGAGTGAATCCGGTTCTGCGCGCGCTCCGCGCCAACGGAATCGCGGTGACCGCGCTGCACAGCCACATGCTGAATGAAAGTCCGCGGCTCTTCTTCATGCACTTCTGGGGAGAGGGAGATGCCGTCAAGCTGGCGCGGGGACTTCGCGCGGCGCTGGATCAGATGGATATCAAACGAACCTAACTGGATTCGGACTTGCCGGGGATTTCCGGCGGCGCCATGTTCGCGGCGATGAATGCGCCCCTCGCCTCGACGTCCCGCGTCGCATCGATCGATCTGATTCGCGGCGCGGTCATGGTGCTCATGGCGATCGACCACGTCCGCGTCTATGCGGGAGTCCCTGCCGGCGGTCCCACGGCGGGGATTTTCTTTACGCGCTGGGTGACACACTTCGTGGCTCCCGCGTTCATCTTCCTCGCCGGCACGAGCGCCTTCTTTTACGGCCGCAAACACGCCGATCTGTCCCGCTTCCTGTTCATCCGCGGTGTCTGGCTGGTGCTGCTCGAGCTGACGGTGCTTCGCGTCGCGTGGACGTTCAATTTCGACTTCGCGAATTACATGCTCGCGGGTGTCATCTGGGTGATCGGCTGGTGCATGATCCTGATGGCGGGGCTCGTGCGGCTGCGACCCCGGACGGTCGGCATCATCGGCGTCGCAATAATCGCTCTGCACAACGCCGTCATGCCGTGGCTCGTTGGTTACCTGCCGCTCGGGAAACTCTCGAATATCCTGTACGGCATCGGTCCGGTCGACGGAACGCCGCTATTGGTGCTCTACTCGATCGTTCCCTGGATCGGCGTGATGGCGGCGGGTTACTGGTTCGGCACCGTCCTGGTACTGGAGCCGGCGCGCCGCAACCGGATCTGCCTGCGGCTTGGCCTCGGCGCCACCGCGTTGTTCCTGGTCCTGCGCGTCATCAACTCGTACGGCGATCCGCAGCGGTGGAGCACGACAGGGCGCCTGCCCGCGGTGTTGTCATTCCTCAACGCCAGCAAGTACCCGGCGTCGCTGGACTTCCTGCTGATGACGCTCGGCCCGACGATTGCGCTGATCCCGCTCCTGGACCGCGTGCGGGGGCGCGTGGCACAGTGGCTCACGGTCTTTGGGCGCGTCCCGTTCTTCTATTATCTGCTCCACATCCCGCTGATTCACGCCCTGGCCCTGATCGTGTCGCAGATCCGGACTGGGAGCGTGGACCCGTGGCTGTTCAACAATCACCCGATGAACCCCGGACCCGCGCCCGACGGCTACATGTGGAGCCTGGGCCTCCTCTATCTCGTCTGGGCGATTGCGGTCGTGATGCTGTACTTCCCCAGCCGCTGGTACGCCGATCTCAAAGTGCGCCGCGGCGGCCAGTGGCCGTGGCTGAAGTACCTCTAGAACGCTCCTCCGCCGCCCCCGCCTCCACCACCTCCAGAACTTCCGCCCCCACCAAATCCAGAGCCGCTCGAGCTACGCGGCGTTGATGCCATCGTTGTCGCCGCGACCGTCGACAGATGCGACATGCTGCTCGAGAAATGGCCGACGTTGAAGTTCATCATGCTCGGCCCGACGTACCATTGCGGTGCCTGCGTGTAGATCCCTTCGAACGCGCGGGCGAATTGCCGCTCGACGCCGAAGGCCATCGCGTAGGGCAGGTACTTGTCGAACAGCTCCGGGTGGCCCACGATCACGCGCTTCAGGTTCTCGGACTCGACCCGCCGCAGGAATTCCTCGAACCCCAGGACGTGCTCCAGCGTCCGCGTTCCGGCTTCCGTCCGTGCCGGCATGAACTGCGCGAAGATCACGAGAACAATCCCGGACACGATGGCGGCGATCACGAAGGACACCGGCGTCAGCAGGAACGCCGCGGCAAGGAAGGCGCCCCCGACGCCGATCAGGATCGCGAAACCGATTCCACAGCCCAGCCAGATCTGCTTCACCTTGTCGGGCCGGTTCCGATAGAACCCACCGCCCTTGAGCTGGTCGTAGATGGCATCGCGAATTGGACCGAGCTTGGTGTAGAACTCGTCCTTCAGCTCATCCAGCGGCACATGATCGCCATGGGAGAAGATGCCGTCGAAGACCACGCGCTCATGGCCTGCCAGTCCGTCGGCCGGCTTGAGCCGGTGCAGCGTGTACGTGGTGGCGCCGCCGAACAGCCCAAACAGTTTCGGGTTTTGGTGCTCCTCGATGCGCAGATAGCCGCGGACGGCGAGATCGACCAGCGTGGCGGTGATGTCGCGCATGTCGACGGTGTTGTCGAGCAAGGTGCCGGCTTCTCCCGGCGACATCCTCGCCGGCGGCTCATACTGGACCGCGATCGGCCGGCGTCGTGGATCGCGGCCGCGCCGCCACCACCGCCAGAAGACGAAGAGGAAAACGGGGATCGGAATGGCCAGCGGCCAGTTACTGGTTGCGGTCTCCACCGCGCGATCGGTCACCGTGGGAGCCGTGACCAGACCTTTGTCCCATCCCACGACCGCCGTGAGGCCTTCGTGATAGTCGAGCGCGTGGGGCATGGCGATCCGCACGACGTTGTCACTGAGCGTCACGCGCGCGTCCCTGGCGGTGGAGCCGTACATGCCGTTGAAGGCGATCGCGCGCATGCCGGTGGCACCGGCCGGCAGCTCGATCTCCGCCGTCGCCGCCCCGATCGGCACTTCCCACTCGTCTCCGGTGACGTTCCAGTACAGCTCGTCGTGCTCGTCGAAGAACCGGAGCCCATTGGTCGCGTGGTAGCGGAGAACCAGCGTGCGCGTCGCGTCCACCGCACCCGGGATCCAGATCTTGTACTTGAGGTTCGCGCCTTCGCGTGTCGTCTCGGTGCGGAGGCTGTGGCCGGCGTCGTCGCGCGCACTCTGGAGTGAGACGCCCAGCGTCCAGTTCAGTCCCTGCGCGTTGCGGTACTTGATGGGGATGGTGCGAAAGAGTCCGTTATAGGAGCCCACGAACCGCGCCGTGATCGATTCCGTCACGTCGATACTGGCATCGCGGTTCACGCGAATCCGCGCGTCGAACCGCTCGATCGAATAGGAACGTTGCGCACTGAGCGATGTTGCCGAGAACGCGAGGAATAGCAGGATGAGTGGTACCTTCGGCACGGCTCGTTCAGAGGGATCATCCAGACCAAAGAATTCCCGCGGCTTGAGGCGCATCATCCCGGCGATGATCCCGGAAGGGAACTGCGCGATGGCGGTATTGAAGTCGCGAACGACCGCGTTGTAATAGCGCCGCGCGTTCTGGAGATGATCTTCGACGTCGGTCAGCGTCGCCTGCAGCGAGGCGAAGCTCGCGGCCGCCTTGAGCTCGGGGTACGCCTCGGCCACCGCCAGCACGCGCTGCAGGGCGTTCCCGAGCGGGTCTTCTTCGCGGGCGCGGGTCGCCGGTCCCGCCTGTGCCGCTTGCACCGCGCGGCCGCGGGCCGCCACGACGGCCTCGAGTGTGCTCCGCTCGTAGCCGGCGTGGCCCTGCACGACCGCGACCACGTTCGGGATGAGATCGTGCCGGCGTTTCAGCTGTACGTCGATATCGGCCCACGCGTTGTCCCCGAGTTGGCGGAGCTGCGTGAGACGATTGAACGCGTAGACGGTCCACGCGACGACGAGCAGTCCGATGATCGCGGCGAGAGTCATGGCGTCTACGCTAGCTCGGCAAAGGAGCGAATGCGAGGATGCTCCGTGGGATTTGGGACAGAGATCGGAGACTTGGGCTCGCGCATGCACAACGCCGTCCGCATTTCCGCGCTGCGCGCGGCATCGAGCTCTGCGACAACGTCGGAAACGAACAGGATGTCATGCGGTGAGCGACCCAGTGCTGTCGCGATCTTTCGGTAGCTGATCGCTTCGCCCTTTGGTCCGGTCGTCGTGTCGAAGTAGCCAGACAGAAACGGCGAGAGGTCGCCGGCCGTGGTATTGGCGAACAGATCGCGCTGCGCCTGGACGCTGCCCGACGAAAAGATCGCGATCGTTTTGCGGGCAGCGTGCCAGCGTTCGAGCGCGGGGCGCACGTCGGGATAGACTTCGCCTTTCCCCTTCAGCTCGCCTGCGCGATATCCGGCTTCCCAGATCCGTCCCTGCAGCGCTTTGAGTGCCGTCGATTTGCGGTCGCGATCCATCAGCCAGTAGACGTACGCTTCCGGATTCCACGCAGGAAGGTCAGGGGTAGGCGGTTCGGCGGCGTATTCCGCTCGAAGCAGCGCGATGTCCCCCTGTTCCAAATAGTCGTGCACGCGGGCGCGCGCGTACGGAAACAGCACCTGTTGGACGAATGCGATCGGTGTAGTGGTGCCTTCGATGTCCAGCAGGATCGCGCGAATGTCGTTCAGCGCGAGCCCGCTCCGCTCAGCGGGATGTACGTCGGTCCCAGACACAGCGGCTGGAAGCCCTTATCCGTCCCGCTGTTCGTGTAATGCGGCGTCCATCCGGCCTTGTCCTGGAACAGGCGAATCGCGCGAATGTCGCGATCGGCGCACAGGTCGAACCAGTGCCACGTGCCGCGCGGCACGCGAATCAGATCCCCCGCTTCGACCTCGATGGCGATGACCGGCCCGTGTCCCTCGCGCGGATGGATGTGAAACAGACCGCGGCCCCGGACGATGAACCGCACCTCGTCCTCATCGTGCCAGTGCTCGGTGCTGAACTTCGCGAGCATCGCCTCGAGGTTGGGCGTTGCCGGTGTGACGTCGATGACGTCGGCCGTGACGTAGCCGCCCCGAGCTTTCAGTTGCTCGATCTCCGGCGCATAGGCGGCCAGAACGGCGTCCGGAGGGGCATTCGCGGCCGCGCGCTGGGCCAGGGGCCAGCGCTCGTAGTCGATACCCAACTTGGCGAGATACGCCGTCACCTCTGCTTGATCGGTCAGGGTGCGCTGCTCTGCCGGAATTCTCACGGTTGCCATGCGATGCCTCGCTTTCGTCCCATCACTTCGAACAAGAATTCAAGGATCTCGATCTGCCGCTTGGCCTCGGCGAGATCGCTGCCCCAGGTGTAGAGCCCGTGGCGCCGGATCAGAAACCCGTGCGCCTCGGGATTCTCACGCAGCGCCACTTCAACCTCTGGCACGGCACGAGCCCAATCCTGCGTATTCTCGATGACCGGCAACCGCTCCCGATGCTCGTGCGTGCGAACGCCGTCCAAACCCTTGAGCATCTCATAACCTTCGATCATGAGACTGCCGTCGGTCACCGCGTCCGACAGAATCGTGCTCCAAATGGAGTGCGTATGCAACACTGCGCCCGCGCCCCGAGCGCGCACGATTGCCAGGTGCAACGTCGCTTCGGCCGACGGCGTGCCCGGTCCCTGGAGCACCCGTCCGCGCGCGTCGATCTCGACGATGTGACTCGACTCGAGCAGGCCCTTGTCCACGCCACTCGTCGTGATCGCGAGCGTGAGGGGTTCCGTGCGCACGACCGCGCTGAAGTTGCCGCTCGTGCCGAGGGCCCAGCCGCGCTCGTAGCAGTGACGGCCGACGTCAGCCAGCTGCTCGGCGAGACTCTCGAACGACTCTTTGACGAATGCGCGGGACATGCCTGAAGAATAAGCGTCAGCGGAGCTCGAGCGAGCAGGCTCCAAGATGGGCCGGCCAACGCGGCGTGAGCGAGATGCCCTGGACCGTTTCCTCAAACCCCCGCTCACTGCGCGCGACGGTGGTGATCTTGGAGCGCCAGACGTCGGCGTCAGGTTGAAGACGCAGCGACACTTCACGAGCCAGCGACAGCTCCGGCGCGAACAGCGCGTTGGCGGGTGCTGCCGACCTGTTCCACGTGTACGCGACCTCGAGACGGCCCGTTCGGTCGAATGTCAATCGTTTTTCGAGATCGTTGCCCCCTCCTTGCAGCAACACGGTGGCGGAATCAGCGCTGACGGACACGCGCGCGCGCATCGACGCGGCTGCCCACGACCGGATCGCGGTGTATTTCGCGCTCGCGTAATCGTCGGGGGACACATCCGCACCAAGCAGCCGCTCTACGAGGATCGCGCGCGGCTCGGCGTCGACCGGCGGCAGCGCCGTGAGGCGTGATGCCTTTTCGATGTCGTGGATGCTCGCGGTGCCGCCGCCGCTGTCACCGTGGCCGTGTGCCGGCTGCTTGGGGAGCTCGTGATAGGATTCGCGTCGCCGGGTGAGGACGTCGGCGAGATTGATGAGGTCACTGAATCGCGTGAGCACTTCGACGGCGCCGCCCCGATGGGGACTGATCACGGCCGAGAACTCCGCGGAGTGGATCCACAGCTCCGGATAGCCGTCGTAGTCGAGGTCGAGCTCCTCGTACGCAAGAGACTCACCGCGACGCAACGTCCGCTCAGCGATCGCGAGTTGGCGCCAGATGGCGTTCCGCAAATGCGGCAGATAGAGTCCGCCGAACACGCCGTGCCAGTAGGCATCATTGCATTGCGCGCGACCGATGGCCCGGCGGGCCTCCGGGGGATCGCCGCGGCTCCGCGACAGCGTGGAGAGCGCCACCATCGCCTTGTGCATGCGGTTCGACTCCGGGTACTTGACCAGGAAATGGTGCCAGTGTCCCCCCCGGACGAACGATGCCGAGGCCGCCAAATCCTTGGGGCCGAGCTTGTCCTCGAGCTTCGTCAGCTCCCGCTGGGCCACCGGCGGGAGCGCCCATTTCTCCATCTCGCGGTACGAGGCCGTGCCGAGGTAGGCGAGTCCACCCGAAGCGACCTGCCGGAACGCCTCTTGGCCGGTGCAGAGCTGGATCTCGCCGCCGGAGATCAGCTTTTCCATCGTCTTCAGAAACGTGTCCAGCCAGCCGGAGCCGTAGACCCAGTCCTTCGTGCCCGGCCAGCCGCCAAACTTCTCGCCGTCGTCGGCGAGGACGGCCAGGCCGTGTCCTTGGGAGCGAAGTTGCCGCAGGTATTCCGCGGTTTCTTCCGGGGGGCGGAACGGGATCAGGTATCGAAGCCGCTCGTCGATGGCGAGGAGACCGACGCGGCGCCCGTCCGACTCGGTGTGATGCGGGCGGTGTAGCTCGTCGTGCCGGAATCCGCTGACCAAAAAATGGCGGTCATCCACGAGCGCATATTCGACGCCCGCTTCGGCCAGATCCGCCGCCAGCTCCGGCTGCCACACACGCTCCGTGAGCCACAACCCGCTCGCGTCGACCCCGAAGCGACGCGTCAGGTATTCGCGCATGCGGCCGATTTGCTCGAGCCGGTCGGGGCGGGGGAGCGCCGCGAGGATCGGCTCGTCGAATCCTGCCAGCAGCAGCTCCACGCGGCGATCGGCGGCCAGCCGGCCGATCATGTCGAGCCATGCGGTGTCGTGCTGTTCCAGCCACTCGAACAGCGGACCGGAGACGTGCAGCGTTAGCGGGAAGAAGCCGGCCGCGGTCGCGCGCTCGATGATCGGCCGGTAGACGTCGCGTACGTGATCGGCCATGACGTGGTCGAAATTCCCCACCGGCTGATGCAGGTGCAGGCCAAAGACGAACCGCAGGGGTGCGGTCATGACGGCGTCGGCTGGGAGGTGCTGCGAAACACGTCAGCCGCGCTCCCTGCGGCCGGATCATTGCTGCGCGCGTCGCCAAGCTGAGCGATGAACCCCACCTCGAGTCGGGCGCTCTCGGAGCCGGCGAGCGAGATCGCGTGCGCGGCGTAGCGGAGTACCTGACGGCCCTCGAGGCCGGCGATGTCGTCAAAGAACCAACCGCACGACGACATGGCGCGCAACACCCCTCGCTCCATTTCGATAAGCCGCGCGGTGTTCCCGTTTCCCTGGACGGGCCCGGTGGCTCCTGCGGCCTCGAGAAACGCCCGCGGTCCCCCAGGCAAGTCGTGGCCCTCGCGGTCGTAGATCCCGTGCACTTCGTGCGCGAGCCACTCCACCGCGAAGCGCAGCGGGGCGCGCCAATCTTGCTGCGACGGCCGGTCGGTGTGGACTTTGCAGCCGCAAGCCGAGCGCCACCGCTCGATGCCGTGTGCACAGCTCCAGGACGTCCGCTCGACCAGCTCGACCGACTCCGTGGGCGCCGCCACCGCGAGCGCAGCGGCGAAATTCGTCAGCTCGATTTCCGGGAGGTGACGCACCCGCGTAATCATCTCCGCGATGGCGCGGACCCCGGCCTTGTGATGATGGCCGAACGTCTCGCCGTCCACAGCGACCGCTTCGATCGTGCCGGCCGGGATGCGCCGCGCGGCGACGATCCACCGTTCGGCGTTGGACTGGAGGTCGCCGAACGCGATTTCGTGCGAGCGCGGGCCATCATACACGAACACCGCGATCGCGCGTCCCCGATCGAGGTCGATACGGGCGGGCCACCCCTTAGCCGGTATGCGGGACACCTGGTGGGGAGCGAGGACCGTGAAGGCGATGCCCTCGGCGGCCAGAACGTCGAGCGTCTCCCGATCCACGGCGGTCTCGGGCAGCCAGAAGCCTTCCGGATCCCGTCCGAAGCGGCGCCTGAAATCGGCGATTCCCCAGCGAACCTCGGTTTCCTTGTCGCGGCGCGTGGCGAGCGGCAGGATGAGGTGATGATAGGGCATCGCGAGCGCGTTGCCGTGTCCGCGCCGCGCGACGCTGAGGCGGTCCGCGTGAATCACCGCATCCACCACATCCGGAGCTTCCCGGTCCATCCAGTCGAGCAGCGTGGGACCGAAGTCGAAGCTGAGATGCGCGTATACCGAACCGAGGGGTCGGTAGGATTCCCGGTTGATCCGCACGTTCCAGTCGTGATCGGGCGCTGCCGATGGCTCGACATCGACCAGGCCAGTCCAGGGATTCTCACGCGGCGGCTGGTAGAAGTGGCCGTGGATAATGATGACGGGTTTCATCGACTGCCTAGCGTCGCTACGATGGTGGATCGCCGGGGATCGCTTCTCCGGCAGCAGCGGGAACGTAATAGCGCGTGACGTAGGTCTCGAGCATCTGCCGCGTGGTGAAGCGTTCGACGGCCACCGCCATGGCGCCTTTCATCATGTGCACCCACTCCGCGGAATGCTGGCCAGGTACGCGATCGTAGTACATCGGAACTACTTTGTCTTCGAGCAGGCCAAAGAGATGCTCCATGTCGTGTTCGTCCTGGTCCCCTTCCCCCGACGCGAGCGGGATCGCCCATCCGTTCTCGCCAGTGTATCCCTCGGCCCACCAGCCATCCAGCGTCCCCAGCTGGGGCACCCCGTTCAGCGCCGCCTTCATGCCGCTCGTGCCGCAGGCCTCCAGAGGCACGCGCGGGAGATTGAGCCACAGGTCAACGCCCGCGACGAGGCGGTGCGCCAGGTGGACCTCGTAATCCTCCAGGAAAGCGATCCTGCCCTCGAAGCTGGGATCCTGCGCGGCCATGAACACCTGTTGGAGCACGCGCTTGCCCGGGTCGTCCGCTGGATGCGCCTTGCCCGAGAAGATGATCTGGACGGGACGGCGCGGGTCGGTCAAGAGACGCCGCAGCCGTTCCCGATCGTGGAGGAGCAGATCGGCGCGCTTGTAGGTCGCGAAGCGCCGGGCGAAACCGACGGTGAGGACCGCTGGGGAGAGGAGCGCACCGGATGCGGCCAGTTTCGCCGCATCGTTCCATTTGTCGCGCCAGCGGTGCCGGGCTTCCTCACGGATGTAGTGAAAGAGCAGATGGCGGAGGCTGTCGTGAACCGCCCACAACCGGTCATCGTCGGCCGCGCGTACAGCCGCGGCGACCGCCGCCGGCTCAGCCTCGAGTTCCCAATCCGAGCCCAGGGCCTTGGCCAGCAGATCCCGAATCGGCCGCGCCATCCACGTGCTCAAGTGCACGCCATTGGTCACATGGTCGATGGGCACGTCTGTAGCAGGTTTGCTGCCCCACATCCATTGCCAGATCCGGCGTGATTCTTCGCGGTGTCGGGCCGACACCGCGTTCACGCGGCCCCCAAGCCGTAGTGACAGAACGGTCATCTCGAAGCGCCGATCATCCGCGTGTGGTTTTCCGAGCGCCATGAATTGGTCGCGGGTCAGACCCATCGTGTTCCAGAAGGGCCCCGAGACCTGCTCGAGCTGCTCGCTGGTAAAGACGTCGTGCCCTGCGGCCACCGGCGTGTGTGTGGTAAACAGGCTCGTCGCCCGGATCTGCGCTTCCGCCTGCGCGGGGGTGCGTCCCGTTCCGGTCAGCTCGCGCATGCGCTCGATGAACATGAAGGCCGCGTGCCCCTCGTTCGCATGCCAGACATCCGGCTGGATGCCGAGGGCACGCAGGAGACGGACGCCGCCGACGCCAAGCACCCACTCTTGCCGCAGGCGCCATTCCGGCGCCCCCGTGTACAGTCGCGCCGTCAACTGCCGGTCGCCAGCATCATTGGACTCGAGGTCGGTATCGAGCAAGTAAACGGGAATCCGCCCCACCATGACGCGCCAGGCGCCGACCCGGACTTCGCGGCCAGAGATGGTGACGGCGACGACGCACGGCTTGCCGTCAGAGCCGTTCACCCGGGCGACGGGGTTCACCGTGGGATCGACGGGATCGTCGGAATCGCGCTGCCATCCATCCAGGCCGATGTGTTGATCGAAATAGCCGCCGTGGTAGTAGAGGCCGACGCCAATCAGCGGGACGCCCAGGTCGGACGCTTCCTTGCAATGGTCGCCCGCGAGCACGCCGAGGCCGCCGGAATAGATCGGCAGTGAACGGTGCAGGGCAAATTCGGCGGAGAAGTACGCAATCGAGCGGTTCAGGAGCTCGGGATAGCGGCCTGCAAACCAGGTGCCGTTCTTCTGCGTAAGCCGCTCGAACCGCCGCACGACGCGATCGTAGCGCTCGAGCGATATGGGATCCTGGGCGTGCTCCTCGAGACGGTCTGGGGAGACCTGCCGCAGAAACTGCACGGCGTTGTGCCGTGTGCTTTCCCACAAGCGCCGGTCGATGCGGTGGAACAGCTCACGCGCGTCGAGCTGCCAGCTCCACCACAGATTCTCGCTGATGTCGGTCAGCATCCGGATGCGTTCCGGAAGGTGATTGGGCGGGGCAGCAGGAGTCGGAGCGGGCGGGGCAGACGGTTCGCGTGGTGTCATCGGTTGCACATATCTAATGAAGGAGATTGTAAGGCTCCAGTCAGAGCCGCAACCTTTTCCTTTCGGGCCGCGTCCAAGCTGGTATCCTAGCCCACGTGACCGCCATGCCGAGACTCACCGTCCTCCTCGCCGTGCTGTGTGCGCCTTCCTTAATAGCCCAGAACATCCATCCCCACGCCCCGCCTGAAGTCCGGGCGGTGCAGCTCCGCGAGCCGATCCATCTCGACGGCAAGCTCGACGAGGGAGTGTGGCGGACGGCGCCGGCGGCGACCGGCTTGCGCCAGGCGCAGCCTCACTCCGGCGACTCCGCCACCCAGCGCACCGAGGTGCGGTTCGCGTACGACGACGCGGCTATCTACGTCGGCGCGCGGATGTACGACGACTCCAGCGCACGCGGCGTCCGGACTCGCCTCGTGCGACGCGACGCCGACATGAACTCCGATTACCTCGAAGTCATCTTCGACACGTATCACGATCACATCGGACGCCTGTTCTTCCAGGTCAATCCATCGGGCGTGAAGCAGGACGCCAACGGCCTCGGCGGCGGCGGCGATCCGTCCTGGGATCCGGTCTGGGAAGTTACGACCAACATCGACTCGCTCGGCTGGACCGCCGAGCTGCGGATTCCGTTCTCGCAGCTGCGCTACCCGTCGACGTCCGCGGAGCAGACCTGGGGCCTGCAGATCTGGCGCCAGGAAAACCGGCTCAACGAATTGTCGCAGTGGGCGTGGTGGCGGTTGGACGAGACCGGCGGCGCGCCCATGTTCGGCCATCTGCAGGGGCTCGTGATTCGGCACGCGCCCGGGCGCGCCGAGGTCACGCCGTACGTGGTGGGGCGCTCGTCGAACGTTCCAGGCAACGGCAGCGATCCATTCTTTGATCCGCACGCGCTCGACGGGCGTGTGGGCGGCGACGCGATGTACCGCGTCACCTCGAATCTCACGTTGAACGCGACCGTGAACCCCGACTTCGGGCAGGTCGAAGTCGATCCCGCCGTCGTCAATTTGTCGGCGTTCGAGACTTTTTTCGACGAGAAGCGGCCCTTCTTCGTCGAGGGAGCGGGGTACTTCGGCCTCGGCGGTTTCAGCTGCTTCTTCTGCTCCAACGTGTCGAGTCTCTCCATGCTCGCCACGCGCCGTATCGGCCGCCCGCCGCAGGTCTCACCGTTCCGCGCCGGACTAGCGCCGTCGGTGCAGTACGCCGACATGCCGGAGAATTCCACGATCCTCGGCGCTGCCAAGCTCACGGGGCGCACCCCCAGCGGCTGGTCGATCGGCGCCCTCGACGCGGTGACCAAGCGCGAGCGCGCGCCGGTGGACTTCACGAACGCGACGCGCGGCCAATTCGAGGTCGAGCCGGCGACGAATTACTTCGCAGCCCGCGCGGCCAAGGATCTGAGCGGGGGCGCGACGCAGATCAAGGCGATGGCCACGTCGGTGTATCGCGACCTCGGCGATACCTATCTCCAGAGCCGCTTGTCCCATCACTCCGAGGCGTTTGGGATCTCGAGCGACAGCTGGTGGGGCAAGCGCACGTACCGGTTGATGGCGCAGCTTGCGGGGACCCACGTCGAGGGCGATACGGCGGCCATGCGACGGATCCGGTCTGGCTCCGCGCATTTCTTCCAGAGACCCGATCGGCCCGATACGGCCGACGCGCGGGCCCCGCGCACCGGCATGGCCGGGCTCGGCGGCTACGCGCGGCTCTCCAAGGAGCAGGGTCATTGGCTCTGGGAGGTCGCGACCAACTTCCGGACGCCGGCGTACAACAACAACGACATGGCATTCTTCTCGCGCGCCGACTACTGGTGGATGTCCGCGAACATCTTTCCGCTGTGGACCAAGCCGACGAAGTGGTACCGGCAACTCCTGTTCATCGCCGGCGGCCAGCAGCAGTACACCTTCGACGGCGATCTGAACGGCCGCCAGGGGCAGCTGTACGGTCAGATCTCGACCTTGAGTTACTGGAACATCAGCGGCTTCTGGATTCACCGGCCCAGCGCCTTCGACGACCGGCTGACGCGCGGCGGACCGCTGGTGCGGGTGCCGGCGAACGACTTCTACTCGCTCAACGTCAATACCGACTCTCGCAAAGCGGTGGTTGGCCAGCTCAACGCGAACTACGGCTGCAGCAGCGAGGGGGATTGCAGCAGAGGGGCAAGTCTCGGGCTCGAGCTGCGCCCGCGCTCCAACGTGACGGTCTCCTTGAACCCGTCGATCGACCGATCCGAGACGGGATTCCAGTTCGTCGACAGCTACGCCGACTCGACGGCGACGTCGTTTTCCGGCACTCGCTACGTGTTCGCCCACCTGACGCAGCGCTCGGTGTCGATGGACACGCGCTTCAACGTGACCTTCTCGCCGACGCTGACGCTCGAGCTGTTCATGCAGCCCCTGATCGCCACGGGTGCCTACAGCCGGTACAACGTGTACGGTGCGCCACGGACCGCGCAGCGGCTCGAGTACGGACGCGACTTTGGCACTGTGGTCGTCCAGCCGGCGGCGAACCCATCGCGCGATCCGGCGACGATTTTCCTGGACGCGGACACCCTGGGGGGCGGGGCACCGACGGATACCCTGACCGACCCGACCTTCACCTTCCGATCTCTGCGAGGCAACGCCGTACTGCGGTGGGAGTACCGCCCCGGTTCGACCCTGTTCGTGGTGTGGACGCGCTCCAGTCAGATTCCCGATCTGCCGCGTGGCAACATCCGGTTTGGGGACGACGCGGGCGCGCTGTTCCAGGGGCCATCGGAGAACATCTTTCTCATCAAGATGACGTACTGGCTGGGATTCTAGGGAACCTGGGCGGCTGTTGAGGATGAAGGTAGGGGCGCAGCATGCTGCGCCCCTACGTCCTTGTGGGAACCGGTTAGTGTTCTATAGCAAACCAGCTTGATGAGGACTCATGTCAATTCGTGCCGTCAAATCGATTTCCCAGTCGCAGCTCACCCTCGAGGGGGCCGGCGTCAAACTGCGTCGCGCCTTCGGGTTCGGCCGTACCGGCGACTTCGATCCGTTCCTGCTGCTCGATGACTTCCGCAACGAACATCCCGAGGACTATCTCCCGGGCTTTCCCTGGCATCCCCATCGCGGCATCGAGACGATCACCTACGTGCTGAGCGGCAGCGTGCAGCACGGCGACAGCCTCGGCAACAAGGGCACGATGGGGGCCGGCGACGTGCAGTGGATGACCGCCGGCAGCGGCATTCTGCACCAGGAGATGCCGAAGGGCGACGAGCGAGGCCGGATGCACGGTTTCCAGCTGTGGGCAAATCTGCCGCGCAGTCTCAAGATGACCGACCCCCGCTATCAGGACATTCACGCCGCGGAGATCCCGGAGGTCGTGGACGACGACGGCACCCGTGTACGAGTCGTCGCGGGCGATTTCTGGGGGAAGCGCGGCCCAGTCGAGGGTGTGGCTGCCGATCCGCGCTATCTGGACGTCTGGATTCCGCCGCGTGTGCGTAAGACGATTCCTGTGGAATCGTCACGCCACGCGTTCGCTTATGTGTTCGAGGGCAGCGGCACCTTCCGCGACGCCTCGGCGCCCCAGGGCGTCCGCACCGACCGGGTGTCGGCCGGCGGTCGCGATGCCGGCAGCGAGACGCCCCAGGAAACGGGGAATCGCTCGCTGGTCCTGTTCGATTCCGGCGATGAGGTCACGGCCCAGTCGGGTGAGCAGGGGATGCGGTTCCTGCTGGTGTCCGGACAGCCGTTGCAAGAGCCCGTGGCCTGGCAGGGGCCGATCGTGATGAATACGCAGGAAGAGCTGCAGCACGCCTACGATGAGCTGCGGCGGGGTACCTTCATCAAGCGCTAGCCAGTTTCGTTCCGGGGCGGTTATCGTTTGACGCCCCTATGTGGAACTTCCTCCGCCGGATCTCACTCACGTGGTGGATTTTCATCGGGATGGTCCTCGGCGTCGCGCTGGGGGTCATCGCCCGTGAAATCGGCCATCCCGAGTACGCGACTTCACTCCGCCCGATCTCGACGACATTCCTGCGGATGATCAAGTCGATCATCGTGCCGATCATCTTCGGCACGCTGGTCGTCGGGATCGCGGGTCACGGCGACGACATGAAGCGCGTCGGCCGTCTGGCGTTCAAGTCGCTGGTCTATTTCGAGGTCGTGACCACGCTGGCGCTGTTCATCGGCCTGTTTGCGGTGAACCTCGTCAAGCCCGGGATCGGCGTGAGCCTGCAGCCGCCACCCGGCGGCGCGCCAGCGCTTCCGGGGGGAGAACAGCCGACGTTCGCGAGCGTGCTCGAGCACATCGTGCCGCAGAGCTTCTTCGAGGCGGCATTCCAGAATCAAGTATTGCAGATCGTATTCTGGTCGGTGTTGTTCGCGGTCGGACTCTCGCAGGTACGCGGCCGACCCAAAGAGGCGATGCTCGGATTCTGCGAAGGACTCGCCGAGGTGATGTTCAAGTTTACCGCGATCGTCATGAAGTTCGCGCCGATCGGGATCGGCGCCGCCATCGCCTACACCGTCGGCCACGCCGGCCTCGGTGTCATGAAGAACCTCGCCCTGCTCATCGTCACGCTGTACGGTGCGCTCCTCATTTTTGGGTTGCTGGTGCTCTATCCCGTGGCGCGCATCGCGCGCGTCCCGCTCGGTCCGTTCGTGCGGGCGGTCAAGGAACCCGCGTTGATCGCGTTCTCGACAACCTCTTCCGAAGCTGCCTTGCCGAAAGCGATGGAACAGATGGAGGCGCTCGGCGTGCCGCGCCGCATCGTCGCGTTCGTGATGCCGACGGGGTACTCGTTCAACCTGGACGGCAGTACGCTGTACCTCGCGGTCGCGTCCATCTTCGTGGCGCAGGCGGCCGGCGTACACCTGTCGTTGGGCCAGCAGCTGCTGATGATGTTGACGTTGATGCTCACGAGCAAAGGCGTCGCGGCGGTCCCGCGGGCCTCGTTGGTCATCCTCACCGGCACGCTCGCGTCCTTTCATCTGCCGGTCGAGGCCGTGCTGGTCATTCTCGGCGTGGACGAGATCATGGACATGGCTCGCACGACCGTGAACCTCATTGGGAATTGCCTTGCGACCGTCGTCATGGCGCGCTGGGAAGGGGAATTCGATGACTCGCGCGCCGTCGTAACCAAAACGGCCGCAGCCGCGTAGCTTCTCGGCGTGAATCCGTAGTTAGAACGCCACGCGCCACTCGACGCGGCTGCCAGACAGGAATTGGGGAGGGCCGAGGCCGAAGATGCGCCAGCGGCCCTCGACTATTTTGGCTGCCGTGAACCCGACGGTCGCACCAGCCAGCACATCCGACAACCAGTGCTTGTGATCGTTGAGGCGCGACCACGCGGTGCCGGTGGCCCCGGCGTACAACAGGGCCGTCGCCCACGGACGATGGATCTCTTCCGCCAGAGAGGTCGCCAGCGCGAACGCCA
>WNFU01003566.1_pt1 | contig 20472 bp, 20 predicted proteins | sample 5400121 | NCBI WGS metagenome assembly WNFU01 (sample SAMN13153360, study PRJNA577476) | soil metagenome | isolation source: 100 cm soil or saprolite under grassland replicate 1 | place: USA:California | collected 2016-06-15 | reverse complement strand
CGCCTGCTGCTGGTGGCGAGCCAGGCGCTCGGCGACGAGCTGGCCGCCCAGGGCTACCCGCGCGAGCGGATCCGGGTGGTTCCCCCGGGACGCGACCTGCCCGCCGCGCCCGCCGGCCAGCCGGTCGACCTGCGCCGGGGACGCCGAGCGGGACTGTTGTGCGTGGCCAACTGGGTCCAGCGCAAGGGCATCCTCGAGCTTCTGGAAGCCGTGGCGCGGCTCCCGGACGGGCTGGCCACCCTGCACCTGGCCGGGGACGACCGCGCCGGTCCCCGCTACGGCGAACGCATCCGGGTCAGGCTCTCCCGGCCGGACCTGGCCGGGAGGGTGGTCGTCCACGGTCCCCTGTCGGCGGAACGGGTGGCCGCCCTGTACCTGGGGGCCGACGTGTTCGTGCTGCCCAGCCTCCGGGAGCCCTACGGGACCGTGTGGGGTGAAGCCATGGCCGCTGGACTGCCGGTGGTCGGCTGGCGCGCCGGCAACCTGCCCCACCTGGCCGAGGACGGCCGGGAGGGGCTGCTGGCCGACCCTGGCGACGTGGCCGGGCTGAGTCGGGCGCTCGCCCGGCTGGTCGGGGACGAGGACCTGCGGCGAAGGATGGCCGCGGCGGCAGGGAGGCGCGCTGCCGCCCGGCCGACGTGGGCGCAGTCGGCGGCCCTGTTCTTCAGGGCGCTCCGCGAGGCCGCCGCGGCCGGTCACGACACCGGCCCGGCGTAGCCGCCGAAGTCCGAATGGGACTCCCACACCCGCACCGCGAGCGTGTCGCCGCCTGCCTGCCGCAGCGTGGGGACCAGGTTCTGGTGGGTCCACCGGGCCAGGACCTCCACGGTGACGGCCTCGGCTGAAGGCGGGCGGATCTCCTCCAGATCCTTTCCCTCGATCCGGGCCGTGATCGCCCGCAGCGCCGCCCGCAACGCATCCAGATCGCAGACCATGCCGTGCTCGTCAAGCTCTGGCCGACCGACCACGACGTCGATCCGGTAATCGTGGGGGTGAAGCTCTCCCTCTGGCCCTTCCACGGGCTGCTGGTGGAGGGCCCGGACCGTGGCGCTCGACCCCACCTCGTAGCCGACACTCATCGCCGTTCCTCCTGGATCGCTCGGGTTCTCACCGGTACCGCAGGGCGGCATGCAGCAGACCGTCCTCCTTCCGGTCCAGGTGCGCGTAGGCCTCGGCGGCCCGCTCGAAGGGAAATTCGTGGCTGGCCAGGATGGGCAGCGGGAGCTCGCCGGCGAGCCTCCATGCCACCGCGGCCCGGCGGCCGCGGTCCCACCTGGCGGTGAGGGCGGCCGGGAGCGTGGAGACCTGGGTGCTCCGGATCGCCAGCCGCCGGCGGTGGAAGGCGGCGCCGAGCGGGAGGGAGGCCGGCTTCGTGCCGTACCACGAGCAGACCAGCGCGGTTCCCTCATGGGCCAGCAACGGCAGCGACGAAGCCAGGGCCCGCGGGTCCCCGCTGGCCTCCGCCACCAGGTCGGCCCCCCGCTCCTCCGTCTCGGCGGCCACTGCCCCGGCGATCTCGTCCGGCGCGATCGCCCGCACGCCGAAGGCGGCGGCCGCGGCCCGCCGGGTCGCCTCCGGTTCCGAGCCGAGCACGACCGCCCCGGCCCGCGCCAGGAGCGCGGCGACCAGGATGCCGACCGCGCCGAGGCCCACGACCACGGCGGTCTCCCCCAGGCGGGGGGCGGCGTCCAGGCAGACCTGGAGAGCCGTCTCCACCAGCGGGTACAGGGTGGCGGCACGGGGATCCAGGCCGTCGATGGGAACGGCCTCTCGAGCGTCCACGACGAACCGGTCCTGGTGGGGGTGGAAGGCGAAGACGAGCTGTCCCTCCTTGAGGGGCCCGGCCGGGCGAGCCACCCGGCCGACCGCGCTGTACCCGTAACGGAACGGGTAGGCGAAGGTGCCGGACAGGGCGCCGAGCGTCTCGTCGAGGGGCAGGTCCGGATCAATCTCGCCCCGGTATGCGAGCAGCTCTGTGCCGCTCGAGATCCCCGACCACTCCGTGACCACGAGGACGGATCCCTCGTCCGGCTGGGGGAGCTCCACCTCCCGCAGCTCGACCGATCGGGGGGCCACGAAGTGGACGGCGCGGGCCTTCACCGTGCCAACCTCCCAGCCATCACGAGCCTCTGCCCGCCCATGCCGCCTGGTACCCCCCACTCACCCGAGCAAACCGTTTACCGACCCGCAACGGTGCTAATCAGCGGGCATGGCCCCGCCACAGGAGGTCGCCCGCCTCTCCCTGCCGACCTGGGCCGGAGAGTTCGACCTCCGGGCCTTCGAGGGCGCGTCGGGCGAGGTGTACCTGCTCTTCTCCCATGGCGACATCGGGGACGGTCGCGATCTGCTGGTCCGCCTGCATTCCGGCTGCCTCACGGGCGACGCGCTCGGGTCGCTGCGCTGCGACTGCGGTCCCCAACTCCGTCTGGCTATGCGGCGGATCACCGTGGATGGCCGGGGCGTGCTGCTGTACGCTCCCGGCCACGAGGGGCGAGGGGTGGGGCTGGTCTCCAAGCTCCAGGCCTACATGTTGCAGGACCGGGGAGACGACACGGTCGATGCCAATCGCCGGCTCGGACTGCCGGTCGACGGCCGCAACTACCGCGAGGCCGCGCAGGTCCTCCTGGCCGCCGGGATCCACAGCGCTCGCCTGCTCACCAACAACCCTGAGAAGGCCCGGGCTCTGGAGCGGGAGGGCGTCCGCGTCGAAGCCCTCGTGCCGCTGCAGACCGCGCCCCACATCCGCAACCTTCGTTATGTGGAGACCAAACGCCAGCGGCTCGGACACCTGTCCCCCAGCGGCGAGCCCCTGACAGGCGACGGCTCCCTCGACCGTCAGGACTCGGCCGTGGACGCCACCATCCTCCTCGGCGGCGTCCAATCCCGCGTGGACCGCCCGTATGTCGTGCTCAAGTACGCCCAGACGCTGGACGGCCGGATCGCCACCGGCGGCGGAGACTCGAAGTGGATCAGCGGCCCCGAGGAGCGCCGCGTCTCCCACGCCATGCGGGCGGCCTGCGACGCGGTCCTGATCGGGGCTGGCACCGTGCTGGCCGACGACCCCCTGCTCACGGTGCGGATGGTTCCAGGCGCCTCCCCGATCCGGGTGATCCTCGACTCCACCCTGCGCGTCCAAGCCCACGCGCAGGTCTTCGGCCCCACCGCGGCCACCATCGTCCTCACCTCAGAGCGGTCCAGCCCCGAGCGGCGGGCGGCCCTGCGGCAGCGAGGGGTGAGGGTCGAGGTCGTCCGGGAGGCGCCAGACGGCATCGACCTGGCGGACGGCCTGGCCCGGCTGCTGGCCTTGGGGATCCAGTCCGTGCTGGTCGAGGGCGGGGCACGCGTCATTACCTCGACGCTTCGGGGTCGGCTGGTGGATCGGGTGGTGGTGGCCGTGGCCCCCCTCCTGCTGGGCACGGGGACCGAGGCCGTCGGGGACCTCGGGACCAGCCTCGTGACGGACGGGCTGCGACTGCTGAACCGGACGGTCCACCAGGTGGGGCCGGATCTCCTGGTTGCCGGGGACCTGGACGCCGCTCCACGCGAGCGCGGGTGAGCAGCGCCTATTCGGGCGAGGGGAGGCGGACCTCCACCCTCCCGTCGTGCACTCGGACCTGGTAGGCGGGCTGCGGGCCGGTGGCCGGGCCGTGAACGAGACCCCCGTCCACCAGGCGGTAGGTGCTCCCGTGGCAGGGGCAGACGACCGTGTCGTCCGCAAGACGCCCCTCATGCAGCGAGCAGCCCCGATGCGAGCACCGGTCCGAGATCGCGTGGATCGTGCCGCTCCGCTTGACCAGCAGCAGCCCGACCCCATTGGCCCTGGCCTGCGTCAGCTCGCCTTCCCGAACGTCCGTCTCGCTGGCCACCGGCTCCCAATCCGTCGGGCCCTCCTCGAAGACGGTCTGCTGGACGCCAATCCCCTTGGCGAACGAAAGGTGCCCGCCAAGGTAGGCCGAGAAGGTGACCACCCCGAACCCCAAGGCCGACAGCCACCAGCCCCGCAGCCTCTTGCCGCGCTTCCTGGACACCCAGGAGCCGGTGTACAGCCCCAACGCGGTGGCGTTCGCCGCGGCGTGGACCACCCCCACCCTGCGTGCTCCTCCACCCACCTGCGCCCAGTCGGACAGGCCGGCGGCGGCGGTCGGCACGGCCGCCAGGATGCCCGTGGCGATCAGGCTATCGGAGGCGGCCCGGGTCCGACGACCGGGCATCAGGTCCAACAGGAACGAGCTGGTCCACGCCCCGACCACCACGTCGGTGAGGACCGGGTGCAGTGGGTGCCCAAGCCAGGTTCCGCTCAGCATGTCCTTGAACGTGCCGCCCACCGGGACGAGCCAGTCCACCAGCGCCTTGACCGGCCTCGCGACAGAGTCCAGCATTCCAAGCCGCTCGATAGGCTCGGCCACCCACCCCGTGAGCACCGGTCTCATGGCACACCCCGCAACTCGACCCACTCAGGGCCGCAACGTGGACGGCTCGCCTTCACGAGCGGCTACCCCGCTGCTGGCCGAGCAAACCCAGCCGGCCACTTGACCATCAAGTACACCGACAGGTATAGATACTTCATGACCGATCGAGTGCCCCGCGGGCAGGCCAGACGACAACTGTTGAAGACCACCGCCGCCATGCTGGTCGTCAATGGCGTCAACGCCACCGGGGTGGACGCCATCGCTGCCCGCACCGGCGTCACCAAACGCACCCTCTACCAGCACTTCCCCGGCAAAGACGCACTGGTCGCCGAGGCGCTGGCCGACCGCAGCGCCGAATGGCACGCCGGCTTTGACGCCGCGATCCGCGCCCGAGCCGACGACCCCGCCGGACAACTGCTGGCCATGTTCGAGGTGATCGGCGAGCGCGCGGCCAAGCCCGACTTCCGCGGCTGCGAGTTCGTCAACGCCGCCGCCGACCTACCCGACCGGCACCACCCGGCACGCGCGGTCGCCAGCCACCACAAGCGCGCCGTGCTCGACCTGATCGCCCAGCGGGTCGCCCAGCTTGGCGTGGCCGACCCCGACGGCCTTGCCCGCCAGCTCAAGCTGCTGCTGGAGGGCGCGGTCGCCACCGCGCTGGTCGATCCGGGACCACAGCCCGCGCGCGACGCCCACGCCGCGGCGGCAACCCTGCTTGCAGCCCAAAGGCTTGGAAGGAAGGACGCTGCTGATGCCTGACGAGGCGGGCCAGCCGTCCCCGGCGGCCGCCCCAGCTACCCCCGCCGCGATGCTGGCCGCCTGGCTGGGTGACCTTGTCGCGATGGTCCACCAGCGCATCGCCGACCTGACCGCCGAGGAACTGGCATTCCAGCCCGACCCGCAGGGCAACAGCATCGGCGTGACCGTGTGGCACTTCAGCCGCTGGCTGGACGTGATCGGCCGCGCCTTTGCCGGCCAGCCGCCCAGCGGCGAGCTGTGGCACTCGGGCGGCTGGGCGGCCCGCACCGGCTACGACCCGACCGGCATCGGCCACCAGGGGCTTGGCGTGCTGACCGGCTATACCTGGGCCGAGGTCACCAAGGTGCCCACGCTGAGCGCCGCCGAACTGCTCGACTACCTGGTTCAGGTCACCGACCGCCTGCTCCAGGCGCTGGACGGGATGCCCACCGAGGTCCTCCACGCCCCGGCACCCGGCCTGGGCGGCACCCGCAGCCGCTACTCCCGGCTCAGCGCGGTGCTCCAAGGCAGCTTCGGGCACGTCGGCGAGATCGAAGCCCTCAAAGCCATGCGCGCCCGCCGCCTTGCCACCAAGGCGGGTGGGGTGCGGTGAGGCGTAGCCGCCGCGACCTGATCGTGCTGGTGGCCAGCCTGGCGGTGTTCGCCGTCTGCGCGGTCGTCGTCGCCGACGGGCGGGTCGGCCCCACCGAGCGGGCCGTGTTCCATGCCATCAACGGGCTGCCCAGCTGGCTGTACCGGCCGATGCTGGTCGCCCAGTACCTTGGAGTGCTCGCGATGCCGCTGGTGGTCGCCGTCGGCGCGCTGGCGTGGCGGCGCCGGCGGCTGGCCGCCGCGCTGGTGCTGGTGGTGCCGCTCAAGCTGGCTGCCGAGCGGGTCCCCAAACAGTTGGTGCAGCGGGAGCGCCCCGGGACGACGGTCCCGGACGCGATCCTGCGCGGGGTGCCGCACGGCGGGCTGAGCTTTGTCTCCGGGCACGCCATCATCACCTTCGCCATCGCCGGCCTGCTGGCGCTGGTGCTGCCGCGCCGCTGGGGGATCGTCGCGTTCGTGCTGGCGACGTTCAATGCGGTGGCGCGGGTGTATCTGGGGGCGCACAACCCGTTGGACGTGGTGGGCGGGGCGGCGATCGGCCTGGCGATCGCCGCCGTGCTGGACCTGATCCTGAATGTCGCCGGCGACCGCGCGGGCAGCCCGCATCGCAGCAGGCCCTGACTCTGGACGGCCGGCCATCTCATCGGGGAGACGGTCGTTGCTGTGCTCGAGCTGGGTCCGCGGCCAAGGCCGGCTCGGGTGCCGGGGTCACGTGGGTGGGCCCGCGTTGCGTGGACTAACTGGGCGTCGGCTTCGTTGAGGTACCTCCTCGCCGAGGGTCTGCTCGGCGGTGGCGCACACCCGTGCCGGGTCGGCCACCCGGCCAAGCGCCGCCAGCAGCGTGGCCAGGTCGCGGTCCAGCAGCGGTTGGCTGGCGGCTGCCTCGGCGCGGTCGAAGTCGACCAGCCAGGCCTTGCCGTGCTCGTCCAGCAGGACGCTGGCCAGCCCCAGGTCGCCGTGGGCGATCCGGGCCGCCCGCAGCCGGGCGACCTGGCGCCACACGTCGGCGAGCATGGCGTCGTCCAGCCGCTCGTCGCCAAGGTCGGTCAGGTCGCGGCCGGCCACACGCTGCTGGACGAGCAGGCCGGCGCCGTTGCCGAAGGACCGCACCAGCAGGACCTGGGGGGTGCGCACGCCGGCCGCGGCGGCCAGCAGCGCCATCGACGCCTCGTGCTCCACGTGCGCGACGGCGTCGCCGAGCCGGCCTGGTGGCCGGCCGCGATGCCGCAGCCAGTGCCAGGCGCGGTACAGCAGGTCGCTGTCGCGGCGCTCCCGTGAGACGACCTTGACGAACAGGTCGGGGCGGGAGTGGCTGGAGACCAGGTAGCGGGCCGAGCGGCGGTCCTGCCCCGGCAGCGGCTTCAGGTCGGCCGGGTCGCAGCCGTACTCGCGCAGGGCCTTGCGGACCCGCTCCAGCGAGGGTTGGCCGCTTGGGGCGCCGAACACCAAAAGGACCAGCGCGCCGGCGGCCCAGCCGAGCGCGGCGCCCCCCAGCACGTCGAACGGCAGGTGCGAGCCGACGTAGATGCGGGCCACGCAGACCAGGGCGGCGAGCGCCCAGGCGACCCGGCGGGCGCGCCGGCCAAGGAACGGGCTGGCGACTGTGGCCAGCGCCACCGCCACCGCCGAGTGCCCCGACACGTAGCCGAGGCCCCGGTCCGGCACAAAGACAATGTGCACGTTGTCCAGGAGCGTCTGCGGGCGGCCCCGCTGCACGAACTCCTTGACCAGTTTGGCGATCAGGTAGATCGTCCCGCCGGCCAGCGCCGCGTACGCCGCCAGCCGCAGCCGCCGCGTCGCAAGGGCCAGCAGCGCCACCAGGGGCACGGCGCCGAGCACCCCCAGCTGCATCACCAGCCAGACCGGCCACTTGGTCCAGCCGGGCAGCGCAAGGTCGTTGATCAGCCGGAACACGTCGGTCTCGCGGACCCCGACGCGGTCCTGGCGGATCGCGGTCATGGTGGCCAGCAAGATCAGCGCGCCGAGCACCACCCGCAGCACATCACCCGGGTGGCGAACATAGGCTCGGGGCCGGGGCTGGCTGGCGCTTGCCTGCGTGGCCGGTCGGTCCATGGTCGCCGTTCCTCCTGCTTGGGAGGTGGTTAGCTGCGGGCCACCTGCCGTGACGGGCTGGGCCCTAGCTGGCTTCGTCGCCACCACAGGTAGCAGGCGGCGCCGACCGGGATCGGCAGCCCCCAGGTGAGCCCCCGGAACACCAGCACCGCGGCGGTCACCTGCTCCCGGTCGCCACCCGCGGCGACCAGCCCACCGATCAGTACCACCTCGACCGCCCCGAGCCCGCCGGGGGTGTACGGGAGGGCAGTGATCAGGCGCGCAAACGCGAATACCACCAGCACCTGCGCCCAGGAGACTTCGGCGTCGCTCACCCCGATGTCGCGCAGCGCCACCAGCAGCACCAGGTACAGCGACACGTGGCTGACCAGCGAGGCCACCGTAATCGGCACCCAGCGGCGCGCGACCAGGTCGATGGTGCGAGAGCGGAACTTCACCGTGGCCAGCTCCCAGCCAGCCACCGGCGGCCGCCCGACCAGGCGCAGGACCCGTGAGGCCACCCGGCCGGCCAGCAGCCCGAACCGCCGAGCCATCTCCTCGCTGCGCAGTATCAGCGCGAACACCACCACCGCGGCGACCAGCCCGCCGATACCGGCCAGGGCGCCGAGCACCCGGCCCCCGCTGGCGCCGCCCTGCAGGAGCACCAGGGCCAGGGCCAGCACCGGCATGGCGAGCTTGATGAAGACGTTCCACACCCCTGAGACCAGCACCGCCGTGGTGGTCCTGGATCGCGAGTAGCCCCACGACCCCAGCATGTTGTAGGTCATGCCGATGCCGATCGCCGGCCCGGCCCAGGGCACCGTGTTGGTCACCGCGGTGGCCGACTGGGTCATCACCATCGCATGCCAAAACGACAGCCCAGGCGTCACCGACATCCACACCAACGCGTAGGTGCACAGATTCCAGACCGCGAGCAGGCCCAGGGTGGCGAGCTCCAGCCAGGTCATGTCGGTGATCGCGGTCCACACCTGGGCCAGGTCGATGCCCTTGAGCAGGAAGTAGAAGATCGCCGCGACCAGCACCAGCGACACCACGACCTGGATGAGCACGCGGGTGCGCGAGCGTGGCCTGGCGGCGGCTGGCTCCTGATCGACCATCAGCTCACCCCTTGTCTGACCGGGCCCGACGACCGCTCGACGTCTGGCCGGCTCATGGTGCTTGGTTGGGGTCCAGTTGGAGTCGCCCGTCGGAGCGCTGACTGAGCGCCTGGCGCAGCCCATCGCGGCTGGCGAACCCAAGCAGCGTGGGCAGCTCCGCGGCAAACCATCCCTCGGCGTCGCTGGTGGAGTGCAGCCGGTAGGTCACGCAGCCACCCGGGAACCGGTCATACCAGGTCGACCCGAACGCGCTGATGGCCGGGTCGACCCGCTGGAAGCGTCGCATCCCTGGCGCCGGGGACGGCGTCTCGACTGTGCCGGCCACGTCGCAGACGCCGGTCAGGCGCACCACGGCCGCACGCTTACCGGCCCGGTCATGGTCCAGAATGACCACCGACCGGCCGTTGTTGACGGCCACGTCGGCGACCGTCCAGCCGGGCAGCCGGGACCGCACGCATGGGACCAGCGACGCCGACGGCACCGACTGGGCCATCAGCCACAGCGGCTCCAGATGGCCGCAGTCCAAGCCGTGGATGTTGAGCGGGGTCCTGACGGCCACCCGATTGTCGAAGACGGCCGTCCGGTGCAAAGAGGCAAGCACCAGCAGGAGCACGATCGCCGCCCACAGCCCCACCCGGCGGGCGCTCCACCGCTGGACCCGGATCGGCCGGGGCGGCTCGGGCAGCAGGCGGATGAACTCGCCGTGCAGGTCGCGGCCCTGGGCGCGCAGCATCCGCCGCAGCTGCGAGGGCAGCGCCAGGCCGCGGGCGGCCGCGAACCCCTCGCTGATCTCGTCAACGCTGAACTGGCGCAGCGCCCGCCGGTACACCCGCTCGGCGCTGGAGCGCAGCGCCAAACACAGCATCATGTTGGCCAGGTCGACCGCCTGCCGCCACGGGCTGGGGCGGGCCTCCACGAACGCCACGTCGATCAGCAGCATCCGGCCGTCGCGCACCAGCAGGTTGGCCGGCTTGATGTCGCGATGGGCCAGCCCGGCGTCCCACAGCCGGCGGATGATCCCAAGGCCATCGTCGATGACCTGCTCGTCGACCTGAGCCTCGCCCAGCTCGACGGAACCGTCGAAGAACTCGGCGACCAGCAGGTACTCCCGCTCGGGGGTCAGCTCCACAAACCCGAAGGGGGTGGGGCTGGGCAGCCCGGCAGCCCGGCACAACCACAGCGCGTAGTCCTCCTGCTGCACCAGCCGCCGCACCGTGTTGAACGGCTTCTCGTCCTCCAGCCGGCCGTACAGCAACTCCCGGCCGAGCTTGTACCAGCGGTCGGCGCGAAGATGGCTCTGCGCATACAGCTTGCCGAACAGGACTCTGGGCGGCTCGCCCTTGAGCGTGATCCGCAGCGGCGTGGACCCGGCCGAGCCGGCCAGCCCAAACGGCTTGACGTCCTGGACGACCAGGCCGAGCTGATCCTGCAGGCCGCGGCGGATCGCCACTCCGCGTGCCCCGCCAATGTCCAGGTGGGCGCTGCGGCCCCGCTGGTAGGTGACCGGGAAGACGCCGCTGGGGGTGAAGCGGCGGAACAGGAGCAGCGGGATCGTGACGCCGATGCCTACCCCGAGGAGCACGTCGCTGGGGGCGTCGACGCCCAACGCGACCCGGGCCACGCCGACCAGCGCCACCAGCCCGGCCGCGACCGACTTGCCCAGGTTGCGCCAGCGGCCCTCCGGCACCAGCGTGTACAGCACGCCCATGAGGATCGCCGTCATGATGGTGATCGGCAGTGACGGCATCGCCCAGCCACCCCAGCTGGTCCGCAGCTCCACCCCGAACGGCCGTGCCCGCTGCGCGGTTCCCGCCACCACGGCGTCGGTGAGGAGGCCCCCGAGCTGCCAGGCCACCAGCCACACGATCAAATGCCGCCAGCGCCGCAAGACCACCAACGCCAGCAGCAGCCCTATCCACAGCACCATCAGCGTCCACCAGGAGCCGACATGCGCCAGACCCTGCCAGAGCGCCTCCAGCCCCGGCGCGTGCAACCCGCCAAGCCACCGCACGACCGCGTCGTCAGCGACGGTGACCGCCACGGCCACACCGCGCAACCCGCGGGCGAACACCGCCAACTCAAGCCCGACCAGCACCACCGCGACCACCAGCCAGCCGATGCCGCTGGTCTGCAGCCGATACGGCAACGGCGGTGGCGCCCCGGTTGGCCGCCGCCGACGCGGCGACCGGACAGCCTCTCGCAGAGTGGAACGGACCAGCGGGGCGCTCGTTGGCGTCGTCTGGTCTGCGGGCACATCCATGGCCCCTCCCAACCCGCGGCAGCTCAGCCAGCATGAAGCACCTTCCTTTGCTGGCTGCTGGCTTGTCAAGGCTTACAACGCATCGGGAGCAGCTGCTTGCAGGCCGTGCCGTAGGCGCGTTCGCTCGAGCCGAAGCGGAACGACGGTGATGGTTTCATCATGCCCATCGACAGGCACGTATCGACCTTCAGGATCTGGTCACGCGTGCCGCATGTGGGCGAGCACCATCCCCGGCTCCCAAGCGGGCCGCTGCCTGGCGAGGATGCTCGCCATGCGGTCCAGGTCGGCCATCACGCCGGCATCCAGCCGTTCGTCCACCGCCGGGAGGCCGGCCTGGTGGGAAAGCAGCCGGCGTACGGTGATGAGCAGCCTAGCTAGCGGCCGGGGCTAGGCTCGGGCTAGGCTCAATGCCATTCGGTTAGCCGGGTCTGCGAGCACAAACTCCCTGGTCAGCATGCTGAAACCGGGCGAGATGGACCCTTAACCGAATGGCATTGGGGCTAGGCTCCCTTCCCTCGCACCTTGACCGTCACGCTCTGCAGCAGGGCACCGCTGGCCAGGTCGCGGGCGGTGACCAGCAGGGTTGCCGTCTGCCAGCGGCCCGCGAAGAACTCAGAGGGCTGGAAGCCGACCACCGCGACGCAGCTGTCGCCGGGCGCCAGGATCTGGCCCTCGAGCGCAATGCAGGTGGAGCCGGCCAGGTTGCCGAAGTTGAAGTCATCCGGCAGCTCGACCGCATCCACCAGGACCAACAGGCTCATCGAGCTGGTATTGGTGACAGTGACCTCGGCGAAGGTCAGCGACCCCACCGGCTGGGTGCCGAAGTTGACTTGCTTGGGGCTCACCTGCAGCAGCTTCGGCGCGGCCAGCGCCGTGGGCGCCGCCAGCGCCCCGATCGTTCCGATGACCCCAATTACCATGAAGGTGACGGCCAGCCGTCTCATGTCCGCTCCCTGTTCATCGTGAACACTCGCCGCTTGGCGCAGCTCAACGCTGATGGCATTTCTGCAGGCGGATCGTCACCGAATCCCTGTTGTTGGTTGGGTCGGCGTCGACGCTGGTCGAGGAGACCTCCGCCACCACCGTGGCGTCCCTGGTGATCGACAGGCCACAGGGGTTGGCGGTCGCGACCATGGTCACCGTCACCGAGGCACCCGGGTCCAGCGTCTCCGGGATGGTGCCGACCGGGCCGCACTGCAGGTTATCGAAGCAGCCAACGGACACGGTCGCGCCGGTGGCGGTGGCATCGCCGAGGTTGGACACGGTGATCGTGTAGGTCACGAGCTGGCCGGTCTTGGCGTTGGTGCGGTCGGCCATGATCATCACGGCGAGATCTGGACTCGACTGGGCGCCTGCAGAGGGCGCGCCAACGGTAAGCAAGCCGGCCAGGGCCAGGGTGGCGAGCATTGCTCGGACAAGCTGCCTGTTCATTCTCGGGTCTCTCCTTCAGCGGCTCGCTGCCTCAACGGGACGCAGGTCCAGTGTGTGCCAACGAGGACGGCTCTCGCGGTCAAGGCGACCACCTCCGACATCGGCCAATCGAACCAGGACCGGGCAATCGGAGCAAGTAGCAAATGCGGTACCAGTACGTAGTCCTCCGGCCTGCCTAGCACAACCCCAAGCTCGCTCGGCTCCCGAACCCGTCATCACCAGCGGGGGGCCGCGGTTTCCGCAACAGCTTGGTACGAGCCTGAGTCGACAGTTTCACAAAGCTGTGGAGGCGGGCCCCGAAGCTGCGGCCGGCGGTGACGCCGCGCGGAATGCGCCTGCACCGCGCTGGTCGAGGGGGGCACTGCCGGAAGGTCGAAGCCACAACGACACGCTGGTTGGCTGCATGGTTTGGTCGACCACGGCCAGCAGCTCGGTGGTCAGGGTGTCCAGGTCGACCTGCTGGCGCAGCCGGGCACCGAATACCTCGATGGTCCTGCCGGCGTCGTAACGGCGTCGGTTGAAGCGCCGGTCGACCGCCCGCTGGATGTGGCGGCGGGCCGGCTGGAACGCCGCGGCCACCGCGACGACCACAGACAACAGCGACACCACGACCGTGGCCAACGCCACCCACTGCAGCTGCTGCCGTTCGATGCCGCGGGCGCGGCGGAAGCGCACCACCAGCGAGGCGGCGGCCACCATGAAGGCGATGATGGCGACGGCGAAGGCTGCCTGGTAGGCGACCAGTAGCACACCATCGAGCGCGTGGAGGTCGAGCGGGCTGTCGACCGCCTGGGCAAGCCGATCACCGGGCCTGGGTACAAGCGTCACGACCAGCAGCAAGGCGACCGGCGTGGCCGCTGTGACCCCCGCCCACCAGCGCCAGCGGGGCGACGGCAGCGACCCGGTCGATGTGAGCAACAGGACAAAGCCGTTGCAGGCCATCGCCATGACGATGGTGGCGGGCATGTACAGGGCGACCAGGCCGGCGGCCGGCCTCCGTCCCGGTAGCGTTACGGACGACGGACCTGCCCAAAGCATCAGGCCTTTGTGAAACAGGGAGGACGTTCGGAAGCCGATTGAGCGGGTGCTTGCACCGCCTGCGTCAGGCCACGCGCTGTTGTGGTGGGCAGGGACGGGATCGAACCGCCGACCTTGCGGTTTTCAGTTCTTGGACCTGGCTTGCAGCAGGGGGCACGCCCGGTGATGATGCTGGTCAGATGGCATGTGGCTAAGCAAGCATATGCATGGTTCGGCAGGGTTCTCGTTGACAGGGACGTTGACCGTGGATGCCCATTGGCTGGTCAGGGCTTCGGTGCGTCCGAGGAAGATTCGGGTGGCAGTCCCCTTCTGGCGCGTCCTGGGTACAGCTTGGCCTCATTGTGGACGTGCTTGATGACCGCCTCGCGAAGCTCTGGCTCCGGCAGGCGTTCCTGCACGCTGGTCAGCGCGTAGCGGATGACGTCACTGGCAGAGAGGGTGGAGCCTTCGAGCCTGGCTTGAGCGGCAAGCCGGGTCAGCCACTGGTGCTGCTCTTCAGTGAGGTAGATCGTCGTCCGGTGGTAGGACCGCGACTGCTGGGCATCCATGGGAGTTCGCCTTGGTCCGGTTGCAGATGCCCTGGAGTCTAGATGGCATGGTGCGCCTATGGCATCAACCGCATGCGGGCGAGCTGCTGGGTGAAGAAGGAAGAGCCAGCTCTGCCCACGTCCAGCTCCCCTATCCGCGCTGTGGTTGTGAGAACTTCCTCTACGGCTTCAAGGCCGGCCCTGCGGGCGGTCGCCTGCGGCGGCCGTCCTCGCGCCGGCAGCGCCACGACGGCCACCGGGGCACCGGCCTCACCCTCCAGGCAAGCGACGCGATTGCCTCAAAGGCCGCAACAGGTATTCACACCGGAGTCCGCCCGCGATATACCTCGCCTGCAAGGCGTGCGCTTGGCCAGCTGCCCCGCCCGGCGGCTGCAGTTGCGGCTGATCCACGCCGAGCACGGAGGGTGAGTCGACCAGGGAGGGTCGCATGCCAACAGTGCGCGCCAACGACATCGACATCTACTACGAGCAGCAGGGCGCCGGGGAACCAATGGTGCTCATCCCCTACCTCGCCATCGACCAGGCCTGCTACGCCTTCCAGGTGGCCGACTACGCCAAGCACTACACCTGCATCTCGGTCGACCTTCGCGGCGCCGGCCAGACCAGCAAACCAGACGGCGCATACACCACCGAACTGTTCGCCGACGACGTGGCCGCATTCATGCAGGCGATCGGGGTGGAACGCGCCCACGTCACCGGGCTGTCGCTCGGTGCGGCGACCGGGATGTGGCTGGCCGCCAAGCACCCGGAAAAGGTCAAGACACTGTCCCTGCACAGCGCCTGGCCCAAGACCGACCCGTTCCTGCGCACCGTCGTGGAGAGCTGGCGGGAGCTGGCCAAGGGGCTCGGCAGCGTGACCGACATGGTGATCCTGGGCATCTTCCCCTGGTGCTTCACGCCGGAGCTGTACGCGGCCAAGCCGGAGTACATCGACTCGCTGGCCGAGTTCGTCCGCAGCCGTCCCATGCCGGACGTGGAGGCGTTCCTGCGCCAGTCCGAGGCCGTCCTCGGCCACGACGCCTCGGCGCAGCTCGGCAGGATCGCCGCGCCCACCCAGGTGACCCTCGGCCGCCACGACCTGCTGTGCTCGACGCGGTTCATCGACGCCCTGACCGACGGGATCGCGGGCGCGGAGCTGGTGGTGTTCGAGGACTGCGCGCACGCGCCGATCTACGAGAACGTGCAGGACTTCAACGCCCAGACGCTGGCATTCCTGCAACGGCACTCGGGATAGGGCGCGGCGCCCGCGGGATTGGCCGGCGTGAGCCAGCCCCCGAGTCGACCGTGCCCTGAACGTGCCCCAAGGAGCGGCTCACAGCGGTCTCCAGCAGACACCAGCGGTCAGCCACCGTAGGCCTTGACCTGCATCATCGCCCGTCGATGGGCAGCCGGACAGTGCTTCCCAAGCTCGGGGTGATCCAGGTACTTATTGGTGAGGCCGGCGCCGCTCGGGGCGGGACCCTACCCGCCGTCCTCGGCCCCGGCGGCGCCATACACGTGGGCTTGGCCCGGCCGGACGGCGGGCAACGAGACTTCCAGCTTCGACCCGGCCGGCACGAGCCCGCCGGCATCAGGGCCGTCGGTGGGCCGTCGCCAGCACAGGCGGGATGCCCGTCGAGCCTGGTGGCGCCTGAAGTCGGGGCCGTCTCAGGGCCGTCGAATGGTAGGGGAGGGAGCTGCAGGTTACAGTTGTGTGGTTAGCATTGTTGCTGGTCAGAGGGGTGCTCGAACGTACGTTCGTCGCTTACAACGACGAGGTCGAGCCCAGACGTTCTGGCCAAGTTCGTACATCACCCGCCGCATTGCCCTCCCCACAGTGCTGGAGCATCGGTGGCGCCGGCGCGACGTCGAATGATGTGGTCGCTAGGAGGGGCTTACGAGTCCGACCGACACCGCGATGGTGGCCCTGCGCACTCTAGCCAAACGCCATCAGGCGCGTTGGTTCGGCCTCGACAGTGGCCAGGCGTCTAGCTTTCGCAACCCACCCCGTCGGCGTCGGCGTCGAACCCGTGTGGGTCGGGCGGCCGGACGGTGAAATCCTTCACGCCGATGTCGGCGCAGTCCAGATCTGGCGGGGGTGGCGGGATGCAGAAGTCGGGGTAGGCCGAGTCGCAGTTGCCCGTCGGCGCCTCCGTCGTGGTGGTCGCCCGGCGCCGGGTGGTCGGTGGCGAAGTCGGCTTCGGCCGCCGGGTCGTGGTGGTCGCCCTGGTGGTCGTGGTGGTCGCCCTGGTCGTGTTGGTGGTCGGTGGCGCAGTGGTCGTCGTTGGCACGGTCACAAGCGACGTCACGATCGAGGTCACCGTCACCGTGCGCGGCTCCTGCCCAGCGCTGGCGTTGCCCACGGCCGCGCCGAGCACAAACCCGATGACGCCCAGCACCCAGCCGCGCCGCCACCACGGCGGTCGCGAAGCCGGCGGTGATGGCGGCGGCGGTTCCCCCCAACCGCCCGGTGGTTCCGGCGGCTGCCCGGAACTGCCGCCAGTGGGCGGCATCGGCTGGGTCGGTTGGTCGGCCATCGTTGGTCCCCTTGTCGCATTACGCGCCTAGTGTAGAGGCTCCACGATGCGAGCGAGACCACCAAAATGCGCTAGATGGGCAGAACTACCTAGATGCGGCGAGACTCCTGGACCCGGCCGGACGGCGGGCAACGAGCCCTTCCAGCTTCGACCCGGCGGCACGAGACCCTGAAGGATTAGGGCCGTGGTGGGCTGGGATGATGCAAGCGGCAAATCAGATTGTGGTCCCGAGTGGCGTCACCGCACGCCAGGCGACCGCTGTCCTTCTCGCTCGTCCACTCGCAGCCTTGCTTCGATCGTGTCGAGCCGCTCAAGGATCCGGTCCAGCCGGCTGGCCAGGTCCTGATCCTGCTGGTCGGCCTTCTGCTCCACGAAGTAGGCGGCGATCGAGGCGGTGATGATCCCGAACAAGGCGATGCCTGACACCATCAGCACCACCGCCACCCCTCGACCGGCTGGGGACGTGGGGAACCGGTCGCCGTAGCCGACCGTCGTGATTGTGGTTACCGCCCACCACAAGGCGTCCGAGTAGCTGTGGATGTTGCTGCTGGGCATGTCCCGCTCGAAGCTCAACACCAGCGCGGCGGCGATCAGGTTCAAGGCCAGGGCGATCAGCAGCACCCAGCTCAACCCCCGCCGGCGCAGGACTCCGCGGACCTCGGAGAGGCCCTCGATGGCGAAGGCGACCAGCCGGACCAGGCGCAGCAGCCGCAGCAAACGCGTCGCCCGCAGCACCCGCAGGGGGCGGAGCATGGGCACGACCAAAATCACCAGGTCGGGGATGTTGGCCTTGACGAACCGCCACCGGTCAGGCGCCAGGTACAGCTTGACGACGTACTCGACGGCGAAGGCGGCCCAGACCAGGTAGTCGATCGCCAAGAGTGCGCGGTCCACGCTCGGGGACAGGTTCACGATGAGGGGCACGATGATGAGCGGGATCATTGCCAGCGCAAGGACCATCATCGGGCCATCGACGGCGCGGGAGAACCGCTCGAACGCTTGCCCTCGGTCCGTCGTCACGCGGCCCCTCTCGCCGTGATCAAGGGGAGCCTATCCCTGGCGCTGGGCGTGGACCAAGGGCCGAGCCGCCACCACACACAATAGGCGCCCGGCACCGTGGCGTCGGAGACGCGGGCAGCGCCTATGCATCGGCGGCCGGGGTGCGTCGACGGTCGATGTAGCCGCCTCGCCGCCTGCCGAACGCCTCCGGACGCAGTTGCCGCTCAAGCTGCATGAGACTCCAGATCTTGGCGCCGTCCGCACGAACATAGGGCTCGATGTTGGCGGCGGCCTCGCGAACTGTGGCCAAGTCGACGCCGAGCAGCTCCGCGCACTGCTCAAGCGGCGCCGCGATCGGCCGGCCGAGGTCGGGGTCGTCCCGTTCCCAGGTCCGCATGACTCGTTAGCATAATCGAACACACGTTCGGGGTGGAGCAGAAGCCCTGCCGTGCCCTCTGCGTGCCCTACATCCCGTGCAGCAGCGTGCCGTAGCGCGCAGTCATGCACACTCCTGGACCATGCCTGACCTCGGCATCTCGGAAGCACCGGTGCTTCCCAAGCTCGCGGTGCCGAATCGGGTGGTAGTTCCCGGCCTGATGTTGGCGTCTAGATGGCGTGGCGGCCTTATGGCATCGACCGAGCGCGGTGAGCTGCTCGGTCAGCGCTCGCACAGCCGAGAGGCGAACAGCGGTGGAAGGGCCGGGCTCGGATAGGCGCGCCGACTTGGGCGGAGGTCAAGACAGGGTTTCGAGGTGGTCCTTGAATGATCGTGTCAGGCTATCGAGGATTGCCCGTCCCTTCTCGGCGGTCGCGAGGGAGGGCAGGCCGATAACGCCTGAGTCGGTGTAGCCGCGCATGCCGATCACGAGCAGATGTGGCCTCGGGTTCGCCTGCCAGTCGGCGTGCTGATAGCCATCCCGTACCCACTCTGGGTGGGTGTACAGGAGCATCGACACTTCGGCCTCCCCAGCGTGCATGTCATCGCTGGCGGTGGAGCGGAGTCCGGCTGCGGTGCGTGCGGCTTCCCAGTCCTGCTGGTTCGGGAACAGCGTCATGCGAGGGCCGGCGGTGTTGGCCTCCTGTACGACGTTGGCTAGGACGTAGTTCCCGCCGTGTCCGTTGACGATGGCTAGCCTATCGACGCCCGATGCCCGCAGGGAGTCGGCGACGTCGGTGACCACTGCGATCAGTGTGCGAGCGCTGATGCTGACGGTTCCAGCAAAACCGGCGTGTTCATGGGAACAGGACACCGTCACTGGCGGAAGCAGGAACAGGCCGTACTCTGCCGCGATCCGCTCGGCGATGGCGCACGCTACGACTGTGTCGGTGATGAGCGGGAGGTAGTCGCCGTGTTGCTCGAAGCTACCCACTGGAAGCATAGCGACACGCGCTGCGCGATTCTGCTCGTCACGAGCGGTCGCCGTGGTGATGAAGCCGTCCATGTCGTCAGGGTGCCACATCGTCAGCAGAGAGGCCGATCAGGGTAGGACGGCGAGCGCTTCGCGCAGCTCTGCGACTGCTGGTAAGTCGCACCGCGCAAGCCGCCCAACAGCTCGTCTGAGTTCAGTGGTTGCTCTTCCAGAGCCGGTGCTGACGGCGATCGTCAGTGCTTCCCGAGCGACAGCACATGCTTGCTCGGGTTCACGGTTAGCGGCGTGTGCAACAGCGAGCCTGGCGAGATGCACGCCACGGTCCCGCTGGTAGTCAGACGGCCAAGCTGCTAGTCCGTTCTCAAAGATGGCGATCGCCTTGTCTGGTCGTCCGAGCGTCATCCAACAATCGGCTGCTTCCATCTCCACATAGGCGGGCGTGCAGTACCCGGTCTCGATGCGTTCCTGGTCACCATGGTCTTCGTCCAAGGCTGCCTGCTCTACTGCCGCTTCGAGCGCCCGCGCGCATGCGGTCGCATCTCCGGCCAGCGCGTAGCCGTGGGCTTCCTGTCGCAGGGCCAGCGCGCGAACGCGGGGTGTCAATCGATCCGGCTTGTGAAGTGCCGCGTGCGCAAGATCGAGGGTGCGGACAGCATCGCCAACACCCGACGCCTGGTTGCTCTTGCGCATTAGTACATACGAGGTCAGGAAGTGGTTCTCGGCCGCTGTTGCCCACTCCAGCGCTCGATCTGACCAGTAGTCAGCCGCTCGCATGTTACCGGCATCCTGGTAAAGCCAGCCCGCGAACTCCGCATACTTCGCTCTGACCGCTAATAGCTCACTTCGGATATCACCGGAGGCTGCTGCAATCAGCTCGCCAATGAAGTCGAGGTGCAGCGACATGAGGTCGAGAAGATGCGTGGGGCCAAGAAGATTGTCTGCCCGGGCGTACTCGACACGGATGTTGCGCAGAAGGGCCGCAGCCTCTGGATCTACGCGCCGTGATGTGTTGTTGGGCAGGGCGAGCGTCGCGGCGCTGACCGTTGCCGCTGACCAAAGGAACGTGCGTCGGTTCATAGGACGGAAGCCCAGTCCCTCGGGAGTGGTCTTATAGAGCTGGCACAAGAGTTCTCGGTAGAGCTTGCTGGGCCGCTTCTCGCCACGTTCCCACTTGCCGACCATGTCGGCGTTGACGCCCACCTTGATCTCGCAGTGAACCCAAGCGAGCCTAGCAAGCTCCTCGGCAACTTCCTCTTGGCTGAGATTGAGTCGCGCGCGGTGTTGCTGAAGGCGGAGATTGGGAGTGTAGGCCTGAGCAGGCGGCATAACCGATCCCGTTGTTCTGAGGCGTTCGCCCTAATGCTAACCCGCTGCTGCGACC
>WNFU01003560.1_pt1 | contig 20487 bp, 22 predicted proteins | sample 5400121 | NCBI WGS metagenome assembly WNFU01 (sample SAMN13153360, study PRJNA577476) | soil metagenome | isolation source: 100 cm soil or saprolite under grassland replicate 1 | place: USA:California | collected 2016-06-15 | reverse complement strand
TCAGGCGACGGCTGTGCGGACAGGTCCTCGCGTTAGCGTGCAACTTCATCCGGATCCCCTCCTTGGAGCTGGTGGCTTGGCAGCTCCAGCCTCCAAGGAGGCCCGGATGGAACAACGCTCTCAGGAACTACACCTAGGCAACGGTAAGGGCACTTCGACGAGGGTCCCCCGGTCGTAGTTGGTGACCCATGCCGAGCCGAAGCCGAACGCGATCGACATGAAGCCGGAGCTCTGGGCCGGCGGTAGGGACGCGGCGCCGAGTACCTCCCCGGTCTTCTCGTCCAACCGGACGACGGCACGATCCGTTGCAAGCCACGCAGATCCCGCGCCGACCGCGATTCCGAACGGACGCCCATAGCGGAGCTGGATGTAGCGAACCATGCCGGTGATCGCATCGACGCGCGCGACGGCATCGTGGTTCGGCAGGGTCAGCCACAGTGCGTCGTCGGCGTAGGCGAGCGACCATGTCTCGATGAACGTTCGCTTGGGGGCAAACGGCGGCCGGAGCGCGATCGTCCGCCGGACGGCGGCAGTCGTAGGGTCGAGCTCGAGCAGCTGTGCAGGCGCCGTCGTCAAAAGCCAGAGGGCGCCGGCACCGACGAATCCGTACGCGATACCCGTCGCGCGCACGTCGGGCCGCTGGAGGCGCGTGGCGGTCCCAGTCGTCGTGTCGATTCGCGTGATCGCTCCCTGCAAGAAATGAAAGGCATAGAGGAGGCCGCTGTTCCCTGCGACGAGCCCGCCGGGGCGATCCGCGACGGGAACGGTACGGATGACGGCGCCGGTCGCGGTGTCGACGGCCGAGATGCGAGCCCCGCGGTCCGACGCGCTCCAGATCACGTCCCGGATCTCGATCGCCGAGTCGAGGTCGCCCGTCCGCCCGGCGACGCCAACCGGGATGCGTCCGGTGACGACGCCGTTGAGAAGCCGCACGAGCATGCCGTCCGCGGTCGTCGGCACCCAGACGGTGGCCCGGTAGGGAACGGGGACACCCGCCCCAGGACCGACTGCGATCGGTGCGTTCACCTGCAACGCCGGAACCGGAGCGACGACCACAACGCGAACGGTCGTCGTTCGGCTGAGCGCCCCGCGACGGCCGACGGCGCGTACACGCAGGACGTGGGAGCCGATCACGAGCGTCTGGGAGTAACGCGCAGCACATCTGTGCAGGCGGACGCTGTCGAAAGCGCAGCGGAACGAGACGGCACCCCGCGCGCGGAAGCCGTACACCGGGTGGGTCGACGTCGTCTCGCGCGGCCCCGTGACCGACGGAGCCGGTGGGCCTGCGAGGGCGGCCAGGAGCAGAAAGAGCACCACGCGGGACCGGACGCTAGAGGGCCGCGAACACGAGCGCCGCTGCGATGATCACCAGCACCTTCTTCTTGCCGGCGTTCGCGCCCATACCAATCGGACGCGGTGGCGCGGCTATGGTTTGCAAAGGATTTCTGCAATGCCTGAGCACGGCGACAGTCGCGTCCCGACGCGGATCGAGATGTGGGCGACCGCCCACCCGGTCCGCCTGCGGATCTTCGAATTGCTGCGCGAAGGGCCCTCGACCGCGTCCCGTCTCGCGCGCCGGATCGGCGAGTCGAGCGGGACGACGAGCTACCACCTGCGGCTGCTCGAGCGCGCCAGGGCGATCGAGGACGCTCCCGAGCTCGGCACGAAGCGCGAGCGCTGGTGGCGGCGCCGTGACGCCGCGACGCTGATGCCGACCGACGACGACGCCGAAGGACGGGCGATCACCGCGCGGATGTTCGCCATCTTCTTCGCCCGCGACGCCGAGGCGCGTGCGCGCTTCATCGCCGCGCAGCCGGACGTCTCGGCGGCTTGGCATCGCGGCGCGTTCGTGGGCAACTGGTTCGTCGAATTGAAGCCGGACGAGGCGGCGGAGCTGGCGACCCGCGTCTTCGCGCTCGTCGACGAGTACCGCACCCGCCCCGTGCCGGACGGCGCGGACCGCGCGCTCGTCTCGGTCAGCGCACTGCCGTGGCTCGAGTAGCTACTCGGGCAGCAGGTAGGCGCAGCGTCGCTCGTCGGCGGGCAGCGGCGAGCGAGCGACCTTCAGCACTCGGTACTGGGCGCCGTCGAGCTCGACGCGGCTCCCGGCCGGCGGCGCAGGCCCGTCCTGCTCCCGCAGCGCGTAGATGGATCCTTCGAGGACGAAGCACAGGTGCGCGCCGTCGGCCTCGTGCTCGGCCGGCGCCACCGGCTCCTCCACCGGCGCCAGGCGCGGCGGCTCGGCGACGACGGGAGCATCGGGGGCACGCGCCGTTGCCGACCGGAGCTCGGCCAGCTCGGACTGCACCCGGGAGAGCGCCTCGGCGATCCGTCCGAGCTCCTCACCCTGGCGGGCCTGCGAGGTGCGAAGCGCCTCGAGCTCGGCTTCCATGCCGGGCTGCGACTTCGGCTCGGCCGGCTCGCGAGGTCGTACAACCGGCTCGGTTCGGCGCAGCAGGTTGACGGACGGCGAGCGCGCCTCGGGCGGAGCCGCACCGACAGCTGCGACCTTCGCCTGTGGGAGCGCCGTCACGACCGAGAGCTGCGGCCGAGCGCCCTTCCCCTTGCTCTCGCTTCGGCGCTGATGATGCTTGCGGGCGAGCAGCCCGCGCAGGCCCGTGCCGAAGCCCCGCTCGGGCTCGAACATGACGCCGGACTGCTCCGCGAGCGCATCCTGGATCGCGGGGCGGGATGAATATCCGCGCGCAATCAGGATCTCGCCCAGGCGTCTCCCGCTCGCAGATTGCTCCGCGAGTGCCGACTCGAGCTCCGCTTGCGAGATGACGCCGCTTTCGACCAGGAGCACCCCGAGCCGACGCCAGGGCGTCCTTTCCGTGCTCATGCCGAGAGTATCGGCCGAAATCGCCGATCGATAAAGGCCCGAACGATCAGCCCGAGCCGACGGTGCCGAGCCAGCGATAGAGATGCTCGGGGCGGCCGGCCGCGCCATAGCGGAGGCTCAGCTCCACCGAGCCGAGCGACTCGAGGTATTCGAGGTAGCGGCGGGCCGTGCCACGGCTGATCCCCGCCCGATCGGCCACGGCGACAGCGGTCACCTCGTCGTCGGATTCGCGCACCGCATCGACAACGAGGCCGAGCGTCGGCGCGGAGATCCCCTTCGGCAGCCCCGCCCTGCCCTGCGCCCGCAGCAGCGAGAACAGATGGTCGATGTCTCCCTGGTTCGCCTCGCGCATGCGCTCGAGCCGCTGCTTGAGCGCGGCGTAGCGCTCGAGACGCTCGCGGAACGTGTCGAAGAGGAAGGGCTTGACGATGTAGTGCACGACCCCACCCTGCATGGCGGCGCGGAGAGTGTTGACGTCCTTGGCCGCGGTCACCGCGATCACGTCGGTCGCGCGTTCCTGCTCCTGCCGCAGACGCCGGATGACGTCCAGGCCACTCATGTCCGGGAGGTAGATGTCCAGTAGGACGAGGTCCGGTTGGAACTCCGCGACGAGCTCGAGCGCCTGCCCGCCCGTGTGGGCTTCGCCGATCGCCGTGAAGCCCGGGATGCGCTCGACGTACGAGCGATGGATCGACGCCGTCATGAAGTCGTCGTCGACGATCAGCGTCCTGATCATGCGACGCCCATCGCCTCGACGGTTGCGGCGTCATGAGGGAGGAACGCCTTGAAGAGCGCGCCGCCCTCGTTCGTGACGTTCACGAACCCACCGGGCCGCCGGCGGACGGTCTGGCTGACGAGCGCGAGCCCGAGGCCGCGGCGCCCTGTGCCGGTCGCCACCTTCGTCGTGAAGCCGTCACGGAAGATCTCGTCGACGACGTCGGGATCGACGCCCGGCCCCGAATCGCGCACCTCGATCAGCACACCGTCGGCCTCGTTCCGGATCGTCACCTCGATCCAGCCGCTTCCGAGCGACGATGCCACCGAATCGAGCGCGTTGTCGACGAGATTCCCGACCACGGTGACGAGGTCGCGCGCGCCCTGATAGTCCTCGGGCAGGCGCGTGCCCTCGGTGACCCGGAGCTCGATCCCCCGCTCGGACGCAACGGCCGCCTTGCCGAGGAGCAGCGCGAGGATCGTGGGCTCGCCGATGCTCTCGACGATCGACGCGACGAGCGCCTGGTGCACGAGCGAGGAGTGGTTGATGTACCGAACCGCCTCGTCGTTCCGGCCGAGCTCGATCAGCCCCGCGACGACGTGGAGCCGGTGCGAGAACTCGTGCTCCTGCGCGCGCAGCGCGTCGGCCAGACTGCGCACGTCGTTGAGCTCGCGCATCAGCTTGTCCAGCTCGGTCCTGTCGCGCAGGGTCACGACCGCGCCGACGGCGCGACCGCGCACGTTGACCGGCATCCGGTTGGCGACGAGCATGCGGTCGTTGACCAGGACGATCTGGTCCGGATCGTCGATGTTTCCGGCCAGGACCTCGCGTGCGTGCCCGGCGGGAACGATGTCCGTCAGCTGCCTGCCGAGGGCCGAATCGTCGAGCTCGAGCAAGCGTTTCGCCTCGTCGTTCACGAGCGTCACGCGGCCCGCCTTGTCGGTCGCCACGGTTCCCTCGCGAATCCCGTGCAGCATCGCCTCGCGCTGCTCGAGCAGCGTCGCGATCTCGTTCGGCTCGAGCCCGAACGTCTGCCGCTTGATCCGCCGTGCGAGCAGGAACGATCCGAGCACTCCGAGGCCGAGGCCCATCGCAGGAGGAATCAGCAGAACCGGGAGATCGTCGCGAAGCTGGGCACTGATCTTGCTCTCGAGGAAGCCGACCGACACCAGCCCGATGATCCGGCCCTGATCGTCGCGGATCGGGACCTTGCCCCGCACCGAGCGGCCCAGCGATCCGGTCTGGACGCCGACGAACTCGTTCCCGGAGAGCACCTCCGACGGATCGGTCGAGATCGGCTGGCCCACCTTTGCGGGATCGGGATGCGAGTAGCGGATCCCGTGGCGGTTGGCGACGACGACGAATGACGCGCCTGTCGCCCTCCGGATTCGCTCGGCGATCGGATCGATGATCCGCTCGGGATGGGTCTTCCGGAACGCGGCGATGACCTCAGGCGTCTGCGAGACGGTTCGGGCGATCGCGAGCGACTGACGGCCCGACTGCCGGTCGAGCTGCGAGCGGGCCTGGACGACGGAGACGGCGACGCCGATTCCGAGCGTCAGGACGATGATCGCGAGCTGGAGGAGCAGGATCTGAGTGGACAGGCGCAGCCTGCCCCAGAGATGCCGCCGCTCGCTGCTCATCGCCGAATCGTACGACGCTCCGGCCGCTCCGCAGCCGTGGCGAAAAAGAACACAACGCTTTCAAGGGTCGAAACGACAAAGAACAGCCGCAACCTTCGCAATCGAGAGCCCGGGCCCTAACCTCCCCGCCCACTGCGCGTAGCAACTGTGACGCGCTCGAGCTAGGCCTACAAGGAGGGGACTCGTGTTTTCCATGTTCACCCTGCGTCGCGCGGCAGCGGCCGCCGTCGTAGCGAGCGTGGCCGTGCTCGCTGCGGGGACGGCGGGCGCGAAGACTGCAGCCGAGTCGAGCGGTCAGGCGAAGCCCAAGCCGCCGACCGAGGCGCAGTTGGTCGCCAAGTCGAAGACCGAATCCGGAATCGTCGTGTACGGCAACCCGCCGGCGGCGAACTGGAAGGTCGTCACCGACGCGTTCACGAAGAAGTACCCGTGGGTCAAGGTCACGTCGTACGACCTCGACAACAACGTCATCTTCTCGAAGTACGCGGCCGAGGCGGCACAGGGCATCCGCAGCGCGGACCTGCTCGTGTCGAGCGCTCCCAACCTCTGGGTTTACGCCCGCCGCAAGAAGCACGTCGTCGACTTCACGCCGAACGGCATCTCGAGCTACCCGTCGTTCGTGAAGCAGTACAAGGGCGTCTTCATCCTGTCGCCTGACCCGGCGGTGATCGTCTACAACAAGCTGCTCTTGAAGGACAAGGTGCCGAACTCGCTGACCGAGATCGCGAAGGATCCGGGAACCTACGGCAAGCTCACCGGCTACACCGTCGACAACCTGTTCGGCTACACGGGCCTCTGGGGCTACGTACAGAAGAAAGGCTGGTCGAACCTGCAGGCGATCGGTTCGTCGCGCTTCCGTGCCCAGACGGGCGTCTCGGGACAGCTGCAGCTGTTGTCGCAGGGCGCGGCGGTCGCCGCGTACCTCACGTCGCCGACGGCCCGCTTCACGATCGCGAACAACTCGCAGCTCCAGCAGATCCTCGCCTGGACGTACAACAAGGACGCCACGCCGCTCGTCCCGCGCGGCATCGGGATCACCGCAAAGGCGGCGAGCCCCGCGTCGGCGAAGCTGTTCCTGAACTACGTCTACTCGACGCAGGGGCAGCAGACCATGTGCGACGCCGGCTTCACGGCGTTCCGGCTCAAGTTCAAGCCGTCGAACTGCAGCAACACGCTGGACGACGTCTACGCGAAGGTCGGCAAGAAGAACGTGATCTTCGTGCCGTACAGCCAGAAGTTCGTCAACGACTACCCGAAGTTCAAGGCGCGCTGGCACCAGATCTTCGGCTAACCGACTGACGAGACCGAACGGGCCGAGATGAGCACGACGGGCTACGCAACCACGTTCCCGCGCCCGCGCAGGAGCGTGGTGCCGGAGACCGCACTGCAGTGGTTGACGTGGCTGCTGATCCTCACGCTCATCGTCGGCCCGTTCGTACCCTTGCTCTACGCGTCGCTGCGCGACCGGCCGCTGTACGAGGCCGGCGGCGTCTTCACGGTCGACCCGTACCGGCAGCTGCTCAGCGACGGTGAGTTCTGGCATGCCTGGCGCAACACGCTCGAGTTCGCGGCATTGACGACGGCCGGTGCGGTCGCGTTCGGCGCCCTGTTCGCGATCCTCTGCGCGCGCACGGACATGCCGGGCCGAGGCGTCTTCTCGCGCCTGGTGCTGCTGCCGATCCTGCTCCCGTCGCTCGGAAGCGTGCTCGGCTGGCTCGTCGTCTGGGGACCGGGCGGCTACCTGACGAACTTCTTCGATCAGCGCCTGCATCTCCCGACCCTCGCCATCGACACGATCCCCGGGATGGCGCTCGTCGAGGCGGCGCGCTTGCTGCCCGTTGCGTTCCTGACGTGCCAAGCGGCTCTCTCGCGGGCCGATTCCGCGCTCGAGGACGCCGCCCGCAGCGCGGGCGCGCCGCCCGTGAAGGTGCTTCGCTCGGTCACGATCCCGATGCTGCGACCGGCGCTGCTGAACGCGGCAACGCTGATCTTCACGCTCTCGATCGCAGCGCTCGGGATCCCGCTGCTGCTCGGCACCTCGCACAACATCAAGTTCGTGTCCAGCTACCTCTACGAGCTGTGGACGAACGCGTCGACGCCCGACCCCGGCTCGGTGAGCGCCGGCGCGATGATGTTGCTCGTCATCGCCTCACTGCTCCTGTTCATCCGGAATCGGATGCTCGGCGCCGAGGCACGGTACGTGTCGGTGGCGGGACGCGCCGGCCGCCAGGACTTGCTGAGCCTGCGGGGCTGGCGCTGGCCCCTCTCGGGCGTGATCTCTCTGTACCTGCTGTTCACGACGCTGATCCCGGTCCTCGGCCTCGTTCTCATGTCCTGCGTCGTCGTGCTGACGCCGCTGGTCGCGCCGTGGAAGCTTGCAACCTGGGCCAACTGGCAGGCGCTCGGCGATCCCGTCTTCGAGCGGTCGATCCGGAACAGCGTGATGATCAGCATCGTCGGAGCGATCGCCGCCACTGCGCTCGTCGCGCTCGCCACGCTGGTCGCGCACCGCTCGAACTTCCGGTTCCGCCGCTCGCTGCCGTACGTGATGCTCTACCCGCGCGCAACGCCGGGGATCATCATCGGCATCGGCTTCTTCTGGACGTTCCTCGTCACCGGCGCGCTCGGCGACTACTTCCGCAACAGCATCTGGGGGATCATGCTCGCGTTCTGCGTGCGGAACCTGCCGTTTGCGTACATCGTCATGTATCCGACCCTGGCGCGGATCGGCGAGGAGCTCGACCGCGCCGGGCGCGCGGCGGGCGCGGGCTGGTGGACGACGAACCGGCGCATCGTGCTGCCGCTGCTCAAGCCCGCGCTCTTCGCCTCGTTCGTGCTGATGTTCGTCGAGATCTTCAACGACTACGACCCGGCCGTGTTCCTCGTCAAGCCGGGGACCGAGGTGATCGGCGCGACGATGCTGACGCAGTTCATCCAGGGGACGGTCGGTCCCGTCGCGGCGCTCGCGGTCGTGCAGGTCGCGATCACGGTGGTCGTACTCGCGATCGGCGCCAAACTCTTCAAGATCCGGCCAGTCGGAGGCGACCATGCCTGAGATCCACATCGAGAACCTCATCAAGACCTTCGGGAGCCAGCGCGCCCTCGACGACGTCGCCCTCGAGGTCCAAGAGGGCGAGCTGTTCACGTTGCTCGGTCCGAGCGGTTGCGGCAAGTCCACGACGCTGATGTCGATCGCCGGCTTCCAGCATCCGGAGAGTGGGCGGATCGCAATCGGCGACGAGACGTTCTTCGACGCACAGCGGCGGGTGAACGTCGCCGCAGAACGGCGCAACCTGGGAATCGTCTTCCAGTCGTACGCGGTCTGGCCGCACATGACCGTGTTCGAGAATCTCGCCTTCCCGCTCAAGGTGCGGCGCGTGAAGCGGCGTGACGTCCGAGCGCGGGTGCTCGAGGTGCTCGACCTGGTGGAGATGCGCGACTACGAGCGGCGCTATCCGCACCAGCTGTCGGGCGGCCAGCAGCAGCGCGTCGCCCTCGGGCGTGCGCTCGTCTACTCGCCGTCCGTCCTCCTCCTCGACGAGCCGTTCTCGAACCTCGACGCCAAGCTGCGCGAGCGCGCCCGCGCATGGGTGAAGGAACTCCAGCACAGGCTGGGGCTGACGACGATCTTCGTCACGCACGACCAGGACGAGGCGCTCTCGATGAGCGACCGGATCGCGGTGATGAGCGCCGGCCGCATCCAGCAGATCGGCACGCCGGAAGACGTCTACCGCCGGCCCTCGAACCGCTTCGTCGCAGAGTTCGTCGGGCGTGTGAACCTCCTCGCCGGCCGGATCGCCTCCGCCGACGGCGGTACGGTCGTGATCGACGTCGCCGACTCGCGGCACCGCCTGAGGCTCGCTGCGCCCGATCAAACCGGCCTCACCAACGTCACGGTCGCGGTCCGGCCGGAGGCGGTCACGCTCGTCCGCGCCGAAGACGGCCACGTCAACGGGACGAACACGTGGGAGGCGGACGTCCAGCGGGTCGCCTTCCTCGGCGACCACTACGAGTACGAGCTCAGCGCGGGGTCGATCCCGTTGCTCGTGCAGAGCTCGCGGCTCGTTGAGGGCGACCGGATCAAGGTGCACATACCGGAGGACGCGTGTGCGGTCCTCGACTGAGCGGCAGCTCGGCATCCCACGCAAGCTCTACGACCGTGATGCGGCTGGGCCGCTCGCGGGCGTTCGCGTCCTCGACCTGACCCGGCTGATCGCCGGCGGGCAACTCGGCGTCGTCCTCGGCGACCTGGGCGCGGACGTCGTCAAAGTCGAGCAGCCAGGTGCCGGCGACCCACTCCGCAGTGTCACCGCCGCGGGCTACGACGCGCACTGGCGTGCCTACGCCCGCAACAAGCGGAGTGTCACGCTGAACCTGAAGGACTCGCGCGGGCGCGAGCTCCTGCTCCGGCTCGCGGAGCAGGCGGACGTGCTCGCGGAGAACTACGCGCCGGGAGTTCTCGAACGCCTCTGCGGCGGGCCGGAGGCGCTGCTGGAGCGGAACCCGCGTCTGGTCGTGACTCGTATCTCCGGCTGGGGCCAGACCGGCCCGCTGGCGTCGCGGCCCGGCTTCGGCACGCTCGCCGAGGCGTTCTCCGGCTTCACGCACCTGAACGGACCGGCGGACGGACCGCCGCATCCGCCGCCGATGTCCCTCGCCGACGCGGTCGCGGGGACGTACGCAGCTGCCGCGACGGTCGCGGCGCTGTTCCACGTCCGCAGCGGCGGCGCCGGGCAGGTCGTCGACGTCTCGCTGTACGAGCCGCTGTTCTCGATCCTCGGCCCGGAAGCGACGGTGCTCGCGGCGACGGGCGCCACGCGCAAGCGCGGCGACAGCGCGAAGGTCTCGTCGGTGCGCGGCGTCTTCGAGACGAGCGACGGTCATTGGCTCGCGCTGTCCGCGGCGACCGACGAGATCGTCCTGCGCCTCTTCGGCGCACTGGCGCGTCTCGAGATACTCGACGACCCTCGCTTCGCGACGTCCGAGGCACGGCTCGCGAATCGCGACGCGCTCCACGAGATCGTGGCCATGGAGTTCGCGACGCGCACGCGCGAGGAGATGCTCGCGCTGGCGGAGGCGAACCGCATCACCATCGGCCCCGTGTACGACGTCGTCGACCTCGTCGCGGACGAGCACGTGCACGCGCGCGAGACGATCGTCGAGATGGTCGACGAGGACGGCGAAGCAGTCGCGATGCACAACATCGTGCCGCGGCTCTCGCGTACGCCGGGGACGATTCGCCGGCCCGCGCCGCGCCTGGGCGAGCACAACGCCGAGCTACTCGGAGAGCTCGGCATCGAAGCAGACGAGCTCCATGCGCTGGAAGACGCGGGCGTGATTTGACCGCGCCCGCGTTCCAGCCGACGTGGCGCTCGCTGCTGTACGTCCCGGCGACGTCGGAGCGCTTCGTGGCGAAGGCCCACACCCGCGGCGCGGACGCGATCATCCTCGAGCTCGAGGACGCGGTCGCACCCTCGGAGAAGGAGCGGGCGCGGCGACTCGTCGCCGAGGCGGCGCCGCTCGTCGGCCGGGCCGGCGCGGACGTGCTCGTGCGCGTCAACCGTCCCTGGCGGCTGGCGGTGCGCGACATCGAGGCCGTCATCGACGCCAACGTCCGCGGCCTGGTGCTGCCGAAGCTCGACTCGGCGGAGCACGTCCTCGCGCTCGCCGAGATCGTCAGCGAGGTCGAGGAGGAACGCGGCCTCCCGGTCGGTCACACGGTGTTCTTCGCCCGCGTCGAGGGGCCGAAGGGGCTGCTGAACGCGAGAGCGATCGCCGCCGCAGACCCGCGGGTCGTCGCGATCGGTCTCGGCTCGACCGATTACACGATCGCGACGGGCATGGCGCCCGGCGGCACCGGTAACACGATCGCGAGTTTCCACGTCGTCAATGCGGCACGTGCGGCCGGACGCGTCCCGCTTGGCCTCGTCTCGACGATCACGGACTTCGGCGACCTCGAGGGATTCCGGCGCGCCGCCGCGGAGTCGCGCGCGCTCGGGCTGCGCGGAGCGCCGTGTGTGCATCCGGCCCAGGTGCCGATCCTGAACGAGGTCTTCGCGCCGACGCACGACGAGCTGGAGCGCGCCGGCAGGATCGTGGTCGAGTACGAGCGTGCGCTGTCCGAGGGGGTCGGCGCGATCACGGTGGACGGCGAGTTCGTCGACGTCCCGATCTACGAGCAGGCGCGGCGGCTGCTCGCACGCTGAGGGTTTGACGCGCCGGCTCCTCTTCGCGCTGCTGGCGATGGGTGTGGCGCAGGCGGCCGTCTACGTCGCGCGGCCGATGACGTCGTACCGCCTGCTCGGCCTCGGGGCGGGCGCGCGAGACGTCGGACTCGTCACCGCTGCGTTCGCGCTGCTGCCGCTCTTCGTCGCGATCCCGCTCGGCAGATTCGCCGACCGCACGCAGCGCGGCGCGCTGCTCGTCGGCGGCTGTGGGCTGCAGGTCGGCGCCTGCCTGCTGCTCGGCGTCGGCGAGACGCCGCTGCAGCTGGGCGCGGCAAGCGCGCTGCTCGGCCTCGGGCACCTCGGCCTCGCGCTCGGCGTCCAGGAGGTGATCGCGCGCGAGTCCGACGAGGCGCGGCACGATCAGCACTTCGGCCTCATGGCCGCGAGCGTGTCGCTGGGCCAGCTGGCCGGCCCGTTGATCGGCGGACTGCTCCTGAGCGGCGGTGCCGGATCGCGCACGGCTGCGACGAGCCACGCGATGCTCGTCGCCGCCGGGCTCGCGGCGACGGCGACGTTTTGTGCCGGCGTGGCCGAATGGAAGCACGGCCCTCGCCGCCTGTCTGCAGACCACGATGCCCGCGCGGGCAGCATCCGGACGATCGTCTCGACGCGCGGCGTCCCCGCCGGGATCTTCGCCAGCGTCGCCGTGCTCTCGGCGGCGGACGTCTTCACGGCCTACATGCCCGTGCTCGGGGACGAGCGCGGGATCGGCCCGGGCGCGGTCGGCGTCGTGCTCGCTCTGCGCGCGGCCGCGTCGATGGCGTCACGCATCGGAATCGGCTCGCTCGTGCAACTCGTCGGGCGCGTGCGCCTGATCACCCTCAGCGCGGCGCTCGCCGCCGCGGCGTTCGGTGCGGTCACGTTCACGAGCGACGTCGTGCTGCTCGGCGTGCTGGCGGTTGTGGCCGGGCTCGGGCTCGGTTTCGGGCAGCCGCTCTCGATGACGCTCGTGGTGCAGCTGGTGCCCAGGCACGCCCGCGCGACGGCGCTCGCAGTCCGCCTGACGGGCAACCGGCTGGGCCAGGTCGCCGCACCGGCCGCGGCGGGGGTCGTCGCCGGCGGCGCCGGAGCGAGCTCGGTCTTCTGGCTGATGAGCGGGATGCTGGTCGCGTCGGCCGCTGCGGTTCAGCGTCCCGGATTCGTCGACAGGCGCGCGCGGCCGGCTCAGCTCGCGCGCGAAGCGGCCGAGTCGGCCGTCGATTGACCGGCGCCGCTAGCCGGGGAAGGGCGCGCCGTCCGGGCCGTCCCAGGCCCAGCCGCCGCCGATCACAGAGACCGCGATCACGATCGCGACAACCAGCACGAAGAGGAGGAGGCGGGTGCGCTGCGAGTGGATCATGTGCAATCCCCTTTCCCGAGAGGCAGGGGCCGCACCCCGCGTTGCCGTTCAGTGGAGCCAGTATGCCTTACCGCTGCGGACGAGTACATCGCCCGATGGAGGGACGGAAGGCGGCGGGGGCTCAGTGCCCGATCAGGTCCCATTTCCAGCCGCCGCCGAACGCTGCGACGAGCAAAAGCGTGCCGGTCACACAGGCGCGGAGGGTCCAGGCGTAGAGGTGCATCAATGCTCCTTCCTTGAAAGTCGACGCTTCGAGGGCCAGAACGTGATCGGCACTCCGGCCGCCGCCGCACTCCCCCACGGGAGTGAATCTGCGGGAATCTCGGCCGGACCTGCCGGAAACTACAGTTTGTTTCCGTGCTGCCGAGGCAGGTCGAACGTGAAGACCGAGCCCTTGCCGACCTCGGAGCGAACCCAGATCTCGCCGTTCATTCGGTGCAGCAGCTCGCGGCAGATGTAGAGCCCGAGGCCGGTGCCGCCGACGCCTCGCGTCAGGTTCGGGTCGAGACGGTGGAACTTCTCGAAGATTCGCTCCTGCTCGGAAGCCGGGATGCCAAGCCCCTCGTCCTGCACGGTGAAGCGGACGAAGTCGTAATCCGGCGCGACGCGGACGTCGATCCGGCCGCCGTCGGGCGAGTACTTGACGGCGTTCTCGACGAGGTTGAGGAGGACCTGCTTGACCTTCTCGGGATCACCGAGCGCCTGCATCTCCGGTGCGGCCGGCTCGAGCTCGATCGCGACACCGGCGGGCAGATGTGCACGGGCTGCGTCGACGACCTCCTGCGCGATCGCGGTGGCGTCGAGCGGTTGGAGCGTCACCTCGGTCCGGCTCGAATCGAGGCGGCTGGCCCACAGCACTTGATCGACGAGCCGCGCGAGACGTGCCGACTCGCGATAGATGACGCGCAGGAGCGAGTCGGAGTCTTCTCGTCCGAGCGGGCGCCGCTCGAGCGTCATCGCCGCGCCGTACACGGACGCGAGCGGGGTGCGCAGCTCGTGCGAGACGACCGCGATGAATTCGTCCTTGAGCCGGTCGAGCTCGCGCAGCCGGCGAAGCGCGCCGTGCATTCGATGCTCGTAGAGCACGATCGAGCCGAGCGGGCCGGCGAGGACGATCGCGACGTACGGGGACTCATTCCAGAGAACGACGAGGATCACGGTCAGACAGGCCATCACTCCGAACGGCACGGCCGTCGACGCCAGGTAACGGCGAAGGAACGCGGGCCAGCCGTGGCCGGTCCAGCGCGCGACGACTGCGGCCAGCAGCGTGATATTGACCAGATAGAAGGCGGACGACGCAGCGAGCGTCGCCAGCGTGAGGCCCGCGATGCCGTCGCCTGCGAGCTCGTCGGCGACTGCGCCGGCGGCGCTACCGGCGAGGGCGTAGAGCGACGTGTTGTAGACGACGCGGCTGAACGCCTTGCGACGCGCGATCTCGACGAGTGCCATCGTCAGGACGGCGACGATCGTCGCGGCCGGCCACCCGTAGATCGCGCCCGTCGCGACGACGAAGATCGTGGCAAGCGAGGTCCGGCCGACCGCAACCCCCTCGATCGGAACCGGAAACGCCTCGGCGATCGTGGACGCGAGCAGGAGCGCGGCCATCCCGACGAGCGTGCCCCCGCCGGGACCGGACTCGGCAAAGCGCCAGAGGGCGACCGTCGTGATCGCCGTGCCGGCGGCGGTGACCGGGATGAGCACCGGCAACACGCGGCGGATCTCGGACGAGCCGCGGCTCAGCCAGGGCCGAGCGCGTGCAACCTGCGCACTCGCGGGCGCAAGCGCGCCGGCCGCTTCAGGGGCGCTGCCGTTCGATGCCGGATCGGCGGTCGAACTGATCGAGTGCTCTTGGGCGTGATGCGGCGTCATCGCTATCGGGTGGCGATGCCGCAGGTTGCGGCGGCCTCGGCTTCCGCATGTCCCGAGTCGCTACAGGGACCTTTGCGCGGTCAACCGCTGATGTCAAGCCGAACTAGAGGAGCACGACCCGGGTCGCCTTGCGCGCCTTGACGATCCAGGCGAGCCAGGCCGCGGCGGCGACCAGGAAAGCCTGCGCCAGAATGGCGCCGGTCACAGGCCCGAGGTGCATCAGGTCCGCACGCTCGACGAGATCCCCGAGAGGCCCCTTGGGCGAGGGATAGACGAAGAGTCCGGCCACCGCGTACACCAGCACCGCGCCGCCGTACACCGCCAACGGGACCGCCGGCAGCGCGGCCATCACGTACTCGAGCCGCCGCGAGCACCGGGGGACGTCCAACTTGTCGTCCATGAGAATGACCTCGCGCTCGCAGACCATGTGATCGGCGAGCAGCTTGTCCCGCCTGTGGATCGCGGGGGCGAGCACGAGCATCAGCAGCGGGAACGCGATCATGAGCGCGAGGGCATCGATGACGAACGATGCGATCTCGTCCGGCAGCACGCTCGCGATGGGCTCGACGACGTGCTCGAGCCCCCAGCGACCCCCGCCGAACCAGGCGGCGACCGTCGTGGCCACCGCAACGAGCATCGGCACCAGCTTCCAGAGAACGAAGACGCTGGCGACCGTCGGGATCGGAACGACCCGCGAAACCGGCGGCACGGCAAGCAGATAGTCGCCGATCGTCTGTCGATCGCGTGCCTCCGCAGCGTCGAGATCGCGCTCGACGGCCAGCCTCGCGTATCCACGCTGAACGGCCTCGAGCGACCGACGGACGTGGCGACGCAGGAGCTGATGGGTGAGCAGCGCCCATACGTGCCGACCCGCAGCCGCGCGGGCGCTTTGCTCAAGGACGCTCCGATAGGCCGCAATGAGGGACCGGGGCGACGCATCGACGTCCTCTTTCCTCGCCGCGACACGGCAGCGCGATGCGGCGTCGAGGACGACGACGAGCGGCAGCGCGAGCACGACGCCGAAGACGACGTCGTAGGCGACGACGGACAGAACGGCAGCCGGTGCGAGCGTGTGAAACGCGACCACGAGACCCGAGATGTCACCAGTGGCGACGACGAGCCCGGCCACGAGGGCCGGAACGAGGGCGCCGACGATTCCGGGAGTCGGCGTTCTGCGAACGGCCGCGATCGAGACGGCAAGCTGCGCGGCCACGACCAGCACGGTCTCCACGGCGAGGATGCGCGAGACGATCGGATCGCCCGGCTCGGCGAGACGAACGCTTGCGACGACCAGCGGCGGAAGCACGAGCAGCCGGAGCCCGACTGCGATCCCGAGCCGCACGAGCGAAGAGCGAGCGCCCACATCTCCAAGTGGCCGGCCGGCGTACGCGACCGTGGAGACGATCAGTCCTTCTTCCAGTCCCCCACCTCCCTACCTGGAAAGACGGCCGGCGAGGCGACTCTCTTCCGAAGATCTGCTGAAAGGACCGGGCGAACCATTTGCGGGCGCATTTCGCCGTATCGGCATACCTATCGGCAAAAACGGCGCCGGACTTTAGCGTGACTTTCGAGGGCCCGAGTCAGCTGAAGGTGCGGCCGCCGATGAGGCGCGAAACGGCGCCCAGAAACACGACGAAGCGCTCGCTCTCCTCGAGGTCGACCGAATCGGGGCCGCCGCTGTCACCGCAAGACTCGATGCTGAGGTCGTCATGCGCAAGCGTCAGCGACCAGTGCGTTCCGTCGCGGACGAGCTCGAGCGGCTCGAACCGCTCGCCCGGCTTGTATCGGCCGAGCCAGCTCCACACGTCGATCTGGTCCATCGTTCGCCAGAACCGTCGCCACTGCGCCGTCGACGGCGTGAGGAACACCTGGCGCCGCTCGGCGTAGTCACGGAGGAAGCTCTCGTAGACGAGCTGCTCTCCGTCCCACCAAACACCGTACGACGGCGCGCCGAAGCCGCCGATGTAGATCTCGAACGCGCGCGGCGACGCGCCGTCCGTCAGCGACGGGAGATGGGGTGAGGGCGTGCCCGACCCGCCTTCTCGGTCCCGCGTTCGATTGCGATGAACCGCTCGGCGGTCAAGCGCGAGACGCCGCCGGCGACGAGTCGGGCGACGAGCTCCGTGTTGCTCATCCACCTCAGGTCGCCTTCCTCGATCTCGACCTTCCCGATACGAGCCACGTCAGCGACCGACCGTGCGTTGACCGACGGAATTGGTTGCTATGCCTGCGATGCCGCACCCCTTTCAAGGGAAACGTCACGCGCGCCCGCGTGCTGCTCGCGGGCGCGCGTGACAGAGAAATCGACTAGGCGCGCACCGCGACGACGTTCGTCGCTTCCGGGCCCTTGGCGCCTTCGGCGCGCTCGAACTGGACAGCAGCACCTTCGGAGAGGCTCTTGAAGCCCTCGCCGACCACGTTGCTGTGATGCACGAAGAGATCCTTCCCACCCTCCGCAGGGGTGATGAAGCCGTAGCCCTTCGCGTCGTTGAACCACTTTACGGTTCCGTCAGCCATAAAAAAACACCTCCTTACGTCTTAGCGAACGCATAAGGGAGGCGATGAAAAGCCTGACCGAACCCGCTCTCGTTTCCGAATTCTAGCATCGAAGCTCGCGACCGAGTGCCGGCGAAGCCGTCGTCCGTCGTCCCAATCGGCCGAGCGCTCTAGACTGCCGAGCCTGTCTCGGCAACGTCCACGGAAGGAGCAGGCGCATGGCAGGCAGCCCGAATAGACGCGGCGGCATCGGCGGTATCAGCGTAGGCGGCATCCTCGTGATCATCGGAATCGTCGTCGCCCTCGTCTGGAGCCTCGTGCTCGGCATCATCATTGCGCTGATTGGACTCATCGCTTTCGGCGGTTTTGTCAGAGGCAGGTGGTACTGACACGCGAGTGGCACTCAGGTGCCGCACTGAATCAACTCGGAGGCGGAGCTACGCTGCGGCCGGGCCCCCGTAGCTCAGTGGATAGAGCAGCGGTTTCCTAAACCGCGTGCGCTGGTTCGATTCCGGCCGGGGGCATAAGAGCTCGCACCGCCGAGCCGACTTCGCTCAAACACGTGGGTCATTCGGGTCAGTGTTGCCTTAGATGCGCGCCGCGTGCGTGTACCGGTGCGTGCACGGAATGAATCTCGCCACGACAGACAACGCGGTGATCCGCATCGTAGAGATCGCCGAGCGTGCCGCACGCATGAAGTCCCCCTCACGCGTCAGTTCCGGGCGCGGATGAACTCAGCAAGGCACGCCATGGTTCACGTCGTCGGAACTTCGACGCGGAACAGGATCAGCTGCGAAAAGTCATCCCGTCGATCTGAAGGGCGTAGCAGCCCGAGGTCGCCGCCCATACCATCCCGTACGCGCGGTACGCGCCCAGCTCGATCCGCTGTGTCGGCGGGAGCTGCAATGCCTCGAACCGCCGCTGCAAGGCGTGGCCCGCCAACGCTGTGGCGGCCACTTCATCTGCCGACAGTCGTAGCCGGCGCGTCTTGCCCCGGCGGGAACGCGCACACCGTCACCAGCCGCATTGCGCCGGTCGTCCGAGCGCCTGGCACGCGTATCTCACAGCCCCTCGATCGATGCGCGACGCTGGCAGCTCACCCGAATCGATGCGCGACGCTGGCAACTCACCCGAGTCTACTTCCAGCCCTTCAGCCTCTAGGCTCCGGTGTTAAGCCCTTACCGGCTGGTCGGCCAGCGCTTCCATGGTCCCACCGTTAACGTCGGCATGACAGCGGGGCCAGAACGGCTGTGTGCGGGAGTGCGCGGCGATCTCACCTGCGGTATGACACGCGCATGGCCGAACGCGCGCCCGTAACGGACGAGCTACTGCGCAAGGTCGGACGTCGTCTGAACGCTTTGACTCCGTGGCACGTTCGAGTAAGAGGCTGGGTGGGGCCACGCCGAGGGCGGCTCGCCAGAGACGCGAGGCTCTTCCCCGCCGAGAAGACGTTCGCCTGGATCAGTGTCTCCCGCCTGCTCCCGCCAAGCCGTGCGAGCTCGGGTACGGGACTAGACGGCGCGCGCGCCACGGATGACGTCGTGACTGACGCACTTGAGGGGTTCCAGCAGACGCTCTGGAACCACGATCACTATGTGTGGCCGCACCGGAGCAGCGAACTGAGGGTGAGATGCTGGATCGAGGATCTGCCGCGCGCGCGAGTAATGATTGATCATCACGAGCTTCGCCTGTGGTTCGAAGACGACCGGGGAGTTGTGCTTGAACTAAGCCCATCGAACTACCATCTCGCACGTAGCCAACGTCGCCTGCGCGAGCGTTCGTGAATGACCCGCGAGCGAGAGACGCCATGGATAGTCTCGGTGGGTTTGGACGCAACTGATCGGGAACCCGACGTCAGCTTCGACGGGGTCACGTATCGCTGGCGTGGCTCATTGACGGATGCCGAGATGGTTGGCCTAGTACGCGCGCACGGCGGACGGTCTGTCCAGGGCTGGTGGGATCAGATACGCGCATACAGTCTCGGTTGGGTCACGGCGCGGGCGACTGATGGTGAAGTCATCGGCTTCGTGAACGTCGCATGGGACGGCGGGAATCACGCCTTCCTGCTCGACACGAAGACGCACAGCATGTTCCAGCACAAACACATCGGGACTCGCCTGGTCGAGCTGGCGGCCCGGCACGCCAAGGCCGCGGGTTGCGAGTGGCTCCACGTCGACTTCGAACCGGACCTTGAGCCCTTCTACTCCGACGCTTGCGGGTTCCGACCAACGCCCGCCGGGCTCATCCACCTCCCATCACTCAGCGACTCGTAGACATGGAGCGCTCGGTGGCCGGTGTCCGTAAATGTCCCTCGAGCAATCCGACGTGCTAGTGCGGGTCCTCGCCGGCACCAGCAAAGACGGCGGCCCCGAGCTGCTCCATCAGCCCGAGGTCATCCCGGTGGTTCCAGATCTCCGCGACCTTGCCGTCGTCGCCGAAGCGGAAGATGTTGACTCCCGAGAACTCGGCCCGTTTCCCGGTGGGTGCGAGCCCGCCCCAGCTACCGGTGTGCGTACCGGACGCGGTCCAGCGAGCCGCTACCAGGTCGCGCTCCGCGAGCACGAGATCGACCCGCCATTGAAGATCGGGAAACCCGTGCCGGAACTGCTCTGCGATCCGCGCTTGCCCGTCGGCTCCGGGAGCCGCCTGCGTGGGACGAAGATCGTGACGCGTGTAATCGTCGGCGAAAACCTCTGCGGCGAAGCCGACGTTCCCATGCGCCCAGACTTCTTCGTAGAAGCGCACGACAAGCTGCTTGTTGGCCTCGGAGTCCATCGAACTCGCCGATCCTAATGCTGCCGGGCGTCAGGCGGGCACCGCTCGCCTGCGCGAGTGTTCAGCAATGTCCCCCGAGCGTGCGCGTGAGGACGGGCCGTTTCGATGCGATGCTACGGCCATGGAGATCCGCATCGACGACTCGCTGGACGACATCGACTGGGCACAGGTCAAAGCCGACCTTGCAGCTGACGACTTCGACAACGGGAGGTCGCCAGAGGCGCTGTGCCGGTCGTTTCATCAATCTCAGCACGTCGCTATCGCCCGCCAGGGCGATCGGGTCGTCGGCATGGCGCGTCTGCTTTCCGACGGAGTCTGCAACGCCTACTTGCTCGACGTGTGGGCCGCGTCCTCGTACCGGAGGCAGGGCGTCGCCTCGTCGATGGTGCGCCGTCTGTGCGAGGAGGTGCCGGGCCAACATGTCGGGCTTCAGACTGACGACGCTCAGCGTTTTTACGAGTCGCTCGGCTTCCGGCCACAACCCGAGTTCTGGTCGTCCGTTGTCGGAACATGGCTCGATAACGACGCCAACCGTTGACCCATCCAAGTGCCAGCGGGCTCCTGTTCCTCCGAGCAGAGGG
>WNFU01003556.1_pt1 | contig 20507 bp, 16 predicted proteins | sample 5400121 | NCBI WGS metagenome assembly WNFU01 (sample SAMN13153360, study PRJNA577476) | soil metagenome | isolation source: 100 cm soil or saprolite under grassland replicate 1 | place: USA:California | collected 2016-06-15 | reverse complement strand
GCAGGTAAGCATCCGCAAACGCCGGGAACCGACCACGAGCTTCAAGCCCGGAACGTCTCGCCTGCGGCGACTAACGCCTGTCCACTCCGATCAGTATCGGCGTCAGCCAGCGACACGCGCGGTGTCCGCCCAGACTTTTTGGACAGCCCCTTAGGGCGAGTTCGTTGATCGAGAGACGGTCGGGGTCTTTGCCGGCCGCCTGGAGCGCATCGGTGATGCGCGCGCGTAGATCGCCGCGGCTGTACTGCGCCTCGATGGCGGTCGTGGTGGCACTCACGAGTTCTGTCTTGGGCCGAGTTTGGACGTGTTTCATCGGGTGCCTCCAGGAGTGTCGTGTTGTCTCGTGTCGGAAGGTCCTTCTCGGAACGAGTGGCGGTTAGGGTCGGCCTTCGGCCAGGGACGGGACGGGTGCGGTGTCGGCGTTGCCTGGTTGGTTTTCGCGTAGCCCGATCCGGTCGTGCAGTCGCCGCAGCGGTTTCGGTGCCCACCAGTTCCATGAGCCGAGTAGTTCCATCAGTGAGGGAACCAGCAGGGCGCGGATGATCGTGGCGTCGATCAGCACCGCCAGCGCGACGCCGAGGCCAAGCTCTTTGATGAACACGAGTTTGGATGTGGCGAACGCTCCGATCGCGACTGCGAACAGGACCGCTGCGGCCGTGACGATCCGCCCGGTTCGCTCGAGCCCGACGGCGACAGCCTCAGAATCCGAAACTCCGCTGTCGCGCGCTTCTTTGATCCGTGAGAGCAGGAAGATGCCGTAGTCGGTCGCCAGGCCGAAGGCGACTGCGGCCAGGAAGATCGGCTGGGTGGCGTCGAGCGCCCCCGGGCTGGTGTAGGACAGCAGCCCTTGCAGGCGACCGTCCTGGAAGATGAGGACGAGAATCCCGAGCACGGCGCTGAGGCTGAGCATGTTCATCAGCACTGCCTTGAGCGGCAGCACGACCGACGCGGTGAGCAGGAACAAGACGATCAGCGTCGCGCCGATGATCAGCGCCAACACCGCGGGCAGATGGGCGCCGAGGCTGTGCTCAAGGTCGAGGAGGGCGGCGGTCTGGCCGGCGACGCCGACGTAGACGGGTGCTCGCATCGCGCGCACGTCGTGCACCAGCTGTTGGGTCGCATCGCTGAGCGGTCGTTGGGTTGGCGCCACGTTGAGCAGCGAGGTGCTCGGGCCGGCCGGCTGCGGCGGCGCGATCGCGGACACGTCGGGCAGCTGGCTGATGCGCGCAGACAGTGCCTTGACCTGGGGTGAACCGGCGGGCGCGCCGACGACGACCTCGACCGGCGAGGTTCTGTTCGGGGGGAATTCACGGGCGAGCGTGTCGTCGACCTGTCGCGCGCTCGCGCTGTGTGGCAGCAGGCTTGCGCTGACGCTGATGAACTTGATGCCCGTGAACGGAATCCCGAGTGCGATCAGCAGCGCCGTGCAGAGCACGGCGATCCGTCCGGGGCGGCGCATCACAAACCGCGACAGCCGGTACCAGGCTCCGCTTTGGGCAGGGCGAGCTTCACGGTCGGCCGCGCGTTGCAGTCGCTTCGGTGCGAGCGCGTTGATGCGCGGGCCGAGCACCGTTAGCAGCGCCGGTAGGACGACGAGCGCCAATGCCGCCGCGATGAGCGCGACCAGCGCTCCGGCGATCCCCATCGAGTAGAGGAACCGCTGCGGGAAGATCGCGAGCGAGGCGACCGCTGCGGCCACCGTCAACGAGCTGAACAGAATCGTGCGTCCGGCGGTTTGGAGCGTGCGCCGCAGCGTCTCGAGGCCGAAGCCGGACGTCACTGCCTCCTCGCGGTAGCGCGAGACCATGAACAGGCTGTAGTCGATCGCGAGTCCGAGGCCCAGACCGGTCACGAAGTTGAGCGAGAACACCGACAGGTCGACGAAGCTCGACACGATTCGCAGCGCGAAGAACGTCGCGACGATCGACAAGCCGCCGAGCAGCACGGGCAGGAAGGAAGCAACGAGCGAACGGAAGAACAGCAGTGACAACAAGAAGATGAACGGGAACGCGAGCAGCTCGGCGCGTTTGAGGTCATTGCCGACCTGCGTGTTGGCCTGAGCATTTGCGATCTGCTCTCCGCCCAGCAGCACGTCGCGCTGTCCGGCGAATTGATCGGCGATCCGTTGTGCGACGTCCTTCAGCTGCCGGTCGGAGCGCGCCTTGAAGTAGGCGAGGACGTACGTCAGGCGCCCGTCGCGCGAGACCATCGCGGGGTCATGGGTCTGGTAGAAGCTCACCACGCTCGCGACCTCAGGTTGGCTACGGAGCTGGGCGGCGACCTGGTCGACGCGCCGCCGCACCGCTGGCCGGCGAACGTCTCCCGCGTCGACGATCGCCACGATCCCCGGGTCGATCTTGCGGCTTGCCGCCGCCTCGAAGCGCTTGGTCGCGTGGACCGACTGCGTGGCGGGGTCGTCGGCCGCGTAGGGGCTCATGTGCTTGGCCACGCCGAAGCCAAATGCGCCGGCGATCGGCACGGCGACAAGCGCGACCAGCAGCACCCGGCGTCCATGCGCGTGCAGGGAGGTGGCGAGTCTGGTGAGCATTGGGCACTCCCTTTCGGTCTCAGCGGCGCGGTCCGCGCGAGGCGTGCGAGCCGCCGGACTAGAGCGGTGCCTTACGCGTGTCACTTGCGTGACGAAAGCGACTCTACACTAACTGACTTGCGTCACGCAAGTTATGGCGGCTATGCTTGCGCCATGCTGAAGCGGGACTACGAAGGCCAGGTCTGTTCGATCGCTCGCGCGCTCGAGGTCGTCGGCGACCGCTGGACATTGCTGATCATCCGCGACGTCGTCCTCGGCCGTACGCGCTTCGACCAGCTCTCGGACAGCCTCGGCGTCGCGAGCAACGTGCTCACCGACCGCTTGAACCGCCTCACCGCGGAGGGCGTGCTCGAGCGCGTCCCCTACAACGAGCGACCCGAGCGATTCGAGTACCGGCTCACCAAGAAGGGCCGCGAACTTGGCCTAGTTCTCATTGCGCTGATGCAGTGGGGCGACCGCTACCTCTCTGACGAGCCACCGCGGATCGCGCGCAGACGCAGCGACCGGTCCCGCGTCTCGGTCCGGCTCGTCGCCAAAGACGGCTCCGCCGTCGGGCCCGACGATCTCGAGCTCGTTCCGGGGCCGGGCGCGGGCGAGGCGGCACGTGGTCACTGAGCAAGCGATGCTCGATGTGCGGCCGGGCGAAAGAACGCGGGGCTTCGAGTGGCAAGCCGCAGGGCACACGCCTCGTTCCGCTGCGCTCGTGCTGACGAGATAAACCGGCCCCGTCGGTTCCGCGACTAGCGATCGCCTCGGAATCACCACCTATAGATAAGGACAGGGAGCTGGCGGGGTCTGTCCGAAACTTTGTGCACACAAGAATCTGACAGTCCCTAAGCTGGCCGGCGGGTACTTCGACTCGCCCGAGCTCGGCGACGAGATCTCCGGGTACATCGTCGCGCCGGCGCTCGGCGACCGCGCGGGTGTGCTCGGGGCGCTCGAGCTCGCCCGGCTCGCCCTGCACGCAGCCTGACGCGGATCGCATCCGCGGTACATTCGCGAGGTGCAGTGCGACTCGTGTGGGCGGGAGAATCCGGCCGGGTTCTGGTTCTGCGGCAGCTGCGGGGCTGCGCTCCCGGAGGAGGCGCCCGCGCGCGAGGTGCGCAAGGTCGTCACCGTCGTCTTCTGCGACCTGACCGGGTCGACCGCGCTCGGCGGCGTCTCCGATCCCGAGGCGCTCCGGGCGACGATGCGCGGCTACTACGAGGGGATGCGCACGATCCTCGAGCGCCATGGCGGCACGGTCGAGAAGTTCATCGGCGACGCGGTGATGGCCGTCTTCGGGGTGCCGGTCGCGCACGAGGACGACGCGCTGCGGGCGGTCCGGGCTGCTTGGGAGATGCGGGCCGCCGTGCCTGCGCTCGGATTGCGCGCACGCATCGGCGTCAACACAGGTCAGGTGATGGCGGGAGAAGGCGACACGCTCGTCACCGGCGATGCCGTCAACGTCACCGCCCGACTCGAGCAGGCGGCCGAGGCAGGCGAGGTGCTGATCGGAGACGAGACGCGGCGGCTGGTGCGCGACGCGATCACGGTCGACGCGGTCACCGTCGCGGCGAAGGGGAAGCCCGAACCACTCAAGGCGTTTCGCCTCGTCGACGTCGACCCGGAGGCCGCTTCGGTCGCGCGCCACCTCGACGCGCCGCTGATCGGCCGCCGGTCGGAGCTCGAGCAGCTCGCCGGTGCGTTCGAGCGGACGGTCCGCGAGCGCCGCTGTCATCTCTTCACCGTCCTCGGCGTGGCCGGCGTCGGCAAGTCGCGCCTGGTTGCCGAGTTTCTCGCCGGAGTGGACGCGACCGTGCTGCACGGCCGCTGTCTCGACTACGGCGAAGGGATCACGTTCTGGCCGGTGATCTCCGTCCTCAAGCAGCTGGGCACGCGCGCGGATTCGACGATCGCGAGGCTCGTCGATGGCGCCTCGACGCCGAACGAGCTCTTCTGGATCGTGCGCAGCCAACTCGAGGAGGCCGCGCTCGAACGTCCGCTCGTGGTGTGCTTCGACGACATCCAGTGGGGGGAGGAGACGTTCCTCGACCTCGTCGACCACATCGCCGACCTCTCACGCGGCGCACCACTGCTCGTGCTCTGCCTGGCGCGACCCGAGCTGCTCGACAAGCGGCCCGGTTGGGGAGGCGGCAAGCTGAACGCAGCCACGATCCTGGTCGAGCCGCTGACGGCGGGCGAGTGCGGCGCCCTGATCGCGGCGCACGGCCACGTGGAGGCGGAGACACGCGACCGCATCCTTGCGACCGCGGACGGCAACCCGCTGTTCGTCGAGGAGATGATCGCGCTCGCGCGCGAGAACGGCGATGTGCGCATCCCCGGCACGGTTCAGGCGCTGCTACAGGCACGGCTCGATCAGCTCGGCAGCGACGAACGCTCGGTGATCGAGCACGGCGCCGTCGAGGGGCAGATCTTCCATCGGAGCGCCCTTGTCGAGCTGACGCGGACGGCCGACGTCGAGCCGCAGCTCGCCGGCCTCGTGCGCAAGGAGCTGATCCATCCGGCAACGGCGACGTTCGCCGACGACCGCGCGTTCCGCTTCCGGCACCTCCTGATCCGTGACGCCGCCTATGACGCGCTGCCGAAGGAGACGCGAGCCGAGCTCCACAGGCGGTTCGCAGACTGGCTCGAACGGCACGGGCAGGAGCTGATCGAGCTCGATGAGGTGCTCGGCTACCACCTCGAGCAGGCCGCGCGGTACCGGCGCGAGCTCGGCCGCCCGAGCTCCGAGCTCGAGCAGCGGGCCGGGCGGGCTCTCGCCGCAGCGGGCTCGCGTGCGGCGACCCGAAGCGACGCCCCCGGTGCGCTGAACCTGCTCCGCCGTGCTGCAGCGCTGCTCCCGGAAGACGACGAACGGCGGGCGCAGACGCTCCTCGATCGGCTCTCGATGCTCGAGCTCGCCGGAGACGCCGAAGAGCGGCTCGTGCTGATCGAAGAGCTCGAGCACAGCCCGGACGACGCGCTTCGTATGCACGGACGGATCGCTCGCTCGTTCTTCCGCCTGCTGGCCGATCCGGCCGGCGCGGTCGGCGACGCAGACCAGACGGTAGCCGAGGCGCTGCCGGTGTTCACCAACGCCGGCGACGACCTCGGGGCGGCACAGGCGCACAACCTCGCAGCGATGGCGAGCTGGCTGCAGAGCCGGGCCCTACCAACCGTCGCCTCGCTCGAAAAACAGATCGAGCACGCCCGGCGGATCGACGCGGTCGGACTGCTCGACCAGGCGATGCTGATGATCATCGGACCGCTCCGCTACGGCCCCTTCACGACCGACGAGGTGCGCGCGCGCCTCGCGACCATTCGCGAAGCGGACACGGTCACGGCCCGCCAGTGCGTGCTCATGCTCGAAGCGCACCTCGCCGCGCAACAGGGCCGGTTCGACGACGCTCTCGAGCGCGGAGGCGAGGCGGCGTCGATTGCCGAGAACCTCGGCCTGCAGCTGCTGGAGATCTTCGCGCGCTGGGACGCAGGCCATGTGCTGCTCGCAGCCGGCCGGCTCGACGAGGCGGCCGACGCCCACCGGTGGGTGATCGACCGGTTCGAGCAAGCACAGCAGGCGAGCTTCCGCTCGACCGCGCTGCTCGATTTCGCCGAGGTCGCCTACGAGCAGGGCAAGCCGAACGAGGCCGAGCGCCTGATCGCCGAGGGCCAGCGGCTGGGCGCGAGCGAGGACGTGATCAACTTCGCCTACGGCGAGGGCCTGCGTGCACGGATCACGGCAGACCGCGGCGACACGGCGTCGGCGGAACGCCTGGCGCGAGAAGCGCTCGAATACGCCTACCGCACCGACTTTCCCCGCGCGCACGCGCTCGCGCACGAAGCCCTCGCGCACGTGCTCCGCGCCGCCGGCCGCCTCGACGAAGCGCGAGTCGAGGTGCAGCGGGCAGACGAGCTGTGGGCGCGCTACGGCTTCGCGAGCGAGTCGGAACGGACCAGGGCGCTGCTCGCAAAGCTCTGAATCAGCGCGACGCATCTCGGGGCGAATGACTCGCGAGCGCAGCGAGGTCCAGCTCGCGCCGCAGCACCTTGCCGCTCGGCCCGTGCGGCAGGTCGTCCACCAGCTCGACGAGGGCGCGGGTACTTGTACCTGGCCACCCGCTCTTTGACGAACGCCTTCAGCTCCTCGGAATTGCAGCCGCTGTCCGCGACGACGAGGGCCACGACCTCCTCGACGCGCTCAACGCTCCCGAATTCGACCCGTGGACGCTGGTGGACGCTCGGTGGACTGTAGGGGTCGGAAACGCTGATATGGGCTTTTGGTGGGTGCGCGTAGGATCGGGGCGGCGTGATCTTCTTCCTCGTGCACTTGGTCGTGCGCCGGCTGGTCCGCGTCGTCGCGGGCGGCTCGGCAGCTGCCGCGCTCGAGGTGGAGAACGCAGTGCTGCGACACGAGCTGCGTGTGCTGCAGCGGAGGGTGAAGCGGCCGGAGCTGCGGCGTCGGGATCGTGTCGTCCTCGTTGCGGCCAGCGGCCTGTTGCCGCGTGGGCGGTGGTCGGCGTTCGTGGTCTCGCCGCAGACGCTGCTGCGCTGGCAGCGGGAGCTTGTGCGGAGGAAGTGGACCTATCGGCGTCGACCGGCGGGCCGGCCGCCGCTGGACGGCGAGCGCCGCGAGTTGGTGTTGCGGCTGGCGCGCGAGAACCCGCGCTGGGGCTGCGTGCGGATCCAGGGCGAGTTGCGCAAGCTCGGCGTCCGGGTCGGTGCAACCACGATCCGCACTCTCCTTCGGCAGCGTGGGCTGGGGCCGGCCCCGCGGCGAACCGGCCCGTCCTGGGCGGAGTTCTTGCGTGCGCAGGCGCAAGGGGTGTTGGCCTGCGACTTCTTCACCGTCGAGACTGTCTGGCTGCGGACGCTGTACGTGTTGTTCTGGATCGAGCACGGCTCGCGGCGCGTCCACCTCGCCGGGGTGACCGCAAACCCGGACTGCGCCTGGGTGACACAGCAGGTGCGGAACCTGGCCATCGACGAGCGGCTCGGGAACGTGCGGTTCCTGGTCCATGATCGGGACGCGAAGTTCTGCGGGCCGTTTGACGCGATCGTTCGTTCCGAAGGCGTTCGGGTGATCGAGACGCCGTTTCGGGCGCCACGGGCAAACGCGGTCGCCGAACGGTGGGTCCGCACCGTCCGCAGCGAGTGCCTCGACCACATGCTCATCGTCGGCCGCCGCCACCTCGGCCAGGTCCTCCGCGCCTACCTGGCGCATTACAACGGGGCGCGGCCGCACCGGTCGCTCGCGCTCGCCACGCCGGCCGGTCAGCCGCCCGCGGCGCGCGGCGCGCCGCCGCCGGCGGTTCTCCGGCGGGATGTGTTCGGCGGGCTGATCCACGAGTACGCCGCCGCCGCGTGAGCGGCAAACCCGACAGCGCCAGCGTCTTTCTTGTCGCGCGGAACCCGCAGCCAGATAGCCGGCTGCCCTACCTCGTTCGGCTGCCGCTCGAGCACGGCCTCGTGCTGAAGGCGCGGGCGCGCGCCGTGGCCTGCGACCGCCCGCGTCTACTGCCACCGCTTCGAAGAAGCTTGGCCCGAAGACGAAGAAATCGTCGACGAGGCGCGTATCGTCGTCTGCCGCCGACGTGGGCCGGCGGTCGATCTCGTCCTCGACCGGCCCCGGCAAGCGCGCTCCCAGTTCGTCTTCACCGAAGTCAAAGGACGTGAAGCGATCTTCTGACAGACGCAGAAAACCGCGCGAGCCGCCAACCCCGGCGGCCGCGTGCCGCGCCGACGCACCCTCGCCGAGCCGGCGACGATCACGGTCGATACCCGCGAGCGCTACCCCTACCGTTTCGCCCACCAAGGCGCCGGCACCGTGCGCGCGCGACCGTCGCCGCCGGCGACTACACAATCCACGCCGCCGATGGGCGGCTGCTCGCCGCCGTCGAGCGCAAGAGCCTCGACAACCTCGCCAGCACGCTCTCCGACGGCACCCTCGCCTTCCAGCTGCAACGGCTCGCCGAACTCCCGCTCGCCGCGATCGTCGTCGAGGCCCACTACAGCGCGCTGTTCAAACTCGAGCACGTCAACGGCAACTGGCTCGCAGACCAACTCACCCGACTCCAGGTTCGCTACCCAGGCATCCCGATCGTCTTCGCCGACACACGCCGCCATGCCGAGGACTGGACCCACCGCTTCCTCACCACCGCGCTCACCGACGCAGCCGAACCGAGCTGACGCCGCCGGCCGGAAGCCGACTCACAATTTCCGACCCCTACAGGCTCCTGTTTGTCGGCGGCGAGGCGGGCGTTGGCAAGACGGTGCTCTTGCGCCGGTTTTCCGATCGAGACGCGGACTCCGCGCGCACTCTCTGGGGGGCGTGCGATGCGTTGATCACCCCACGTCCGCTCGGGCCGTTCCTGGACATCGCGCAGGTCACAGGGGGCGAGCTTCAAAAGCTCGTCGAGAGCGGCGCCAGACCGCACCAGGTTGCGACGGCGCTCATGTGCGAGCTCGGGGTGCGGGTGCCGACCGTGCTTGTTCTCGAGGATGTGCACTGGGCGGACGGTGCGACGCTCGACGTCCTCAGGTTGCTCGGCCGTCGCCTCCGTGGCGTTCCAGCACTCGTCCTCGCGAGTTACCGGGACGACGAGCTCGAGCGGACCCACCCGCTGCGGATGCTGCTCGGTGAGCTGGTGACCAGTGAGACGATCGGCCGCCTCAAGATCGACCCGCTTTCGCTGGAGGCAGTCGCGAGTCTCGCGGGCCCCGGTGTCGATACTGACGCGCTCTACCGGAAAACTGGCGGAAATCCCTTCTTCGTCACCGAGGCGCTGGCCTCGGGCGGTGCAGAGATCCCGCCGACAATCCGGGACGCAGTCCTCGCGCGTTGCGCCCGCGTCAGCGCTCGGGCGAGGACGCTCCTCGACGCCGTCGCGGTAGTGCCGTCAGATGTCGAGCTTTGGCTCCTCGAGGCGTTGGTCGGAGAAACCAACGGTCTCGACGAGTGCCTCGCCTCCGGGATGTTGACGGCTGCACCTGGAGGCGTGGCGTTCCGGCACGAGTTTGCCCGTCTCGCGGTCGAGGAGTCGCTCGCGCCGAATAAGAAGGTCGCGCTCCACCGGAAGGCGCTCGCGGCACTCGCCGACCCGGCGACCGGCACACCTGATCCCGCCCGGCTCGCCCACCACGCCGAGGCCGCGGGTGACGCCGACGCCGTACTCGAGTTCGCAACGGCAGCCGGCGAGCTCGCCGCCACGCAGGGTGCGCACCTCCAGGCAGCCGAGCAGTACGAGCGTGCGCTGCGGTTCGGCGAGTCGCTTCCACTCGAGCGCCGCGCTGACCTGCTCGCGCGACTCTCCGAGGAGCTTTATCTGACGGACGCGGGGGAGCGTGCGCTGGCGGCGGGCCGGCAAGCGCTTGCCGGCTTCCGGAAGCTCGGCGACCCGCTGGGGGTAGGCCGCGAGCTCATTCGGCTGTCGCCGCTGCTCCGGTCCGCGAAGCGCTACGACGAGGCTGAGCGGACCGCCTCCGAGGCCGTCACGTTGTTCGAACTCCTTCCTCGCGGTCGCGAGCTCGCAGCGGCGTATGCCAATGTCGGCCTCTCTTCCATGCAGCGCGATGCCGTGACAGACGCCACGGAGTGGGCGAGGAAGGCGATCGAGCTCGCCGAGCCTCTGGAGGAGACCGGGACGGTGGTTCGCGCGTTGATGAGCGTCGCCGAGTGCGAGGTCGCGACGGGGGCCGGCGCCGACGGCGTGCGGCGGTTCGAGCGCTGCCTCGAGCTCGCTCTTGAAGCCGGGCTCGTAGTCCATGCCGCCCGCGCATTCAACTTTCTCGGTGCGGCAGCGGTCTCGCTGCGTCAGCTCGATCTCGCGCAGCGCTATCTCGATGCCGGGCTCGAGTACACGAACGAGCACGGCCCCGAAAGGGTGCGACGGCGGCTGCTCGCGTGGCGCGCGAGGCTGGACCTCGAACAGGGTCGCTGGGATGAAGCGTCGGCGCGCGCCGCTTCGGTCCTGGTCAGGTCGCGCACGAATTGGCGACCGAGGATGATCGCGCTCGTCGTCCTCGGCCTCGTCCGCGTGCGCCGCGGCGATCCAGGAGCGCAGCCTCTCCTCGACGAAGCTACGAGGCTCGTCACGCAGGCGACCCAGCTGCAGCCGCTCGCGATCGTCGCCGCGGCGAATGCCGAGGCCGATTGGCTCCGAGGCGATTCGACGAACGTCGCTGTCACGACGGAGGAGGCTTTCGCGCGGGCGCTCGAGGTGGGCGAACCATGGGCGCTCGGCGAACTCGCGGTGTGGCGCCGGCGAGCCGGGATCCGAGAGGAGACACCGTCGGCCGCCGCCGAGCCCTATGCCCTCCAGCTCGCCGGGAACTGCCAGCGGGCCGCCGCGCTCTGGGGAGACCTCGGGTTCCCGTACGAGGCTGCCCTGTCCCTGGCCGACGCGGACGACGAGGACGCGCTTCGCCACGCGCTCGACGAGCTGCAGCGGCTGGGCGCCCGGTCTGCGGCGGAGATCGTCGCCCGGCGGTTGCGCGAGCGTGGCGCACGCGGCCTGCCGCGCGGACCACGGTCGGCGACGCGACAGAACCCAGCCAACCTCACGCCCCGCGAGCTCGAAGTGCTCGCGCTCGTCGCGCAAGGGCTCCACAACCCGGAGATCGCTGAACGACTCTTCGTCTCGCGGAAGACCGTCGATCGCCACGTCTCGGCGCTCCTGCGCAAGCTCGGCGTGCGGACCCGCGTTGACGCCGCAGCCGAGGCTGTGCGGCTCGGCATCGAGACGCAAGATGAGTAGTTACCGGCCCCAATCTGGGTAGGCCGGCCGATGCGCGGCCGGGCGCCGCAGCCCTACCGTCGACGTGCGATCGGCAAACCGAAAGGAGGGTTGAGACGCCGCGATACATCATCGAGCGGCTCTTTCCAAACGGGTGGGCGATCCCCGTTGGTGCTCGAGGGAGGGAGCGCTGCCTCGCGATCGTCGAGCGGAACGCGGACGAGGGCGTTACCTGGCTCCACTCTTACGTACGCGAGGACGGAAAGAAGGCGTTCTGCGTGTACGACGCTCCTAGTCCCGAAGCGTTGAGAAGAACGGCCGCGAGGAGCGGTCTGCCCGTCGACAGGATCACCGAGGTCCGTGTGCTCGACCCGTACTTCTACACGTCGAGCGAGGAAGCCCCGAAAGAGACGTTGCCAACGCGCAACGAGTCTGCGGTGCCAACGACAAAGGAGCAGGAGTCATGTGGAGCAACATCCCGGTAAGGAGGGCTGAGAGATGAAACGACTACGTGTGGGCAAATATCCTGCCGCTCTTCTCGGGGCCGCGATCGCTCTCGCCTTGCAGCCGGGGACGGCCGAGCACGTTGCCCGGGCGGACGCTGCCGGGACGCCGACGTTCGTCGGCGCGTACGGCTGCATCGTCAACAACGGCGGGCAGGTGACACGGCCGGCGGGCTCGACGATCGTCATCCGGCAGGGCATCGGCGAGCAGACGCTCGGCACCCTGACCAACTTCCTGCAGGCGCAGACCACGGTCACCTCGATCAACGACGCTCAGATGGTCGATGTCAGCAACCAGTGGGGCGCGCCGTTCCTCTCGGGCGGCTTCTGGTTCACGTTCGTCGAAGTTCCGACCGGCGTCACGCTCGCGCAGCCGGGCGATCAAATGCGCTTCACCTTCGCGTTGGTGCTCTCGACCAAGGTGCCCGAGATCTCCAATCCGGCAGTCGACGGAGAGCCGGGGCAGCCACTTCCCAACGGTCCAGGCCTTGTTTTCGGCGGCACCTGCACCGTGACAGCGGCGTAGGAGGAGTGCGGTTGTGAAGAAGGAGAGGCGGTCAGGACCTCGCTGAGGGAACGGTCGTCTCCCGGCACCCATCAGACGGAGCGGAAGGAGTTGGAAATGCACAGGAGTCTTCGGTGCTATCGGCGATCGCCGGCGTGCTCGCGCTGACGGTGGTGTTACGGTCGTGACGCTGCCAAGCGATCTCGCCTGGCGACAGGCGTACAGCCTGCAGTTCGGAACGGCTCCGACTGCGTTCGCCGACCTCTACTAGGACGCAGCCGGCTTGCTGATCCGAGATGTGCAGAACACCTCCAGCATCGCCGGCAGCGGGCATCTCGTGATCGATAGGGCTGCACTGGCGCAGGCTGTCCGCACCACGACGAAATACGAGGGTGTCAGCTGCAAGATCACACTCGATCCAACAACCGGCTACCGCAGCAACGATCCGACCGCGCTCTCGCGCTGTGCCGGCTAGGCCATGGAGAAGAGCAGAACCTTGGAGAGGAGTCGCAGATGCTCGGCAGGATCCCCCTACTAAGTTTGGTTGTTGGGCTCGCGCTCGCGATCTTCGTGGCGACAGCTGGAGGAACTGCGACGCCCGACGCGAGGCTTCTCGCGCGTTACGAGCCGGTCATGCAGTTCGATCCGCTCGAGCAGTTCCTCCCTACGAAAGTCGAGTCGTTCATCACTGATGCTGAGCTCGAGCAGCTCACGGTGGGCGGAGCCTGGACGGTCGCGAAGGCACACGCCGCGCCGGGCGATCTTCCCGGGCCTGGCTCGGGCACCTGGCGCCTCAACGAGAACGGTTGCTCTCCGGCTGCGCCGCTCGGCGGCCTCGCGTGCTACGCGGCTGCCGGCGATCAGGGCGGCGGCGGACCGGCTGTCTACGGCCGAGTGACCCACGAGGCCGATCGGGTGATACTTCAGTATTGGTACTTCTATTACGACGACGTCTACTCGTACTCGTACCCGCCGAGCGATCTCATCTGGCAGGCGCACGAGAGCGACTGGGAGGTCGTGAACGTCGTCCTCTCAGACGACGAGCAGCCCGTCTTCGTCGGCTACAGCGAACACTGCCTCGGCGCGCGCCGAGCGTGGGACGCCGTGCCGCGGTTCGACGACACGCATCCGATCGTCCACGTCGCGGTCGGGTCACACGCCAACTACTTCTCGACCGGCACGCATCCGATCAACGTTGCTTGCATTCCGCCGCAGGCAGTCGCGATCCTCCAGCGGAGCGGGCTGCCGCTCCCGGTCGACTACGCGTTCGAGGGCGGCCCGATCGCCGGCCCGCCCGGAGCGCCGAACGTCATCCCGATTCACCAAATCGGCGACGACGGCCCGACATGGGTGCAGTTCCCGGGCTTCTGGGGCGAGCTTCAGTACTTTCACGCCCCCGCGCCGATCGGCACCGTGCCCTTCGGCACGTCTCCCGTCGGGCCGGCGTTCCACGCCGAATGGACGGATCCACTGGGGACGCTCGCGACCTGGCCAGTGGGATAGCGCACGGCGTTCGCCGCAAATGGCAAGCCGGTTCATGGCAGGGTGTTGATGGCGTTCGGCATTTGGTTCGTCCGCTCTGGGTCTTTGCTCTTCATGGGCTTCGCGCTGACCGACCCAGAATCATGGGACTCGCAATCCGCTGGCACTAGCTGAAACAAGCTGCAGCAAACGGCAATGTGCCGCGGCGAGCAGCAGCGAGTTGTACGTCATTTCGTACGCACCCGACCCGCTCCATGAACTAGAACCGCCTGGCAAGAGGCTGATTTGCAGGACTTTTGTGATGGGCCGGGCGGGATTCGAACCCGCGACCTCGGGATTAAAAGTCCGGCTCGACTAGCTGAAACGAACTGCGCCAGACTGAAACGTGCTGCAAATCGCGGGACTCGTGGTTGCAACAAGCTGCAGCAAAACGCAGCCTTCGGAGACAAACCTGTACGCACACTGTACGCGCACCGTGTTGACTGTGTGGACAACCAACTAGCTTGGCATTCGCGCGCGCTATTTTCGTTCGAGCGGCATCGAGTGAGAGCACGCTCGCGCAGGCGAGCAGCTAGATGCCAGCATCCCCCGGGTACTACGGATTCGGCGCGCTTTGGCGCGCAAACCGGCTGCGCGACCAGGTGACTGCAGAGATCCGTCACCGGACGGGGAAGGAGACAGCGCATGTCCGACCCTCGCGCAAGCGACCGTCTTCATGTGTCGCTCCTTGGTGATGACGAGCCCGTGGGTAATGGGTAGCCGGCTCGGGTGACGGTAAGACTCGGCGCATTGGTCTGTCTGCGGCCGTTGCCAGCCTGGTGTGCGCTGTGCCGTGTGTGACTCGTCGGGTGACTGGCCGCTTCGTGCGTGCCTTGGGATTGATCTGTCCTGTGCGGCGGCGCCGGTCTGCGCCCGCTGCTGGCTTGATCAGGAGCTTGTCCGCCTTTTGGGCGTGACTCATTACCGTCCTGCCGCCGCGGTTTCCCTGTGCTCAGACCGGCACCACCGGACCCCACGAGCGAAACCGGACGATCAGACCAGATGGTTGCGGACCGGGTGGATTACGTGGTCGGCGTCGACACGCACCGGGATGAGCACGTGCTGGCAGTCGTGGTCGCACCGGCCGGCGCGGTTGTCGCGCAGCGGACGGTCTCGGCGAACGCCGCGGTTACGGGTAGGCGTTTCGATTCCCGCGGCGGTACGCCATTGGTGCCGCGTGTGTGGGGCGGTTGAAGGTGCCGGTCATTACGGTGCCGGCCTACCCACCTGACGCGCTCTCTTGCAACCTAAACGCGTCAATCCCGACCGGTCGCGCGCAGGCGCTCGAGGAGCGCGGGCAGCTCCGTGGGGTCGAGGCCTGAGCCGATCGCGACGGCGATCGCGCCCGCCTCGACGAACTCCGATGCGTTCGCCGCGGTGACGCCGCCGACGGCGACGAAACGAATCTCCGGGAACGGTCCCGCGAGTGCACGGATCCAGCCAGGCCCGAGCTCGCGCGCAGGGAAGAGCTTGAGCGTCCGGAACCCGCTTGCGAGCGCCTCCTGCACTTCGGTTGGCGTCGCCACACCCGGCAGGTATGGGAGGCCTACCGCACGCGCGGCCTCGGCCGCCTCGCGCGAGAAGCCGGGAGCGACGGCGAAGTCGGCTCTGGCCGCGGCCGCCGCCCGAACCTCGTTCGCCGTGCAGATCGTCCCGGCTCCGGCGACCCTCCCGAGCTCTTTCGCCCGCGCGCACACCGCTCGTACGGCGTCGAACCCCGGATCGTGCGACCGCGAGACCTCAACCAGAATGACCCCCGCCTCCCAGCACGCCTCGGCCGCGCCCACAGCGCCCTTCGGGTCGAGCCCGCGGAGGACCGCGAGCACGGGCGCGGTGATGAACGCGTCGCGGAAGTCGATTGACGCGGCCACTTGGATGCGTTATACCGCGTTTCGCAACGCGAGTCCCCGATTCGCTAGATGAAACGGAGGGGAGATGAGATCGACCCACAAGTTCGGGCTCGCCGGTGCCCTCGCGCTCGTCCTCGCCGTCGCCGTCGTGGCGGCGAACGCATCGAGTTCGAGACCGACCGAGCAAGCTGCCGCCTCGGCGCCGAACGGCGCGGCCGCGCTCGCGTCGAAGGCGAGCTGCAACTCTTTGAAGAAGAAGACCACCGGCGCGACGATCGCGTACATGCCTCCCGGCCTCGAGTTCCCGTACTACATCGGGATCGGGCAGGGGGTGAAGCAAAACGCGAAGAAGTACGGCTACAAGACGTTCACGAGCGCCCCCGTCAGCGGCGCCGACTACGCAGGCCAGGCGTCGAGGATGCGCGACGTGATCCACCGAGGCGTGGACGGAATCATCTTCCACACGCACAACAACAGCGCGACCGCGCCCCTGGTTAAGCAGGCGGTGGCGGCGGGGGTCGCGGTTGTGATCGTCAACCAGGACCTGACGGCGTTTCCAGCACCGATTCACGCGGTCGTCGGCTACCGCGAGCGCAAGACCGACTTCAAGATGGGTCAGTACGCCATCAAGCTGATGCACGGCCAGGCGAAGATCGGCCTGATCGAGGGCTTGCCGGGCTACGACTCTACGGAGCGCATCGGCGGCTTCCGCGACGGAATCAAGGGCCGTTCCGGCATGAAGGTCGTCGCGTCGCAGCCGGGCGGCTGGGACGTGCCCGGCGGGCACAAGACGGCACTCGACATGCTCCAGGCGCACCCGGAGATCAACCTGATCTTCGCCGCCAACGACTTCATGGCCGAGGGCGCGTACCAAGCCGCGAAGACGTTGCACAGGACGAACGTCGCCATCCTCGGCAGCGACGGCGACACGAACGCGTTCGAGCTCATCTACAAAGGCACCCAATACAAGGCGACCATGAACACCGTGCCCGTCGTCCAGGGTCGGGTTGCGATGCAAGCTATGCACGCCTGCCTCTCGCACACATTCAAGGGCTTCTACATCGAGACGCCCGGGACGCTCGTCACGAAGGCGAACGTCGGTGCGGTCCTGCACAACTGGGATCTCCTCTGGCCGAAGCCGTCTCACAGGTACGGGTAGGGGCAGAGCAGGGAGCGAGGCGCATGTCGCCGGGCGTGGAGCCGGTCTGGGAGGTTCGCGGCGTCTCCAAGACGTTCCCGGGCGTCCGCGCGCTCGACGGCGCCTCGCTCCGCCTGAAGCCCGGCCAGGTGCACGCCCTCGTCGGCGAGAACGGGAGCGGGAAGTCGACGCTCGCGAAGTGCCTCTCCGGCACATACCAGCCGGACTCCGGCGACATCGTGCATGGTGGCGGGGTCGTGCAACTCCGCGACCCGAACGCGGCGCAGGCGCTCGGTGTCGCGACCTTCTACCAAGAGCTCTCGCTCGTCCCGTCGCTCTCGGTGGCGGAGAACGTCCACCTCGGCCGGCTGCCGGGCCGGGGTGGGCTTGTTTCCTGGGGGAGCGTGCGCCGCGGCGCCCTTGCGGCGCTCCGACGCCTCGAGGTCTCGATCGACCCCGACCGGATCGTCGCCGAGCTCTCTGTCGCAGAACAGCAGCTCGTTGAGATCGCGAAGGCGATCTCAACCGGGCACATGACCCTGCTCATCCTCGACGAGCCGACGGCGGCGCTCGGTCCAGACGAGGTCGAGCGGCTACACAGGGTCGTGCGGGTGCTCGCCCGGGACGCGGCCGTGCTCTACATCTCACACCGGCTCGAGGAGGTGCTGGCGGTCGCCGACGTGGTCACGGTCATCCGTGACGGCAGGATCGTCGGTGAGAGGCAGACCGCAGGCGTGTCGGTGCACGAGGTCGCGCGAATGATGATCGGCAGCGAGCTCGAGGAGTACTTTCGTCGCGAGGAGGCACCCGTCGAGGAGCTGCCGCTGCTCGAGGCGCGCAGCCTGAGCACAAAGGCGGGCGTGACCGGCGTCGACTTCGCCCTCCGCCGGGGAGAGGTCCTGGGGCTCGGTGGACTGATCGGCTCGGGCCGAACGGAGATCGCGCGCGCCGTCTTCGGCGCCGACCGGCTCGTGCGAGGACAACTTCGGCTCGACGGCCGCCCGCTCCAGCTGCGATCGCCTGCCGACGCAATCGACGCCGGGATCGGGTACCTGCCCGAGAACCGCAAGGCCGACGGGCTCTTCTTCAACCTCCTCGCGCCGCAGAACATCACGATCGCGCGGCTGGACGGCATCAGCAGCGGCCCGTTCCTGAGCCTCGGCCGCGAGTGGCGCCGCGCGCGCGCGCTCACCCGCGAGCTGCAACTGAACCCTGGAGCGGAGCGGCGCAACGTCGCCTTCCTCTCCGGCGGCAACCAGCAGAAGGTCGTGCTCGCGCGCTGGCTTTTCGCGGAGGCGCGCGTGCTGATCCTGGACGAGCCGACGCAGGGACTCGACGTCAGCGCCAAGCGCGAAGTGTATGACCTGATCGACGAGCTAACGGCGCGCGGAGTGGGGATCATCCTGATCAGCTCCGACTATCCTGAGCTGCTCAGCATCAGCGACCGCATCGCCGTCGTGCGCCACGGGCGCATCGTCCACGCGGCGGCGCGCGGGCAGCTCTCGCAACAGCGGCTGATCGAGGTCGCCTCGGCCGGAGCGGCGAAGGACGCGGCGTGAGGCGCGCGCTGCTCTCGATCGCGCGGTCGCAGGCCGCCGGTCCGTTCTTGATCCTCGGCTTCGTCGTCATCGTCGCAACCCTGACGACTAACCGGTTCCTGGACGCGCAGAACCTGCGGAACATCGGGCTGGAGATGGCGATCATCGCGATCATCGCGATCGGGTCGACGTTCGTGATCCTGACCGCGCAGATCGACCTCTCCCCCGGCGCGGTCGTGGCGCTGACGAGCATGACGACGGCCGTCCTGCTCGTGAACCATCACGTGAACCTAGTGGTCACGGTCGTCTTGATCCTGCTGCTCGGGATCGGCGTCGGCCTTGTCAATGGCTTCTTCTGCTCGTATGGCCGGATCCCATCGTTCATCTTCACCCTGGCCACCCTCTCGATCTTCCAGGGCCTCGCATTCCTAGAGACCGGGGGGACGCCGATCTTCAACCTCTCGCCGCGGCTCGAGGACAGCTTCTACGGCCACCTGGTCGGCATTCCGCTCCCGTTCGTGTACGTCGTCGTCCTCTATGCGCTTGCATGGGCGTACCTGCGCTACACCAAGGGCGGCCGGCGGATCTACGCCGTCGGCGGCAACGAGGCGGCGGCGCGACTCGTCGGGATCAAAGTCAACCGCATCCGCACCCAGGTGTTCGTCATCGCAGGTGTGATGTCGGCGCTCGGCGGCCTGCTGATGAGCGCGCAATTGAACTCGGGCTCGGCCGAGTACGGTCGTGGCTTCGAGCTTCAGGCGATCGCCTCGGCGGTGATCGGCGGCACGAGCCTGTTCGGCGGCGTTGGCAACGTCGTCGCCACGCTCTTCGGGGCGCTGATCATCACGATCGTCCAGAACGTACTCAACCTGCACGCGGTCGGAACGGCGTGGCAGAACATCACGACTGGTCTGATCATCGCGCTCGCGGTCGGGATCGACATGTGGCGCGGGACGGTGGCGGGCGCCGTGGTGTCGCGGTGGCAGGGGCTCGGGCGCCTGCGCGCTCCGGAGCGGGTCGCAGTTGACCCAGACGCGACGCCGACGGTCGTCTCCGAAGAGCGCGTGACGCGATGAACGCCAACCGCCGAGACGGGTACACGATTCGCGCGGTCGTCCGTGCCGCGCAGCTGCTCGAGATCCTCCGCACGAGCGACGGCGGCGCCTCCATGCAGGAGCTCGTCGACCACTCGGGACTCGCGAAACCGTCGATCTTCCGGATGATCCGGACGCTCGAGCAGATCGGGCTCGTCGAGCGGATCCCCGGGCAGGAGCGCTACCGTCTCGGCGTCCGCTGCCTTGAGTTCGGGCAGGCGTACCTCGAGCAGATCGATCTCCGCCGTGAGGCGCTGCCGGTGATGAAGCGGCTGCTGGTGGAGTTCAACGAGACCGTGCATCTCGGCGTTCTCGACGATCGGCTGCGCGTCGTTTACCTGGAGAAGCTCGACAGCGCGCACGCCGTCGGGATCATGATGTCGCGCGTCGGTCGGACCGCCCCGTCCTACTGCACGGGCCTCGGGAAGGCGCTGCTCTCGGCCCACGACGGCGACCCTGTAACGCTGCTCGCCGAGCGCGGCGAGCTGCAGCGTTTCACGCCGAACACGCTCTGCGACCCAGAAGAGCTGCGAATCGACCTGGCGCGGATTCGCGAGCGCGGCTACTCGCTCGACCTCGAGGAACACGAGCCCGGTGTGCGCTGCGTCGCCACGATCGTCCCCGGTCCCGACGGACGCGCGGCGGCCGCGATCTCGATCGCCGGCCCTGCGCAGCGGATGCCGAAGGAGCTCCTCGAGCGAGACCTTGCGAAAGCCGCGATCTCGGCGGCACGCGAGATTGGACGACGGATCGGCGCGGCAGAGGAGGCGCGTGCATGATCATCGCCGTCGACTCAGGTACGACGCGCACGCGCGCGTGGCTCGTCGGAGACGGTGTCGTCGGCGAGGGCGCCTCCACGGTCGCCGGCGCCCGCGATCTCGCGCGCACGCGCGACCGCGCGTGGCTCCTCCGACAGGTACGTGAGGTCGCCGATCGTGCCCTCGCGTCGGCCGAGGCCGAGTGGCACGACGTCGAGGCGATTGTCGCGTCCGGGATGATCACGTCCGAGCTGGGGTTGGTGGAGTTGCCGCACCTCGTCGCTCCGGCCGGCGCCGGCGAGCTTGTGCGGGCGATGCTCGAGCTGCCGGGTATTCGG
>WNFU01006629.1_pt1 | contig 20512 bp, 17 predicted proteins | sample 5400121 | NCBI WGS metagenome assembly WNFU01 (sample SAMN13153360, study PRJNA577476) | soil metagenome | isolation source: 100 cm soil or saprolite under grassland replicate 1 | place: USA:California | collected 2016-06-15 | reverse complement strand
GTCCAGCTTCGGCAGATTGAGATCGAGGAGCAAGAGATCTGGGCGAGGGGCTGCCTCGTACGGGGCCTCGCGTCGGAGAAACGCGAGCGCCTCGACACCGTCTCGGACCGTCCAGATGCGGTTCTGCAGCTTTGCGCGCGAGAGACCACGCAAGGTGAGTTCGATGTCCTCCTCGCTGTCTTCCACCATGAGGATGGTGATGGGATTCGAGCTGCCGACCATGCCAGTGATCCTAAAAGGCCCCGAATTGGAGGCTAAGGCACGCATCGCGACTCAGCAACCCTTCTTCAGCAACTCTGTACGCGCCCCCGAGGAGCGACGCTAGTAGCCTCCGGGTGACGCTTACAACTCTGGCTTGCACTCAGGTCGCAGACCTTGCTGCCATGATCCTCCGTCGAGCCGTGCGGTCATAGAGGTCGAGTGGGTGTGAAAGTGGGTGTGCGCGCGCGGCCCTAGACGTCGCGCGGCGGTTTCGGTAGACTGTCGGGCGCGTCCGGCGAGGAATGACGGCACGTGTCGCGGCATGGCGTTTGCTGTCGCCGTGCACGTGACTACGGATCAAGCGGTTGGTGGCTCGAGTCCACTCACCCGACCACAAAACAGCTGCGATTTCCGTTGCGACGCGGGCGTTCCTGGCTGGCGTCGGCCGACTCTGGGCCCCTGAGAACGCGCTAGCGGCCGCTGACTGCCACCGGTCAACTCGCCCTCCGGAGCCGAAGGTCGTGGGTTCGAATCCCGCCTGGCGCATGGAAGTTAATTCAGGGGCCCCCCCGGCGCCGCCTTCCGTTGCTCGCGACGCCTGTGATCGATGAAGGCAGGGTTGCAGCTGCTGCGTCAGCACAACACCACGGAACTGTGGTGTTTTGCTCGGGCGGACCACATATTGTGGCCCGAGCGGATTCCCGCTCCTCTCCCATCCCAAGCGCCCGGTTTGGAGGCCTATGCGTACGCTCCGGATCGGCATTATTGACCTGGTGACGAGGGGTCCGACGCGCGCCTTGTACGCCCGGATCATGCATGCCAACCTCGCGAGCATCATGCCCCAGGTCGTCGGGGTGTGGTGCGAACAGGCGGGGCATCAGGTCACGCAGGTCTGCTACACGGGGTTCGAGGATCTGGTCGCGGAGCTGCCGACCGGTGTCGATCTCGTGTTCATCGGCGCCTTCAGCGAGACAGCGCTCCTGGCGTACGCGCTCAGCAACCTGTTCCGCTCGCGCGGAGCGGTGACCGTGCTTGGCGGACCCCACGCCCGCTGCTACCCCGAAGACGCGCGCAAATATTTCGACTATGTCCTGGGGTTCACCGATCAGGCAGTGATCTGCGAGGTGCTGCGGGACTGCGCCCCACACCGGCCGCGCGGCGTCCACCTGGCCGCGCCGCGTCAGCCGGTGGCCCTTCCCGGCGTGCGCGAGCGCTGGAAGTTCATCGCGCCGACGCTCCGGAAGGCGCCGGTCATCAAGATTGTACCGATGCTCGGCAGTCTGGGGTGCCCTTACACCTGCAGTTTCTGCATCGACTCTGTCGTCCCCTATCAGCCGCTCGATTTCGACGTCCTCAAGGACGATCTGCGGTTTCTGTTGCAGAAGATCCGGCGGCCCCGGGTGGCCTGGCACGACCCCAACTTCGGGGTGCGGTTCGACGACTACATGGAGGCGATCGAGGCGGCGGCGCCCCCGGACAGCATCGACTTCATCGCGGAAAGCAGCCTGTCTCTGTTGTCCGAACCGCACCTGCAGCGGCTGCAGCGCAACGGGTTCAAGGCCTTGCTCCCCGGCATCGAGTCGTGGTACGACCTCGGCAACAAGTCGAAGACCGGGAAGACGACGGGGATGGAGAAGGTCCGGCAGGTCTCCGAGCACGTCAACATGCTGCTCCGCTACATCCCCTACGTGCAGACCAACTTCGTGCTGGGGCTCGACACCGACGAGGGAGCGGAGCCGTTCGAGCTCACGAAACGCTTCGTCGACCTGACGCCGGGCGCCTTCCCGGGCTATTCGTTGCTCTCGGCATTCGGCCGGGCGGCGCCGCTCAACCTGCAATACCAGCGCGGCAATCGCGTCTTGCCGTTCCCGTTCCATTTCCTCGACAACAACCATGCGATGAACGTCAGGCCGAGGAACTATACCTGGACCGACTTCTACGATCACGTGATCGACCTCACGCAGTACACGTTCTCCTGGCGCGCGATCGTCAACCGCTGTCGCGCGACGCGGGGAATGATCCCGCGCTGGATGAATGTGGTGCGCGCGGTGTCGTCGGAGGGGTTCGGTCGCATCAAGTACCACACGGAGGTGCGCCGGCGGCTGGAGGCCGACCCGCAGGTCCGGCGCTACTTCGAGCAGGCGACCACCGAGCTGCCGGACTTTTACCTGGAGCAGGTGAAACGCGACCTCGGGCCGCTGTGGTCATGGTTGCCGGCGGGCGCGCTGTATCACGACCACAAGGCCTACCTCGAATCCGAGCAAGGCCGGGGGCAGGAGGAGCATCCGGCCATCCCGGGACGGCTCGCGCACACCGCACAAACGAGCGAGCAACGGCCTCGTCGGGACCGTCCCTCCTCGCATCCCTCACCGGACCGCATCCCCGGTGTGTCCCGCTAACCTAAGGCTGGTAGACGATGATCGTGTCCCAGAAGTCACAGCGATGGTTCGCTGAGAACTCCGCATCGGTGAAAGTGGACAAACCGGGCACGTTCTCCGACAAGTATTCAGGCACGCCCTCTTGACCGACGTACCGCGGCCAAGGCGAGTTCCCAGCTCCGTTAGGATTGCCGGTGGCCGCGAACTTGGTCCAGGTTGCGACGAGCTGATCGGAGAGCGTTACCTCCGACCCGCTGATCTCACCGGTACTCCAGGTGTTCTGCGGCGAGTGGTTGATTCCCAGAATGCCGCCGCGCCAGCCCGGGAATAGGAACTGGATGTCGATCGTGTGGGCCGCGAGAGGAGCGAAGCCCGGCAGGGGCGGGAAATAGTACGGCGCTTGCTGGTAGTTGAACTCATATGCGTACACCGGTACCCATTGCGACCACAGGTGGTAGATGTGGCGATTCCGGCACGCTCCCGGATGCGTGCCCACCAAGTCGAAGGTCGCTTGGGGATCGGCGCCGGGCGGGTATTGGGCCAGAACCGCAGCGACCGTGCCCGAAGGGTAATTCGGGCCGCCCGGATATGCGGAGCCACTGTAGGTATTCGTGACGTTGGTGGCGTACTGCGCCGCCGTAATCGGCGCCTGAGGCGGCCCGCTGAAGTATTCCGTGATCCCGATGCCGAAGGTCGCCTCGTCTTGAACGTTTCCACCCATCATGGGCATACGGTTGAACTGCCCCGTGGTCCAAGCCGTGATCGGCGTGATCGGGACGATCGTGCCGTCCACCATCGGGCCGGTCACGTACGGACCGTTGGCATTCGCGGTTCCCTGCAGTTGCAGGATCTGCGCGACCGACAGCGCGCGCAGACACGCGGCGGTTGCGGCGCTCGTGCCGGGACAGCCGGCGGCGGTCGCGAAGTTCATGCCCCGGGTCAGTGCGAGCGAGAGTGGCTGCGCCGAATTCGTTGGGGAGCTTTCAAAGATCGCTCGGTTGAACAGGCCCGCGCTCACCGGCGATATCACGTTCATCCCGGTGTTTGACGCGCCCGCCGACTGGCCACCGAGTGCGACCCTGGTGGGGTCGCCGCCAAAGGCCGCAATATTCTGCTGCACCCAGTAGAGCGCGGCCTGGATGTCCATGATGCCATAGTTGCCGAAGGGATGGCCCTCGTTGTCCAACGTGGGATGCGCTAAATAGCCCAACAGGCCCAACCGATAGTTGACGGTGACGACCACCGTGGGCCTCCCCAACGGCCCTCCCGTGGCGAGCTTGCTCCCGTCGTAATCGTTGGCTGCGCCGTCGATATTTCCACCGCCGTGGATCCAGACCAGGACCGCGTTCGGTTCGTCACGACCGATCCCGGATCCGAGGCGCGTCGTGAAGATGTTGAGAAAGAGACAGTCCTCACTGACGCTCGCCGGGCCCGCAAACACCCCGAGGGTCGTCGTCTGCGCGCAGATGTTCCGGTAGGCCGTCGCGTCCAGGAGCGCCGACCTGGTCTTCGGAGGTTGCGGCGGCCGCCAACGCCGTGCGCCGACAGGGGCAGCCGCGTAGGGGACCCCAAGGAATTCGTATACTCCGTTCTTTACGAATCCGCGAACCGGGCCCTCGCTCGTCTGGACGACCGGTCCGCCCTCCGCCGAGCCCCGTTGTGCCGGCGCTTGCCCGGCGACGCCGAGCAGCCCCGCGGCCAACACGGCCACGGACTGGCGCCATCGCTTGATCGTGTTCATCGGCTGATCTCCTCCCCACATAGAGGTTCCTCGGACTCGAGGAAAAGAGAAGCCTCTGTGGGGAGGACTGCAACTTCAGAATGTCTCTGATCGGCTCAAAACGTCTCACGATCATCGACGCCGGCGGGCCGCGCGCGCGGCGGCGCTGTCGGCGAGCGGCAAGACGTCGGTCGTATCGAGCAGGGCGAGGGTCATGATGCCCGTGCTGTGACAGGCGGCAGACGACCAGGCGGCGCGCTCGCGGCACGTCAGATACTCGGTCGCCCAGACCTTGTACAGCAGGAACACCCCCTCGAGCCCGACGTGCACTGGATTCCAGTCATCGTGGGGCACGAAGATCATGGGATACCACGTCTCCTCCCCAGCTGTGATCTCCAGATCGTAGGCCCGGGTCCCGTCGCAACGACGCAGCAGCGTGACGAACACGCCACACGGATCATCGAAGCGCCAGTTGGCGGTCACCCGCTGCACCCGCCCGGCGACCACGGCGTTCGCCGTCGCGACTCGCTCAGCGATCTGACGCGGCGATCGCGGGCCGGGAACCCACGGCCGCGGCGCGACGGGCTCCGGATCGGTGAACGCGGCGCAGCCTGCGAAGAGAAATGCGACGAAACTGGAGACGATCTTCATGGTGCCCTGCACATGCAATCGCAAATGCCGTGCCAACTATTCGATCCTAGAAGCCGATTGCAACCCCTAGCCGCGCCACCGTCTGTTGCATCGGTGCGTCGATCTCGCCCGTCCCGCCGGGGTCGGTCTTGCGGCCGATGCGCTGGAACGTGTACGCTGCGGTCCCGTGAAGGCGGCCGGCCAGCTGGACGTCGAGGCCGAGCCCCAGGTCGAGCGAGAACGCGGCATGGCCGCCGCCCGAGAACTGCGGCGCCGCGAGGTAGTGGGCGCGGAACGTCGCCGTCGCCCCGGCGCCGAGCTCGCTGAACGCGCGCGCGCCGACGCGCACGGCGCCCACCGACTGCGCGTCGAACTCGGGGTCCGCGCTCCGGTGCGCGATCCCCACTTCGATACTGGCGTACGACGCGACATCGTAGCCGACCCACACGTCAACCTGCGTCGCGGTGAATCCTTCGAGCGCCGCGCTCCCGTCCGTGGGATCGAGCGTCACCCGCGTCACCATGGCTTCGGCGCTGAGCCGGTGGAACCGCCCCGCGACTACGCCGCCGAACCCGGTCCCCTGGTACCGCAATCCGGAGGCGACCTCGCGATAGCTCGCGAGCACGACCTGGGGCCCGACCGTCACCTGCTGGGCGAGGGCCGGCGCCGCCTGCGCGGCGAGCGCGAGGGCCGCGAGCGCCGCGGCGGCGAGCCTCACCGGTTCCCCCCTGCGGGCCGTTTGGGCACTGGCGCGACGGTGAGCTGCACCTGCTGGCGCCGCGCCACATTCTCCTTGGCGATCTCCTGATTGCGGCGGACGATCTGCTCCCGCAGCAACCGGTTGTACAGGATGTTGCCCTCGGCCGGCCGGCGCCCCGGCTTGCGCAGCATCATGACGAAGCCGGTCACGAGCGCGGCTCCTCCCACCACCCCCAGCTCCCGCTTGGAGCCCGATCCGAGGCTCGCGCTCTCGAGGCCGAGCGTGCCGATGAGCGCGCCCCCTGTATAGAGGAAGGCGAGCCCCACCGGGCGCCAACTCTGCGGCGTGATCTCGGTTTCAGGGAGCTCCTGGTATCCGGGCAGGCTTGTCAGGTGGGCGAGGGTGTCGACGCGCCCGTGCGTCACGCGGATCGGTTGGGACGCGGCGAAGGTGTTCTGGCCGAGCCGTGCCTCGACCACGACCGTATACGTCCCCGCCGGCGCCGGATCGCCGTTGGCGAGCCGGGCGGGCCAGCGCAGGTTCACCTGCCCGTTCCACGCGCTCGAATCGATCGTAAATGTGCCCTCGGTCCCCCCACCGATCGCCCGGGTCACCACACGGGCCGGCTGCGTGACCATGAAACGGATCGCCACCCCTCCCGCCCCCTGCCCGCCCACGAAGCTCGTGCTGTCCACGCGGAGCTGGCGCACCAGGAGCACCTGCCGCAGCGCGACGTCGAAGGCGCTATACGCCTTGGGCGAGACGCGGTTGGGATCGAGCTGCCGCTCGGGGTCGAGCAGCACCACCTGCTTGAACGCGTCCACCGCCTTGAGGATCGAGTCCATCGCGCCGTAGGTGAAGCCGAGCAGCTCGTAGGCGCGCGCGCGCTCGGGACCCGTGAGGCGCTCGCGCAGCGCGGCCTGCGCGAGCGACAACACCTGCCGGTACTCGAGGTTGTCGTAGGCCTGCTGCGCCCGGCGCAGCGCGGGGTTCTGCACGGCTTGGGCACCGCCGACGGAGGACGCGAAGCCGAGGAGCAGAACGAGCACCGCGAGGCAACGGGTCATGCGGCTCACTCCGGGAGCAGGGTGTAGCGCTTGCGGACCGTGTTGCTCGCGTCCACCTGCACGCTCTCGGTCACGGTCCGGTAGCCCGCGTGCTCGATGCGGATCGTGTGACGCCCGGGCTTTACGACGTACTCGACGAGCGGCGTCTGGCCCACGTCGACGCCGTCGATGTAGACCTCGCCGAACGGGTCCGCCGCGATGGTGAGATAGCCCTGCGCCTCCGCCGGCTCGCGTGGCTTGGGGCGCGCGGCGGGGACCGGGACGCGCACGGTGTCCTGGATCCGCACCGTGTCGATCGCGGCGGACTGGGAATCGGCCGCGCCGCCGCGTCCCAGGGCGACATACCCGCCCACTGCCGCCCCCGCGACGACCAGGACCCCGATCGCGAGTCCGGCCCGCGACTTCCGCCTGGACGGGGGTGCGCGGCCCGGTTTCGTGCCCGGCAACGGCGTCGTAGGTGCGCCGGTGATCTGGGTGGGCGCGTCGGCGGCGGTGCGCGGCCGGGCGCGGGGGGCGGCGGCGCTCCGGCCTCTGCTCGGCGCCGCCACCGGCTGCTCCGGCCAGACGGCGGTCGCGAAGTCCTCCATCGTGGGGAAGCGCAGGTCGGGGTCCTTGGACAGGGTGCGCGACACCGCCGCGACGAGGAAGGCCGGCACGTCGGCCCGCTTGGCGCTCGCGAGCGGCGGCTCCTCGAAGATGTGCTTGTAGAGGATCGTGTGGACCGAGTCGCCGCTGAACGGCAGCTCGGCCGTGATCATGCGGTACCCCACGACGCCCAGCGAATACTGATCGGCCCGCCCGTCCACGGCGTTGCCCTTCGCCTGCTCGGGCGCCATGTAATGCGGCGTGCCGATGATCATCCCGGTCGCCGTGAACCCGGTCGCGGCCTGGAGCGCCTTCGAGATGCCGAAGTCGGTGAGCATGACGCGCCCGTCGTGGTCGAACATGATGTTCGCGGGTTTCACGTCGCGGTGCACCACGCCGCGCTGATGCGCGTGGCCCAGGGCGCAGGCGGCCTCCCACAGGATCCGCTGGAGCTCCGGCACCGCGAGCGGCTCCTTCTTGTCGAGCAGGTCCTCGAGCGAAGTGCCGGAGATGTACTTCATCACGAAGTAGTTGAGTCCCCCCTCGCTCTCGACGCGGTAGATCGGGATGATGTTCGGGTGGTCGAGCTTGGCGGCGGTCTTCGCCTCCTGCTGGAAGCGGCGTACCACCTGGTCGTCCTGGGCGACGTCGGGAGGGAGGACCTTGATCGCGACCTCGCGCTCGAGGGTGAGGTCGTGCGCGAGGAATACGGCAGCCATCCCGCCCTTGCCGAGCAGCCGCTCGATCCGGTACTTCCCCTCGATCAGCCGCTGCAGCCGCTCCCGCAACAGGTCCACGTTGCTGGTGCTCGTCGCCCCTTCCGCCCCGGAGATGTCCGCGCCACACGACAGGCAGTACCGGCTGTTCTCCGGCACCGGCGTGTGGCAGCGGATGCACTCCACGAGGCCGTTGGTCACGGGCAACTTCCGAGGCCCGCGACGATGCAGATCGCATAGGGTGTCGGTACCCCGGCGAAGTCTACGACGACCGCGTAGTAGTTCCCGGGCGCCAGAAGCAGGGTCGTGTTGTTCACGGACCCAGGCGATGCGACTCCGGCGATCGAGTCCAGCTGTGCCCCCGGCGACGGCTCGTGCAGCACGTACAGGTCGATGTCGCTCGAGTCCTGCCCCACCACAGCGGGCAGTGCGTTCGTATGGAGTTGAACCGACGTGACGAGGCTACCGGGAACGTTGAAGCGGATCCAATCCACGTCGTGCGGATTGTCGATCGTAAGCGTGTCGCGGTAGGGAACCGCAAGCATCTTCGTGACCTGTGCGCCCACCGCGTCGCAGTAGTCGTCCTCCTCGTGTGTGTCCTTGACGATGCGCGGGTCCCCGCGGTTGCTCGTCAAGTAGCCATCCACGGCCGTCAGCCCGTAGCGACCCTGCTGCGTGTACAGCGCGATCACGTCCAGGCTGCCGATGGACACCCCGGCGAGCGCGACGATCGTCGAGTCGCCGACCGCCTCCTTCGGGGAGAACTTCTTCCCGCGGCAATTGTGGGAGCCCGGGCCGACCGTCCACGGCGCCGCTCCGTCGAACGCGTCGCTCACAAATCCCGCGAACGTGCCTCTAACCTCGGGGGCGGTGATTATGACCGTGAGGTCGCGGCTCGTTCCCTGCTGCAAGCGATACCAGTCGATGCCGAACGCGGAGTCGCGCGGCAGCACCTCGAAGGCGAGCGCGGGATTCGTGAACAGGACCGCATCGAGGGCGGTTCCCGGGAACGGGCGCGGCCCGTCGAGATCGATCGTCGCCGGCGCGGGCTGGTCCTCGTACAGGTCGTGCAGGACCACTCGCACGGTGTCCGTGCGCACGTAGCCGAATATCCCGCTGCCGTTGTACACCCCGATGATGAAGACCGAATCGGTGCGCGCCGGCGGCGGAACCCAGTACCTCCGCCGCGCCGTGCCCCCGGCGAAGGTCGAGTCGGCAAACAGGTTGGGGATCAGCTGGGCGCCGGCGAGCGACGCCGAGAAAATCGAATCGACGCCCACGCCGTAGATCGTCATCATCTCGCCGTAGCGGATGGGGGTGTCGGGCCGGATGCTGTCGACTTCGATCGGTGCCGAGACGCGGAGCGTGTCCGCGGCCGCGAGCGCCTCGGCATCGAAGTTGGCCGCTGCGGCGCGGATGATGGTGGTGCCCGACGTCACGCCGACGATGTGGCCCGCGTTGTCCACCGTGGCGACGCCGGCGTCGCTGCTCGACCACACGAACGCGACGTTGGGGATGGGCTGCGAGTCGGCCGGCCCGAGCATGCGCCACGCCCGGGCGGTGGCGATGGTGTCCTCGCCGCGGAACAAGATGCGGATCGAGGTGATGCTCACGTGCACCGAGGCGTCGTGCTCGGTGGGGTAGACGCACGTCCCGACGGCGACAGCACCCAGCAGCGCCAGGGCGGCGAGGCCGCGACCGCGTTGCATACGCTCGAGTCCGGCGGAGGTGGCCCTCAATCTAATACACTCAGAGCCGCCCACGCCGCTTGAGCTCCAGGTACCGTGCCACCACCGCCTGCGCCGCGCGCGCGGGCGGCACGTCGAGCACCAGCACGCCGGCGCGCCGCATGTAGCCGAGCGCTTCCTCGCGCGCGCGCAGCAGCTCCTCGGCCGCCGCTTTGCGGAACGCGTCGCGCGCGGCCGCGGGCCGCAGCGCCGCGACATGGTCGAGCTCGGGGTTCCGGAGCGTGACGGCGAGCGGGAGGTGGCGCGGCCGCAGCGACGCGACGTTCGCGACGAGCGCGTCGGACGCGAACCGGTCGATCACGTCGGTGAAGAGCACCGTGAGCGCGCGCTTGCGGTTCCGCGCCGCGAGATACCGGAACGCGCCGGGGTAATCGGGCTCCACCAGCGTGGGCTCGACCACCGCCAGGACGTCGAGCACGCGCTTCAGGCCCAGGCGGCCGCGCTGCGGCGCGACGAAGTGCCGTACCCCGTCGGCGAACGCCATCACGCCCACGTTGTCGTCGTGCTGCGCCGCGGCGTAGGCGAGCTCGAGCGCCGCCTGCACCACATAGTCGAGCCGCGCCACGCCGGCGATCTCCGCCGTGAGCAGCCGCCCGGTGTCGAGGACGAGCAGCACGTGCTGCCGCCGCTCGGCCTCGTACTGCCGGGTGATCACCTTGCCCCGCTTGCCCGTGGCCTTCCAGTCGATGTGCCGCAGATCGTCGCCCGGCACCCACTCGCGCAGCGACTCGAACAGGCGGCCCTCGCCGAGCCGGCGCAGCGGCGTGATCCCCTGCTCACGGCGCCGCTGGGCGCGCGCAAGCGACGCCCGCGATCGCACCGCCGCGAGCGGCGGGTACACCGCCGCGTCCCACGGCAGCGCGATGCCGCCGCGCCGCCGCCCGAGGCCGAGCGGGCCGATCGCATCCACCACGAACGCGGCGCCGTCCCGCCGCTCGCGGCCCCGGCGCACCGGCACGACCGGGAGGGTCTCGCGCGTCTCGCCGAGTGGCGGCACGGCGACGCGGCGCGGCGGCTGGGTGCCGCCCAACAGCTCCGGGCGCACCTCGCGCAGCCGCAGGCGCGCGCGGCGCCGCGTGCCGTTCACCCAGCGGTAGGTCACCTGCCCCGTACGGCCGACCGAGAAGGCGGGCGGAGCGTCGCGGAACACGGCGCAGCCGGCGGTCCCCGGCCGGACCGCCCAGGCCGCGTCGATCCACACCGCCGAGACGAGCGCCAGGTCGGCGACGAGCATCGCGTCGAGCCCCCACGGGACCCACAGGCCGGCGAGGCCGAGCAGCGCGGCCACCGCGCCGAGCCAGAGAGCCCGCGGCGTGCAGAGGATCACGCCCCCCCCGCCCCCCCCGCCCCACCCGTCGGCACCTCGGTGCGATCGAGGATCGCCTTGAGCGCCGCGTCGGGCGTCACGCCCTCGAGCTCGAGCTCCGGCGCGACGCTCACGCGGTGCCGCAGCACCGCGGGCGCGAGCCGCTTCACGTCGTCCGGGACCACGTAGTCGCGCTCCTCGAGCAGCGCGGTCGCGCGCGCCGCCTTGAGGAGCGCCACGCCCGCCCGCGGGCTCGCCCCGAGCGTGAGCGACGCCGCCTCGCGCGTCCCCCGGATGATCGCGGTGATGTACGCGGTGATCTCGGGCTCCACGCGCACCGCCTCGACCGCCTGGCGCAGGCGCTCGAGGCCGGCCGCGTCGGTCACGGACGACACGCCGTAGGTAGCCGGCCGGTCGGCCTCGAAGCCCGCGGCCGCCCGCGTGAGGATCCCCTGCTCGTGCGGCGCGTCGGGATAGCCCACGAGCACCTTCGCCATGAAGCGGTCGAGCTCGGCCTCGGGCAGCGGGTACGTGCCCTCGAACTCCACCGGGTTCTGCGTGGCGAACACGGTGAACACCGCGGACAGCGGGTGACCCACGCCGTCCACCGTGACGGTGCGCTCCTGCATCGCCTCGAGCAGTGCGGCCTGGGTCTTCGCGGGCGCGCGGTTGATCTCGTCCGCGAGCACCAGGTCGGCGAAGATCGGGCCGGGCCGGAACGTGAACTCGTGCGTCCCGGTGAGCAGGGTGACGCCCGTGATGTCCGCAGGCATCAGGTCGGGCGTGAACTGGATGCGCTGGAACTTGACGTCGAGCGCCAGGGCGAGGGTGCGCACCAGCAGCGTCTTCGCGGTCCCGGGCACCCCTTCGAGCAGCACGTGGCCACGGGCGAGGAGGCACACGAGCACCTCGCGCGTCGCGGCCTCCTGCCCGAGGACCACGTGCCGCAACGCCTCTACGATGCGCCCCGCGTCCGCAGCGGGGGGGGGCGTAGCTCCTCCCACACATCCTCCACGGCTTGGGCGGCCGCGAGCGCGCGCTCGGGGCCGCCGGGTTGATTGATCACGCGCTGCAGGCGTCGCACCGCGTTGCGCCCCGCGGCGGTCGGCAGCGCGAGCTCAAGCGCCGCGAGCCATGAGCGCTGCTCGTCGGGCCGCATCACGCCCGCACGACCGAGCCGACGGCGCAGGCCGGCGACGGTGAGCCCGATCGACGTGTCCACACCCCCCCCGGCTGCGCCCTCGAGGCCCGCCGCCAGCGCCTCGAGGTGTTCGAGCGGCGAGCGGCGGCGCCGCTCGATGACCGGCCGCGCCGGGCCGAACCGGACCGCCGCCACGGCCAGGCCCACCATCACCACGGCGGCGAGCTGCAGCAACGCCCATCCGACGGGCGTGTCCGCGAGCCACGCCGCCAGCGTCCGCGTGACCGAGCCCTCCTCGCCGAAGCCCTGATGGTACTCGTCCCACACCACGGGTCCCCGGCGGGCAGGCGGCGGCACGAGCAGCGGCGCCACGAATTCGGGGACGTCGGTCTCGCGCCAGGTTCGGTTGCGGAAGTAGCCGGCGTCGGCGACGAGCGTGACGCTGCCGCCGCCCCGATAGCGCAGCCGCAGCGCCGCGGGCCGCCCATTGCGGAGCCGCAGCAGCGTATCCTGCGCCACCGCGGCCAGTGTCTCGCACTCGTCCGCTTCGATCTCGCCGCCGCGGAGCCGTCGCCCGGCGTCACGCTCACCGGCGATGCCCGGCGGCCGCAGGTAGTCGCTGACGGGCGGCAGGTCGAGTCCGGGCGCTGGCGGCTGCACCGGGAAGCTGTCCACACGCAGCAGGCGTGCCGCATTGGCGGTGACCCAGCCGACGCAGCGCGTGATCCCGCCCCCCGACCCCACCGCGACGACGGCGCCGCCGGCGCGCACGAAGCGCACGACCTGCGCGAGCTCCGCGGCTTCGAGGTCGAGCGGCGGGTCGAGCACCGCGAGAACCGCCGGCCGATGGTGCGTGTCCCGGTCGAGATCGAACAGAGGCGTGCGGCGCCGCACCACCGGAACACGCAGCCGCGCGAGCACGTCGTACAGCGCCCGGCTGCCCTGCGGCCCGCTCAAGAAGGACGACGTGCGGGAATCGAAGTCCGGAATCGGACCGGCGCGCCGGCGGCCCGCCCAGGTCGCGAACCCCACCGCCAGGGCGAGCAGCAGCAGCAGCCCGAGCTCAAGCCGCCGCGACATGCTCGAAGACCAGGTCCGCTTCCGCCGCGAACTCGCGGTAGGCGCCTTCGTCGCACGGCACGGCGCCGAACAGATGGCGGTACAGCCGGGCGACCAGGTCGGCGAGCGACGCCCGGCCCGACGCATCGAGCCGCGCCTCGCCCACGTACTCCGCTGGGGTCTTGGAGGGATGGAACTTCACCGCCTCGCGGCGGTCGAGCTCGAGCACCACGGCGACGAAGCGGTGCGCCAGCGCCTCGGCGTAGCGGCCCGCGCGGGCGAGCTGCTCCGCGCGCTGGCGGTGCCTGCGCGCGTCGTCGAGTCGCGGCGCCGCCCCGGCGCCCGCCGCCTCCGGCGCGCGCGTCGTCGGCCGCGTGATGCGCCACACGACGTAGCCCATGTGCACCAGCAGCGCGATCAGCGCCGCGGTCAGCCCCACCAGCAGCAGCTGGAACGCCGCCGGATGGCCCTCCTGGAGCCGCCCGAGCCAGTCGAACAGCCGCAGCAGCTGATCGACGGGTCGCGCGAACACAGCCGCGACGGCCTGCCGCAGCGAATCGGGCGGGACCGCCTGCGCCAGCGCGGCGAGGGGACCCGTCAGATGATCCCCAACCGCTGGCCGAGCACCTGAAGGTCGAAGGCCTCGCGGCGCACCCGGAAGTCGTAGTACATCAGGGTGATGACGGCCGCGAACACGGGCGTCAGGATCAGCGGTACAATGTATCCGAGCGCCGTGAGCACGAGGCCGAGCGCCGGAACGGACCGCACTGCCACGCTCCCGAGCCCGCGCAATACCAGCGAGGGCAGCGTGTTGGTCAGCAGAATCGCCACCACGGCGAGACCCAGCACTTTGCCCTTGAAGCTGCGCGTCAGCTCCCAGGAACGGCCGAACGCATCGAACCCGCTGCGCAAGTCCTCCAGAACCACCACGGGGGTGGTGACCCCGTACCCGCAGGCGACGAAGATGACGAACCAGGCGCACGCCACGACCACGGCGAAGATGAGGAGCCCGGCGAGCGCGCCCATGCCCTTCGCCATGGCCGCGAGCACCGCCACTATTACTCCCCCCCCCGCCGCGATGAGGGACAGGACGACCACTTTCCCCAGTCCGACGGCGGCTAGGGACCAGATCTTCGAAAGGCCAAGGGCGAGGGCGTCCTGCAGCCGTGGCGTCCGGCCGAGGTAGGAGTCCGAGATGATGCGCACCGTTCCGGCCGTCAACACGAGGCTCGCGAGATAGTACACGATCGCCACCGGAATCAGACTGGCGAGAGCTCCGAAATCGGGTGCCATGGTCGCGAACCCGGTGAGAAACCGGGCCCCGAAATACACCAGGAGCACCACCGGCACCGAAAGGGCCACCAGGGCCAGCTTCAGAAACAGGCCGAAATGCCGGCGGTAGATCATCAGGGCGCCGTCGAGGATCTCGCCGAAGTTCATGGGGCGGATGTCTGCCATCGGTGACTCGCTCCTCCCGCGGTGTGGCGATAAGATGGGGAGGTGAACGTCCCCGCGCGAGACCGGCCGACGCCGGCGACCCTGCGGCAGCAGCTCGGGATCGAGACCCCCGAGCACGTGGCCGTACATTTCGAGCTGGCGGGTGTGGGCTCGCGCGCGGCCGCGGGGCTGCTCGACACCACCGTCGCGGTGGCCGGCCTCTCGCTGGTCGCCTGGATCATCTTCGGGATCCTCCTGGGCGGCGTCCGGGGGGGCGGCGCGCTCGCGGGCTGGGCGCTCGCCGTGTTCATCCTGCTCTTCACGTTCGGCCTGCTCGGCTACTTCGTCCTCCTCGAGGCGCTGAACGGCGGCCGCACCCTCGGCAAGCAGGCCCTCGGGATCCGGGTCGTGATGGACACCGGCCATCCCGTGACCCCCACCGCGGCGGTGGTGCGGAACCTGTTCCGGCTGATCGACTGCTACCTCCCGGTGCTGCCGTTCCTCCCAGGGCTCGTGATGATCTTCCTGCACGGGCGCAACCAGCGTCTGGGCGACCTGGTCGCGGGCACGATCGTCGTGCGCGACCGCCCGACCGACTGGAGCCTGGGTGCCGCGCCCGGAGAGGGGGGGCGGACCGAAGAGCCCGGGGACGCGGGCCCGCCGCAACTCTCGGACGACGAGTTCCGCCTGCTCGACCAGTTCCTGGCTCGCGCCGGCGAGCTCGACCCCGCGGTCCAGACCCGGCTCGCGGTGGAGCTGGCCCGCCGTTTCGAGGGCCGTGTCTCGCGGCGCGGCGCGGACGCAGACGCCTATCTCGCGGAGCTGCACGCCGGAGAGCAGTGCAAACGTCGCAGCCGCTTCGCGACCCGCGCGCAGACCGGGGAGGGGGCGGTGGGCCGTACCACCGTCACGGCGGAGCGGTTCGTGGAGCGGAAGCGCGACGCGTGGGAGCAGTTCTACAAGCTCGCGGCCCTGGTCGAGCGGTCGGGGGTGAGCCGTCTCACGGCGGATCAGATCCCGGACTTCGCCGCGCGCTACCGCGAGGTGGCGGCTGATCTCGCGCGCGCGCGCACCTACGGCGTCGACCCACGGCTGATCGACTATCTCGAGCGGGTGGTGAGTGCCGGGCACAACGCCCTCTACCGGGCGCGGCGAGGGGGCCGCGCGCCCCTGCTTCGCTACCTGGCACAGGATTTCCCGGCGGCGGTCGTGCAGTCGTGGCGCCACGTCGGCGCCGCGTTCCTGCTGTTCGCGGTGCCCGCGATCATCGGGTACGTCGTCATCCGCGAGCGGCCGGGCCGCGCCGAGGAGCTGCTACCTCCCGTGATGGTGAGCCGCGCCGAGCAGGCCGCGGAGCGCCAGGCGCGGGGCGTCGGCTACGCCCAGTCCCGGAAGGAGAACCTGCCCGTCATCGCCTCCGCGATCATCAGCAACAACGTCATGATCGCCTTCTGGGCGTTCGTGGGCGGGATCCTGCTCGGGGTGCCGACGGTCCTCGTGCTGGTGCAGAACGGCTTGTTCCTCGGCCTGGGGTTCGGTCTGTTCGTGAACTACCACGCCGGAGGCTACCTCGCGACGTTCGTGGCGGGGCACGGGATCCTCGAGCTGACGGCGATCTTCATCGCGGGAGGGGCGGGGTTCCGCATCGCGGGCGCGCTGCTCCTCCCCGGCGACCGGACGCGCCGGGACGCGCTCGTCGTGGAGGGCCGCATCGCGGCGCGGATGATCGGCACGGTGGTGACGCTGCTCGCCATCGCCGGCACGATCGAGGGGCTGCTCTCGGCGAGCGACGCGCCGGCGGCGTACAAGTACCTGACCAGCGCGCTGTCAGCCGTCTTCCTGGTGACCCTTGCGGCGAGCGGCTGGACCTATTTGAAGGCGCCCGGCCGCGGCGGCCAGCGCAGCCAGCCGCAGCTCGCCGCCGCGGGGCGGCGCGCCCACCACCAGCGCGCCGGGTGACAGAACCGCGGCCGGTGCCGCCGGCTCACGCGTCCAAGGCTTGCAGGATCTGGCGCATCTTGCGCGCCAGCGTCTCAATCTGTTTCAGGCTGCCGACGGTCTCCGCATCGAAGTGGTCGGCGTTGAGCAGGAGCAGCTGGGTCTCGGCGAGGATCGCGGCCAGCGGATTCGACAGGTCGTGCCGGACCCTCTTGATCGGGTCTAAGGCGTCCGCCATCTAGAGCAGCGAGCGGTAGAGATCGCGCAAATGGTGGTCCCGGAGGTCGCGGACCGACTGCCACAGGTCCTGCTCCGACACGGCGCAGAAGATCTCGGCGGTCGAGCGCTCCGCCTCGGTGTCCGCGGCGCCGAACAGGATCCGGCCGCGCCAGATCCCGTCTTCGGAGCGGCGCACCTGGAGGCGAATGGCGATGAGTTGTCCGTCGAATCGGATGGGGGGAAGGTCGTGAACGACCGCTTCGCTCGAATCGGCTGGGTTGTAGCGTGCCGGTTGTGCGGGCATTCGGCGCCCTAGGGCTGGTTTAGGCAAAGATATACGAACGGGGGACTTACGCAATAGAAGCGGGGCTCGGGGTTAGGGGCTCGGGGCTCGTACTGCACCGCTCGAGCCCCGAGCCCCGAGTCCCGAGCCCCTAAATCCGAAACGGCACCGGCGCGAAGGTGATGACAAAGAGGACCAGCGCCCCCCATGCGAGCGCGCGCCGCGACGGGGGAAGCGGGCGCTGCGCGTCGAGCACGGGGGGATGCCCGAGGCGGCCGCGCGACAGCAGCAGCACGAGGAACCCCCACAGGTACCAGCCCCACCACCAGCGCCCGAGCAGGATGACGATGCACCAAAACACGAGCGCGATCCCTCGCTGCCAGCGCGGCACCGCGGCGTACAGGATGTGCCCGCCGTCGAGCTGCGAGATCGGCAGCAGATTCAGCATCGTCACGAACATTCCGACCCAACCCGCGAAGGCGACGGGATGGACCAGCAACGCGGGTGTGGAGCCGTGGAGCAGGTGCCGCAACGCGAGCGTGACGAGGGAGTCACCGAGCACGGCGGTCTCGCCGTCGAGCCCGAGCAGCATCCCCGTGAGGGGCCCGTGGCCCGGGAGTGGCCGGCTGAGCGCGAGGCCGACCGCGAGCACCGGCAGCGCCACCACGAAGCCGGCGATCGGTCCCGCGACACCGACGTCGAACAGCTGGCGGCGGTCGGACAGGATCGTGCGCAACCGGATGAACGCGCCCATCGTGCCGATGAACGAGGGCACGAGCGGCACGGGGATGAAATACGGGGGCGACACGTCGAGGTCGTAGCGGCGCGCCGTGAAATAGTGCCCCAGCTCGTGACACAGCAGGATCGCGAGCAGCGGCAGCGAGAACACGAGGCCGGCGGCCCAGGCCCGCACGACGTGCGGGGGCAGCGGATACGATCCGGTGAACAAGTCGAACGGATTGTCGTAGGCGATCGTGCCCGCGAGCACCGCGCCTGCGAACGTCGTCGTGACGAGGGTGGCCAGGAACAGCGTGACGTGCAGGCCCCAGCGCTCGCGGCGGCGCCGCGCCACCCGCCGCGTGAGCACCAGGTGGCGCCCTTCGGGCTCGTCCGCCCAGTAATAGCTCCCGGGCCATTGCGCCAGCGCCGCAGCGAGCGCCGGAGAGGGGCCGGCGTGCGCCGGATGTACAAGCGCATCAATCACTTCGCGGTCCGGGAGGGGGGTCGTCCGCCACGCGAGCAGGAACTCGCTCAGATCCATCGGTGCTCTTGACTCGGGATGCGGGGCGCCCTACTATAGCTCTCTCGCACTCCTTCGAATTCCCAAGATTCCATTTTTAACGCGCTCACTCCCCCACCCCAGGGTCACGCCCGCCGTAGAGCAACGGAGCCAAGGCACACGTGGATATCGCTGAACTGAAGAGAAAGTCCGTCGCGGAACTGCACGCGATGGCCGAAACCCTGAACATCACCAACTACTCAGGGCTCCGCAAGCAGGATCTCATCTTCCGCATCGAGCAGTCGCTGCTCGACTCCGACACCGTGCTGCACGGGGAGGGAGTGCTCGAGATCCTCCCCGAAGGGTACGGCTTCCTGCGCAGCCCCGACTGGAACTACCTGTACGGGCCCGACGACATCTACGTCTCCCCCAGCCAGATCAAGCGGTTCGATCTGCGGACCGGCGACACGATCATGGGGCAGGTGCGGCCGCCCAAGGAGGGCGAGCGCTACCTGGCGCTCCTCAAGGTCGAGACGGTCAACGGCGAGGAGCCCGAGAAGGCGAAGCACCGCGTCGCGTTCGACAACCTGCGGCCGCGCTATCCCGAAGAGCGCATCCGGCTCGAGCGCGCGGACGGCGACCTGTCGATGCGGGTGATGGACATCCTCTGCCCCATCGGCAAGGGCCAACGCGGTCTCATCGTCTCGCCGCCCAAGGCCGGCAAGACGATCCTGATGCAGAAGCTCGCCAACTCGATCATCGAGAACCACTCCGAGATCTACCTCATCGTGCTGCTCATCGACGAGCGACCCGAGGAGGTGACCGACATGGAGGAGAATGTGAAGGGGCCGAACGTCGAGGTCATTTCCTCCACGTTCGACGAGCCGGCGGACCGTCACGTGCAGGTCGCCGACATGGTCATCGAGAAGGCGAAGCGCCTGGTGGAGCACGGCAAGGACGTGGTGATCCTGCTCGACTCGATCACGCGCCTCGGCCGCGCGCACAACGTCGTGGTGCCGCACTCGGGCAAGATCCTGTCGGGCGGCGTGGACGCCAACGCGCTCCAGAAGCCGAAGCGCTTTTTCGGCGCGGCGCGCAACATCGAGGGCGGCGGCTCGCTCACGATCCTCGCGACGGCGCTCATCGACACCGGCTCCCGGATGGACGAGGTGATCTTCGAGGAGTTCAAAGGGACCGGGAACTCGGAAGTCATCCTCGATCGCCGCATCGCGGAGCGGCGCACCTTCCCCGCGATCGACGTGCAGCGCTCCAGCACCCGCAAGGAGGAGCTGCTGCTCACCAAGGAGGAGCTCAACAAGGTCTACCTGCTGCGCAACTTCCTCGCCGACATGCCGCCGGTCGAAGCGATCGAGTTTCTGCTCGAACGGCTCAAGCGCACGAAGACCAACGCGGAGTTCTTCCAGACGATGGCGCAAGGATGACGGCGCCGGAAGGACAGAAGGACGGAAGGACGGAAGGTGGGGACGCATCCCATTTCCGTCCTTCCGTCTTTCCGTCGCCTGGCCGGTTGCTGGGCGTCGATTGGGGAGCACGCCGCATCGGTCTGGCGCTCTCCGATGAGTCCCGCCTCCTCGCGCAGCCGCTCACCACGCTGACCCGTCGTAGGCCTGCCGCTCGACCCCGACGGCGCTGAAGGCGACGGCGCCCGGGCGGCGCGCCGCCTCGCGGAGGACATCGGCCGCCACTCGGGTCGCCCCGTGGAGTTGTGGGACGAGCGATTCACCACGTCGCGGGCGATCCAGGCCGTGCGGGAGATGAGCGGGAGCACGCGGGGCCGCAAGGGCGACGTGGACGCGCTCGCGGCGGCGGTCCTGTTGCAACACTATCTGGACGCGAGGCGGGGGGGAACGACGTGAACGCGATTGCGGATTGGCGATTGCGGATTGCGGATTGGACACGCGTCCTTCGAATCCGCAATCCGAAATCCGCAATCCGCAATTGCCTCGTCTTCGCCCTCGCCGCGTGCAGCTCCCCCGACGGCCCGCGCGTCACCGTCACGATTCCGCCCGGCTCCGCCCTCGACGCCGCCATCGATTCCCTCGCCGCGCACCGCGTGATCGGCCATCCGGGCGTGTTCCGCCTGTATGCCAGGCTGCGCGGGTTGCCGCGGTCGCTGAAGAGCGGCGTGTACCTGCTGCGGCCGG
>WNFU01003548.1_pt1 | contig 20537 bp, 16 predicted proteins | sample 5400121 | NCBI WGS metagenome assembly WNFU01 (sample SAMN13153360, study PRJNA577476) | soil metagenome | isolation source: 100 cm soil or saprolite under grassland replicate 1 | place: USA:California | collected 2016-06-15 | reverse complement strand
CATTTGCGAGGGTCACGATGCGTCCCTGTGGGTCGACCGCTGTGCCGGGCGAGAGCTGGAGAACCACCTGATCACCGGCGAGCTTGTCGTAACCGAATTCTTGCGCCTTGATCTCGCGAAGCCCGGCGATGACGCCATTGCTGAATGGGCAGGCGACAAATGTCCGGTTCGCTTCGACCAGCGTCACGGTGATGCGCGGATCGATGCGCTTGATGAAACGGGCGCAAGTGACTCCGCCAAATCCACCCCCCACCACGACCACGCGCCCGGCTGCGCCTTGCGCGAGGGCGGGGAGCGGCAGCAGCGTTGCCCCGGCGGCCGCGGCTTTGAGGAAATCACGCCGGCTCGTGCGCGTTGCGGTCATGATCGGCCTCCTTCCTCAGTTCTTTTGCGCGCCATACCAGGCGGCAATGGCTTTGACCTCGTCTTCCGAGAAACCCTTGGCGATGCGGTCCATCACGGTGGCTGGACGCTGTCCCGACTTGAATGCCTGCATGGCGGCGACGATGTCGGCCGGATTGCGGCCGGTGAGCGGCGCTACCGTCGCGTCCGCCGTGCGCGCTGGCGCATGGCAGCCGGAGCAGGAGAGGGCGCCGGGCGGAGCATCCGCCAGGCCGGCCGCCGAAGCATGACCCATCAACGTGAAAACCAAGGCAGTAGCAGTCGCGATGCAGGCGCCATTCATCTGGGGCCTCCCGAATGCGAAGGGGGTGCCATTCGCTTTAGGTTATGCGCTCCTCAAGGCGTGGTTTTTGAGCGGCAGGGAGCGGATGCGCTTGCCCGTCCCCGCGAAAATCGCGTTGCACAAGGCGGGCGCAAGCGGAGGCACGGCCGTTTCCCCGACTCCGCCCCAACCATCGCCCGCGACGATGACCGTCTCAACCTGCGGCATCTCGGCAAGGCGCAGCATCGGATAGTCGTGGAAGTTCGCCTGCTCCACCCGTCCGTCCTTGATGGTAATCTCGCCGTACAACGCCGCGGTAAGCCCGAACACGACCGCGCTTTCGGTCTGCAATTCGATGGTCAGCGGGTTGACCACATGGCCGGCATCGATCGCCGATACCACCCGGTGCACCCGCACCTTGCCGTCGGCGCCGACCGAGGCGTCGACGACCTGCGCACAAATGCTGCTTTGCGAATTGTGCAGCGCCATGCCGCGAAAGATTCCCGACGGGAGCGATGCGCCCCATCCGGCCCGCTTGGCGGCGGCCTCGAGCACCGCAAGCTCCCGTGGCTTTTTCGCCAAGAGCCTGCGTCTGAACAGATAAGGATCGAGCCCCGCCGCAAAAGCCATCTCGTCGATGAAGCTCTCTTTGAAAAATGCGTTCTGCGAATGGTTGACGCTGCGCCACACCCCGACCGGGACATGGCTATTGCGCATCGCGAAATCGACGAGATAGTTCGGCACCTCGTAGGGCATGTCTTCCAGCAGCCCTTGCAGGAAATTCCGGTCGACCCCGAACTGCATCACTCGCGGCGATACCGCCGCGATGATGGATTGGCCTGAGGTGCGGATTTTCCAAGCGATCGGCATGCCGTTGGCATCCAGGCCGGCAATCATCCTCGCCATCGCCACGGGGCGATAGAAATCGTGACGGATGTCCTCTTCGCGGGTCCAAACGAGCTTGACCGGCTGGCCGACCGCTTTTGCGATCAGCACCGCTTGGCGCACGAAGTCCTGAAAGATCCCGCGCCGGCCGAAGCCGCCGCCGAGCATCATTTTGTGAATCAGCACCTTGTCCGGCGACATCCCCGCGGCATCCGCCGCGATGGCGAGCGCGGTCTCGCCGTCCTGGGTGGGTGCCCAGACCTCCACGAGATCGGCCGTCACGTGCGCTGTGCAGTTCTGCGGCTCCATGGTCGCGTGACCGAGGAAGGGCACCGCGTAGTCCGCTTCGATCCGCTTGACCGCCTGTCCGAGGGCGCGCTCGACATCGCCGTCGGCGCGGCCGATGCGGGCGTCGTTGGCGCCGAGCCCCGCCTTGAGCTGCGCACGGATCGTGCCGCTTGAAACCTCGGAGTTGTCACCGAAATCCCAAGTCACCGGCAGCGCCTCCGCCGCCTTTTTCGCGCGCCACCAGCTGTCGGCCACGACCGCGACCGCATCCGGCAGCTTCACCACCTGGCGGATGCCTCTCATGCCGGCGAGCCTGGTTTCGTCGACCGCTTTCAATGTGCCCTTGAACACCGGACACTGGACGATCGCCGCACACAGCATGTTGGGCAGTTGCACGTCGATGGCGTAGATCGGCTTGCCTGTGATCTTGTCGGGAACGTCGAAGCGTCGCTGCCGGGTGCCGATCAGCTTCCAATCTTTCGGATCCTTCAACGCGACCTGCGTAGGTGGCTTCATGTCGGCAGCCGCGGCCGCGATGGCGCCAAAGGGGACGCTGCGCCCGCTCGGGCCGTGGCTGATCACACCCTGCGCCGCCGTGCATTCGGTCATCGGCACATTCCAGCGCGCGGCGGCAGCCGCAATGAGCATTGCGCGCGCCGTGGCGCCGGCGCGGCGCAGATCGTTCTGCGAAGCGCTGATGGAGCGACTCGCGCCCGTCGACATGTTGCCCCAGACGCGGTTGCGCTTGCGATTCTCGTGCGGCGGCGCGAACTCGGCCCTTACCTTGCTCCAGTCGCACTCGAGCTCTTCCGCCACCAGCATCGGCAGCGCGGTAAAGCTGCCCTGGCCCATCTCCGACTTGGCGACCCGGATGATGACGGTCTCGTCGGGCTCGATCACGATCCAGGCGGTGATCTCCCGGGGGCCGACCGAGGCGTGCGTGGCCCGCGTACCGAACGGAATTTCAAAGCCGAGTACCAAAGAGCCGCCGATGGCCGCGATGCTGGCGAGGAACGAGCGGCGGTCGAGGTGACTCACGGCAGCCTCGTCCCGCTCACGCGTGTCCAATCCACATCGAGGTCGTGGGCTCGTCCGTTCACTGTAAGACGCGCCATTCCCCCCCCCAACGGAGCTTCAAAACGGCGGTTCGATCCTGCGGACATTAATTCAAAAAAATAACGCGCGCAAAAGTCGCCCGCGAACGCCATAAGCCCCGGTTATGATGCCGGCCGGCTGCGCATCTTGCTGGGTGAAAGCGGCGGCCGCTGGGGCCGCCGCTCCGCTATCGTTACGCGAACGAGATGTTGTGGGTCTTCAGCGGGATCGAGCGGATGCGCTTGCCGGTCGCGGCAAAGTACGCGTTGAGCACGGCAGGCGCGGCTACGAAGATCGTCGGCTCGCCGACGCCGCCCCAGAAACCGCCGGATGGCATGAGGATCGCTTCGACCTTCGGCATCTGGGCGATGCGCATCACATCGTAGCTGTCGAAGTTCTGCTGCTCGATGCGCCCGTCCTTGACCGTACACTCGCCCGTGAAGAGCGCGCTGAGGCCATATACGAACGAGCCGGCAACCTGCCGCTCGATCTGGGCCGGATTGACCGCATATCCGCAATCCGTGGCACCCACGATGCGGTGGATTTTGATCTTATTGCCGCCCGTGACCGAGATCTCGACCGCCGCCGCCACGTAACTGCCATAGCCCATCTGCTGGGCCAGGCCGCGATACACGCCTTGTGGTGCAGATTGTCCCCAGCCGATTTTTTCCGCCACGGCGTTCAGCACGGCGAGATGCTTGGGATATTTGGCCATCAGCTTGCGGCGGAACTCGAGGGGATCCTGACCGGCTGCATGGGCGACCTCGTCCATGAAGCACTCGAGATAGATGGCATTCTGGTTGTTGTTGACGCCGCGCCAGAAGCCCGGCGTGACGTGCGGGTTTCGCATCGCGTGATCGATCAGCAAGTTGGGGATGTCGTAGCCGAACACGCCCTCCGTGCCGCCGGGATTGAGGCCCTGGAACGTCGCCGTGTCGCGTCCGTTCTGGAGCCGCGAAGGCGCGAGCGTCGCCAGGATCGACTGGCCGGAAATGCGCATGTGCAAGCCGGTCAGATTGCCGCTTGCATCAAACGCACCGGTGAGCCTGCACTGCGTGGTCGGATGGTAGGTGTCCTGCGTCATGTCTTCTTCGCGCGACCACAGCAGCTTGACCGGGGTTCCCGGCATCTGCTTGGCGATCAGCACGGCTTGGGTGACGTAGTCCGTCCGGCCACGCCGGCCGAAGCCGCCGCCGAGCAGGAGCTTGTACACGTCGCATTTTGCGATCGGCAGGCCCGATGCCTCGGAGGCCGCGGCGAGTGCCGCTTCGGCATTCTGTGAGCTCGTCCATACCTCGCATTTGTCCGGCGTGTAGAGCACCGTCGCGTTCAACGGCTCCATGCACGCGTGAGCCTGATATGGATAGCTGTAGGTGGCTTCCACCTTCTTTACGGCGCCGGCAATCGCCGCCTTGGCGTCGCCCTTTTGATTGCCGACGAAGGCGTCCTGCGCATCGAGGCCAGCCTTGAGCACTTCTGCGATCGACGCGGTGTTGACCTTGGCACTCTCGCCCTCGTCCCACGCGATCGGCAGGGCATCGAGCGCGGTCTTCGCCTGCCACCAGGTGTCGCCGACAACAGCGACGGCGGAATTGTCGACTTGGACGACCTTCTTCACTCCCTTGTTGCCGGTGATCTTGGCGGCGTCGAAGCTCTTCACTTTGCCGCCGTGAACCGGACAGGCCTTGATCGCCGCATAGAGCATGCCCGGCAGTTTCACGTCGATTGCGTAGAGCTGCTTGCCGGTCAGTTTGTCCTGCGTGTCGAACCGCTTGAGCGGTTTGCCGGCAATCTTCCAATCCTTGGGATCTTTGAGCTTGACGTCGGCGGGCGGCTCGAGCTTCGCAGCCGCTTCGGCCACCTTGCCGTAGGTCGTGGTTCGGCCGGATGGCTTGTGCGTGATGACGCTGTTTGACGCGCTGCACTCGGCGGCTGGGACGCTCCACGCGTTAGCCGCGGCCTGGATCAACATTTCGCGCGCCGCGGCGCCACCCTTGCGCACGTACTCGTGCGACTCGCGGATGCTGCGGCTGCCGGTGCTGGTGTAGTCGCCCCACACCCGCTTGCGGGCGACGTTCTGGCCCGGTGTAGGATATTCGGTCGTGACCTTCGACCAGTCGCATGCGAGCTCTTCGGCGACGAGTTGGGCGAGCCCAGTGAGGGAGCCTTGGCCCATTTCGGAGCGGGCGATGCGAACGACGACGGTGTCGTCCGGGCGGACCACCACCCAGGCGTTGATCTCGGGTGAACCGTCCTGCGCGCGGATGACCTGTGGGCCGCCGAACGGGATGTCGAGGCCGAGCGCCAACCCGCCGCCCATGGCGGCGGCGCTCACGACGAAGCTGCGGCGATCGATTTTTGGTATGTAATTCATGGCTGCCTCCCCTGCTCACGCGCTCGCGGCAGCGGCGTGAATCGCCGCGCGCACCTGCTGATATGTGCCGCAGCGGCAGATATTGGTGATGTTGGTGTCGATGTCGGCATCCGTCGGTTTCGGCTTGTCCTTGAGGAGCGCGGCCACCGCCATGATCATGCCGCACTGGCAATAGCCGCATTGCGGCACGTCGTGGTCGAGCCAAGCCTTCTGTACCTTGTGCAGCACGCCGTTCTGCGCCAACCCCTCGATCGTGGTGATCTGCCGGCCGGCGACCGCGCTCAACGGCACCGAGCATGAGCGCATCGCAACGCCATCGACATGGACCGTGCAGGCCCCGCACTGGGCGATGCCGCAGCCGTATTTGGTGCCGGTCAGTCCGATCGTGTCGCGCAGCACCCACAGCAGCGGCGTGTCGGGATCCACGTCGACCTGGTGGGTCTTTCCATTGACGGTGAGATCAGCCATTGGCGAGCCTCCGTGCATCGCCCCTTGGGGGGCGATGGTTGATACCGCGGTCGACCCTCGGTCATGCCGCGCCTCGTGTTCCTGAAAGATAGCTTGGTCCTATTCTAATATGGAAATCGCAAGGGCGCGAGGTGGGGTCGCGCCCTGGGCGCATGGCCGGGATGCGGCGCCCGGACCTGTTCATCCGCTTGTTGAGCCCGTTGCCGAGGTCCCCTAACGTTTGCGGCGCGCGCCGGGACGGGCAGGTGGGTCATGGAATTTGTCCGGCAGACGATCGACATCAACGGCTGTAATCTCGGCCTTGCCCGCGGCGGCAAGGGCGCGCCGCTCCTGTACTTGCACGGCGCGGATGGACTAGGGGAATGGCCGGTCATCCTCGACACCTTGGCAGAGCGTTTCGATGTGATCGTGCCCGATCATCCCGGCTTCGGCGGGTCCGAGGCACCAGCCTGGATCGACGACGTTTCCGATGTGGCGTATTGCTATCTGGATGCGATCGAGGCGCTCGGCCTCTCCGGCGTGCACATCATCGGCCAATCGCTGGGCGGTTGGATCGCGCTCGAGATGGCGGTGCGTTCCGCAGAGCGCCTGCGCAGCCTGACGCTGATCTCGGCCGCCGGCATCCACGTCAAAGGCGTTCCCAAAACGGATATTTTCATCCTCGATCCGGAGGAGGTGACGCGCCTCGCCTATGCGGATCCGAAGATCGGCGAGAAAGCCGCCGCTCGTGCGGGCACTGAGAAGTATCAGGACCTCGCCATTCTCAACCGCATCGCCAGCGCGCGTTTCGGATGGCAGCCGCGCTTCTTCAATCCGCGGCTGGAGCGCTGGCTGCACCGGGTGAAGATCCCCACTCACATCATCTGGGGCGACGGCGACCGGATCATTCCGCCGGCCTATGCCGAGGCCTTCCACCGCCTGATCCCGGGCTCCACGCTCACGATTATTTCCGAAGCCGGCCACCTGCCGCACGTCGAACAAGCCGGAGCTGTCGCCGAGGCGATCCAGAGCTTCCTACGGAACTGATCTAGCACTGTGCTGAGCTTCGCTTGAACTCGCGTCCAGGAGACGACCATGACAACGAAGAAGTACGAGACCGTCCTTATCGAGAAGCAGGACGGCATCACGTGGCTGATCATGAATCGGCCGGACAAACGCAACGCCATGAGCCCGCAACTCCATCTCGAGATGGACGACGCGCTGGCCGAACTCGCTGTCGATCCGCAGACCCAGGTCCTCGTGCTCACGGGCGCCGGGGAGGCCTTCTGCGCCGGCCAAGACATCAAGCTTTATTTCCGCGCTAATGACGACGCGCCGGCGGAGCGGGCGAAAGCGCGCCACGCCTCCAGTCAGTGGCGCTGGCACAGGCTCTCGAACTTCCCGCAGCCGACCATCGCCATGGTCAACGGCTACTGCTTCGGCGGCGGCTTCACCCAGGTCTGCGCTTGCGATTTCGCGCTCGCGGCGGATGAGGCGCTGTTCGGACTTTCCGAAGTCAACTGGGGCATTCTGCCGGGCGGCATTGTGTCATGGAACGTCGCTCAGATGTTGAACTTCCGCGACGGCATGTATTACGCGCTCACCGGTGATACCTTCGACGGCAAGAAGGCGCAGCAGATCGGCTTCGTGAACTTTTCCTATCCCAGGGTCAAGCTGAAGGACGAGACGATCAAGCTCGCCAAGAAGCTGATGGAGAAGAGCCCGGCCGTCCTGCGTTACACCAAGGAGGCGTTGCGCGCGGTGCGCTTCATGAACGAGCCGCAGGCGGCCGACTACCTCAATGCCAAGAGCGAGGCCTTGCGCTTCATCGACAAGGAAGACAGCCGCAGCCAAGGCATGAAGCAGTTTCTCGACGAGAAGACCTATCGTCCGGGCTTCGGCGCTTTCCAACGCCAGAAGGCGACGCAGCCGTAGCGCCTCGCGAGGCGAGGCGACGCGACGCGCCGCGTAGCACATGGCTATCGCGTCGCAACCTTGCCTTTGTCTTTCCTCAGCTGCGCCCGGCGCGCCTGCGTGGCCGCCACATCCAGCGCCCATGATCGCTCGGCCGGCTGGAGCACCACGCCATAGTCGCGCTCCGCTGCTTCCCTCGACACGAGGCCTTCGCGCACGTCGGCCAGCACGCGCTCGGGATCACGCGCGAGCGGATCGCCATATCCGCCGCCTCCCGGGGTATGGAGCCGGAAGATGTCCCCCGCCCGCAACGAATAGTCCGCGTAGCGGGACGGCAAGCGCTTGGCCGTTGGGGTGCCCGGGTTGATCCAGATCTCACCGGCACGCCCATTGCTGCCGCCGGCACAGCCGTTCGGCGGAACCACATGCTTCATGGAGCGGATGGAGAAGCGCGCGTCCGCGAGATTGAGATATTCGCGGCGAACGCCCAGTCCGCCGCGGAACTCACCCGCGCCGCCGGAGTCGGCGATGAGCTCGAAGCGGATGAGTCGGGTGGGAAATTCGCTCTCTATGATTTCGACCGGCGCGATCTTGGCGTTGCTTTGGTTGACAGTGATGCCGGACGCGCCGTCCTTGCTCGCGCGCGCGCCGGCGCCGCCGGCGAGGATCTCGTATTGCACATAGCCCTTGCCGGTATAGGTGTTGCGGCCGCCGAGGATGATGGAGCGGCTGCCACTGCCGTCGGCGCGGACCTTGCCCGGAACCATACGGCTCACGGCGGCGAAGATCGCGTCCACCAGCGCATGGATGGTGGGATTGTAGGTGTTGACCGGCGCGGGAAAGCGCGGATTGAGTACGCTGCCCTCGCGCGCGGTCATGGTGAAGCCGCGGGCGAGGCCGCTTGAGACATACATGTTCGGATCGATGAGCGAGATCAGTGCGTAGGCGCACGCCGCTTGCACCAAGGGCGGCCGGATATTGGCGGGGCCCTTGGTCTGGTCCGCCGAGCCGCTGAAATCGAAATGCAGCCTGTCTCCTTTCTTTTCTATGACGACGTGGATGCGCACCGGGCGTTCCAGGTCGATGCCGTCATCATCGACGAAACGCTCCGCCTCGAAACGGCCGTCCTCCCACTCGGCGATTGCAGCCTTGACCTTTGCTTCCGAGACTTCCAGCAAGCGATCGAAGCAGGCAAGGATCTCGCCCTTGCCGAACTTGCCGGCCAACTCCTCGAGCCGCTTCTCGCCCAACCGGTCGGCCCCGAGCTGGCCGCGGATGTCGCCGAGCACGAGTTCCGGGGTGCGACTGTTGGCGCCGATGAGGCGCTCGATGTCGCTGTTGGGCCGATAGCCGCGCTGGTACCGCACGGCGGGCAGGTGCAGCCCCTCGTTGAAAATCTCCCGCGCTTGGCCGGAGCAGCTTCCCGGCACCGGGCCGCCGATGTCGCTCTTGTGCGCGATCGAGCCGCAGAAGCCGAATAGCTCGGAGCCGATAAAGACCGGCGTAATGACCGCGATGTCGGGCGCGTGCGGGCTTCCGCCCTGGTAGGGGTGATTGATGATGAAGGAATCCCCTTGCGCGATGCCGCCGCCGAACACGTCGATGACGGCGGCGGTGCAGGCCGGAAACGCGCCGATATGCAGTGGCAACACCACATGCTGCGCCACGACCTCGCCCCGCGCGTTCATCAAGGCGCAGGACGCATCCTGCGACTCCCGCACGATGGTGGAGAAGCCGGTGCGGAACAGCGAATTTTGCATCTCCTGCACGATGCCGGAGAGGCTGGCCTTAACCACTTCGAGGTCGACCGCGTCGGTCGCGCGCATCGCGATCAGTTCTCCTGCGTCACGATCAGGTTCTTCCATTCGTCCACCCGCGCGACTTGGCCGGGCCGGATTACGGTGGTGCAATCGAGCTGCTCGAGGACGGCCGGTCCGCTCATGCTCGAGCCCACGTCGAGGCGCTCCCGCTCATAGATCGGGCAGTCGAACGGCGCGCCGTCAAAACACGCGCGCCGGGAGCCGCGCCATGCGTCCTTAACGGCAGTGCCGGTGCGCTCGAATTTTGGCAGCTCGACCGGCGGCATGAGACCGACGCCACGCACGCGATACGACACCACCTCGACGGGCTCCTCCGGCGCCATATGGCCGAACATGCTCCGGTGCTGCTGATCGAAGCTGATGCGCAGCTCCTTTAGGTCGGTCACCCGCAGGGCTTCGGCAGGGCAGGGCACGGCGATCTCGTAGCCCTGGCCGGCATAGCGCATGTCGAGCGACCGTTCGATGCGTATGCGATCGCGCGCGAACCCGTCACCGTGCAATTCCGCAATCGCCTGCGCTGCCAGCGGCTCGAAGATGCCATTCATCTCTTCGGGTGTGACTTCGCTCAAGGGCGCCATCTTCGAGCGGACGTAATCGTGCTTGACGTCGGACATCAGCAGACCGATCGCTGAAAACACCCCGGGATAGAGCGGCACGATGACGCCGGCCATACCGAGGTCGCGCGCGATGCGGCCCGCATGCAGCGGCCCGGCGCCGCCGAAGGCGAGCAGCATGAAATCACGCAGGTCGTGCCCGCGCATGGTCGAGATCGCCTTGATCGCCTCTTCCATCTTCACGTCGATGATCCGGACGATGCCTTCCGCTGCGCCAATGAGCGCGAGGCCAAGCGGGCGTGCGATCTTCCTCTCGATGGCCGCGCGCGCCTTGCCCGCGTGGAGCCGCATGCGCCCGCCGAGAAACCCATCCTCGCCGAGATAGCCCAGCACCAGGTTGCAATCGGTGATGGTCGGCGCCTCGCCGCCTCGGCCGTAACAAGCCGGCCCCGGCACCGCACCGGCGCTCTGCGGCCCCACTTGCAGCATGCCGAAGCGGTCGACCGTCGCAATCGTGCCGCCCCCGGCGCTCACCGTATTGATGTCCAACATGGGTACCGCGAGATCGCGTTCGGCAATCTTTCCGCGGCTCGACAACAGCGGTTCGCCGTCCTTGATCAGCGCCACGTCGCACGACGTTCCGCCCATGTCGAAAGTGATGATGTTGCGCAAGCCCTTCATGCGTCCGGCGAGCACGCCTGCCGTCACTCCGCCGGCGGGACCCGACAGCACGGTGGTGACCGCGCGGCGGGCGGCGGCGGCAAACGTCTCCATGCCGCCATTCGATTGCATCACGTATTTCTGTCGGGTTGCGATGCCGGCCTTGCAAAGGCGGCGATCGAGTTGCGCGATGTAGCGCTCGAGGATCGGCTGGAGATAGGCATTTATGACGGTCGTGCTCAGCCGGTAGTACTCGCGGATCTGCGGCAGCACCTCGGACGAGAGCGAGATGCTGCAATCGGGTATTTCCTCGAGCACGATCTCACGCACGCGCGCTTCGTGCTCAGGATGCAGAAACGAAAACAGCAGACATACCGCAATCGATTCGACGTTTTGCGCAGCGAGCTCGCGAACCGTCTGACGCAGCGCTGCTTCATCGAGTTCCTGGAGCACATTGCCGCGGAAGTCGACGCGCTCCTTCACTTCGCCGGTCAAGCGCTGCGGCACCAGCGGCTGTGGCTTGTCGTACATGATGTCGAAGATCGCCGGCCCGTACGGACGCGCCTGCTCGCCAACGGGGTAGATGCCGCGGAATCCCTCCGTCACCAACAAGCCGGTCTTGGCACCCTTTCCTTCAAGCAGCGCGTTGGTGCCGACCGTAGTGCCGTGACAGAAATAGCCGATGTCGGTCGGCGCGCCAGCCGTTGCGAACAGCGCCTCGATTCCCGCAAAGATGGCGCGCGACGGATCGTCAGGCGTCGAAGGCAGCTTGGCGATCGACAGCTTGCCGGTGTCCTCGTTGAGATAGACAAAATCCGAAAATGTCCCCCCGGTATCGACCGTGACGCGGTAGCGAGCCATGCGATTGAGCGGTTCCCGCGGGAGCGAGCAGCGGCAGTATTATAAGGACATGGCCGGCGTCAAAGGACAATATCTGTCACTAATCGCATCACCGCGGTACGCAAGCGGCGCGAGGCAATTCGGTTGGCGCAGAACGCCCGAGCGAAGAATGCGGTTGTAATCCGACTTCGATCCAGATGACATATTGCCAGCCGCAGGAGTGCATATGTCAGGGCAGGTCGCGACCGACGCCGCCATCGCAAGCTCGAGCGAAGTGCCGCGTGTTGCGGCGGCGGAGCTCGCAACCTTCATCACGCGTGCCTTCGAGGCCGCCGGGCTTCCCTCGGAAGATGCCAACATCGTCGCCGGGTTGATGGTCGAGGCCGACTTGCGCGGCAGCGATACCCACGGCGTGATCCGCCTGCCGCTTTACCTGCGGCGCTTGAAGGCGGGCGGGATCGCGCTGCGCCCGAATATCCGCATCGTGCAGGAGCGGCCGGGCAGCGCCCTCGTCGACGGCGGCAACGGCATCGGTCACCTCGTCATGCGCTTTGCCGCCATGACGGCGATCGAAAAAGCGAAGCGTACAGGCGTCGCCTGGGTGGGCGCGCGCATGAGCAACCACGCGGGCCCGGCGGCACTCTACGCCATGATGCCGCTCGCCCACGACATGGTCGGGCTCTACTTGGCGGTCGGCAGCAACAACCATCTGCCGCCGTGGGGCTCGAGCGAGAACCTGCTCGGCACCAACCCGATCGCGATCGCCATCCCCGCCGAAGAAGAGGCACCTATCGTGCTCGACATGGCGCCGACGGTTGCCGCCTTCGGCAAGGTGCGCCTGAAGATGCAGCGCGGCGAGGAGTTGCCGGTCGGCTGGATGATCGGCCGCGACGGCAAGCCGCTCACCGATCCCAAGCGCGCGGAGGAGGGCCTGCTACTGCCGATCGGCGATTACAAAGGCTACGGACTGAGCCTGATCGTGGGCCTATTGGCAGGTACGCTTAATCAGGCCGCTTTCGGGCGTGAGGTCGTCGATTTCGTCAAGGAGCCGGGCAGAGCCACAAATACCGGTCATGCCATCGTGGCCCTGTCGGTTGAAGCCTTTGCGCCGGCTGCGGTATTCAAGCGCCAGGTCGACGCCGCGGTGCGCGCCATGCGAGCCGCCCAGCGCTTGCCCGGGGTCGACCGCATCTGGTTGCCCGGAGAACAGAGCCATCTCAAGCGGCAGGATCGCACGAAGAACGGCATTCCCATGCCCAAGTCATTGCGCGAAAACCTCGATGCGGCCGCGCGCGAGCTTGGCATTGCACCGCTCGGTTGAATTCGTGTCCGATCGGAACCCCGTCGGCGTCATCGGCATCGGCCTCTTGGGTCAGGCATTTGTGCATCGCCTGCGCGGCGCCGGCTTCGAGATCATGGGCTTCGATGTCGATGCCGCCAAGAATGCCACGCTCGCGGAGCTTGGCGGCCGTCCTGCCTCGGTTGGCGATCTCGCGCGGCGCTGCGATCCCATCGTGCTTGCGGTGTTCAGCACCGATCAGGTCGAGGACGTCATCGAAAGGGAATTATTGCCGGTCTTGGGCAACGGCTCCGGCAAGGTCGTCCTGTGTGCAAGCACCTGCGACCCGGACCGCATCGCAGCATTAGGCGAACGCGTTGCGAGGCGGGGGCTGCGCCTCTTGGAAACCCCGGTATCGGGGGCGAGCGGGCAGGTCAGCCGCGGCGAGGGCGTCGGGCTGATCGGCGGCGACAGCGATGTCGTGCGTGCAGTGGAGCCGATCTTGCGCGCGCTGTTTGCGAGCTATTTCCACATCGGCGAGGTCGGAGACGGCGGGCGCGCCAAACTTGCCGTGAATCTGATTCTCGGGCTCAACCGACTGGCGCTGGCCGAAGGCCTGGTGTTCGCCGAGAGACTTGGACTGGACCCTGAGGCGTTCCTCAAGGTCGTCCGCGGCTCGGCCGCCTATTCACAGGTCATGGACATCAAGGGTTCCAAGATGACCCACGGCGAGTTCGCGGCCGAGGGCCGCATCACGCAGCATCTCAAGGATGTGCATCTCATGCTCGAACAGGCCGAGTGCGTGAAGCAACGGCTTCCGCTCCTCGAAATCCATGCCGACGTCTTGGAAGCGTGCGTGCGCCAAGGCGAGGGAGATTTGGACAACAGCGCCGTCATCAAAGAGATCAGGCGGCGAACGCGTTCTTGAGCGCGGCGATGCAACGGAGTACCGCGATGAGCGACGGAGAGGTGCGCTTGAGCCGCCAGGGTGAGATCGCCACGGTGATCTTCGACCGGCCCGCGGCGCGCAACGCCATGACGTGGCGCATGTACGAGCAGCTCGGCGAGGCCTGCGCGCGGATCCGCAGCGAAGACGGGCTGCGCGCGGCGGTGTTTCGCGGTGCCGGGGGCAAGGCCTTCATCGCCGGCACCGACATCGCGCAGTTCGAAACTTTCCGCGGCGGCGACGACGGCATCTCCTATGAAGAGAAGATGGAGGGCATTCTCGGCGGCATCGAAGCGCTGCCGGTGCCGACGCTGGCGGTGATCGAGGGATTTGCCATTGGCGGAGGACTCGCGATCGCGGCGGCGTGCGACCTTCGCATCGCCACGCCCGGCTCGCGCTTCGGCGTGCCGATCGCGCGCACCCTCGGCAATTGCCTCTCGATTGCCAATTACGCGCGGCTCGTGTCCGCGCTCGGAGTTTCCCGCGCGAAACGCGTGCTGTTGCTGGCGGAGAACCTCTCGGCCGAGGAGGCGCTGGCGGCCGGCTTTCTCACCGAGATCGTGGCGACGGAGGATCTCGACCGGCGCGTCGGCGAGTTGTGCGCGCGGCTGGCGCAGCATGCGCCCATCACCATGCGCGTGAGCAAGGAGGCGATCCGCCGGCTGCTGCACGCAGGTCTGCCGGACGGGGACGACCTCGTGCGCGCGTGCTATGGCAGCGACGACTTTCGCCGCGGCGTCGAGGCCTTCGTGAATAAACGCGAGCCACAATGGTTGGGGAGCTGAGAGCTGGCGAGTGGCCTGTCCAGTACGCCGCCTAGAAACTAACTATGAGCATGAAGGGCGCCAACTATGGTTCCGTTCGAGAAACAGAGCATCACGGTCATCCGGCAGAGCAAAGTCGGCGTCGATACCAGCTACGAGCCGCCGCTGCGGGTGGGCTTCGGCATCAGCGACAAGACCGTCGATGGCGCGAACGCGGTGATGGGGCGCACTGTGCTGGTCCCGGGCGCGGAGCCGAATCCGACGCACTATCACGCCAACAACGACGTCTGCTGGTACATCATGTCCGGTAGGATCCGTTGTATCCAGGCGCGCAGCGATTGCAGTAATCGCCGTGAGGTCATTCTGGAGGCCGGCGATTTCGTCTACATCCCGAGTGGCGCGATCCATGTCATTGCCAATGCTTCCCGGACGCAGGAGGCCTCGCTGATCTTCTGCTATATCGGCGTGCCGAACGTGGAGACCTCCGGCAACGTGTGGCTGCGCAAGGAGCACGACGCGTTCGTGGCACGAGGACCCTGATTGGACAACTCATGATCGACGCGCATCATCATTTCTGGTGGACCGGGCGGCACACCTATACGTGGCCGGATCAGGTCGGCGACCGCCTGGCGCGCGATTTCACGCCGGACGATCTGCGCCCGGAACTCTCCCGCTGCGGCATCAAGGGAACGGTACTGGTTCAGGTCCTGCATCAGGTCGGCGGCGAGACCGAGGAGTGTCTCGATCTCTGTAAAGAGGTCAACTTCGTGCGGGGCGTGGTCGGCTGGGTGCCGCTCGCCGATCCCGACGCCACATCGCGTGCGCTCGAGCGGCTGCGCTCGCGCGGCAAGCTCGTGGGCGTGCGCCATCTCATCAGCCACGAACCGGACCCGCGCTGGCTGCTTCAGGACGGTGTCATCGAATCGCTCGAGCTCCTTGCGGCCGCGGGGCTCGCCTTCGATGCCATTCCCGTGACCGCCGCGCAGTTCGAATCCGTGCTCGACGTCGCGGCTCGCCTGCCGGACCTCAAGATCGTGATCAATCATCTGGGCCGGCCGCCGCTCCCGGAACGGGGCTGGGAGCCGTGGGCGACGCAAGTCGCCCGTGCTGCCGAGCACCGCAACGTGTCGATGAAGCTCTCGATCGGGCTCGACATCATCATGCGCTGGCGCTGGTCGACGGACGAGATCCGGCGCTACAGCGACCACGTGCTCGACTTGTTCAGCTCCAATCGCGTCATGGCGGCGAGCAACTGGCCGGTGATCCTGCTGGGCGCAAGCTACGAGCAGACGTGGCAGGGCATCATTGATCTTGTCGCGGCGCTCTCGGTCGACCAGCGCCACGCGATCATGTGTGGCACCGCGGAGCGGGTCTATGGGCTGTGATGTCTAGCGTCGCGCGATCGACGCGGCCTTGCCAATGATGGCCGATTGCGGTTTCGGACGCGCTGCAGCGCTGGCCGGAAAGATCAACGACTTGATGACCACCGGGACGGCGCCGGAATGCGGCAGCATGCTGCCGATGTCGATATAGTCGAATTCCTTGAGCTCGAGGCCATCGACGGAGACGATTGCATTGTCGAGCTGCATTTCTTTGCGCAGGTGAATTCCGATGAGGCCCCCCACGTCGCCGTCGCCGGCTAGCACGAGGGGGTGGCCGTCCGCGAGGACCTCCGCAAGGCCATCGGTCAGACCGCGGCAGAACGCGTCGAGCCGCTGAAACGTGGCCGAGCCGCGCCACGGCACGAACACCGCCACCGGCGTGCCGGCTTCGTCGAAATCGAGGCGCTTGAGCAATGTCTTGATCTGCGCTGCCACGGCCGCGGAGTCGATGTCATCGGTCTCGAGCGGAAACGAGGGCGCGATCACCGGAACGTTGCGCAGCGGTAGGGTCGAGAGCGGAGAGACGTAAATGGTCCCGCCGCTCACCTGCGTCGTGTACTGCGATGCGCCGATCACGGTGGCCCGGATGCCTTCGCTTGCGCGCTCGAGCTTTGGTCCCCATCGCTCCGCGCGGACGCGAATGTCTTGCGCAAGCAGCGCGCCGAGATCGCCATATGTTTGCGCCTCGCGCCCGTAGATGTATTCGGCAACGCCGCCGGAGAAGGTCAGTTGATGCATGGCGCCTCGCCGATCCAAGGGATCGAGGCGCAAGAGCGTACGCCCGCCGCACACGGGTGAGCCGCCATCCATGGCCTCGAACAGGCAATCCGCCATCCGCGCCGACAGGGCGCGCGCGGCGTCCGGTGCGAGCTGCGCGCCAGGCTCAAGGCTGATGCCCAGCTCGGCGGCGAAGCGGCGGCCTGCCTCCTCGACGCGTACGATACGCCCCGTTGCGTCCAGGCAGATGAGGCGCGCGCCGACGTCAAGCGCGGTGAGATCGATCACCCGGCCATCGACGCAGATCGCGATTTTCGCTGTGCCCCCGCCGACGTCCACATTCATGACCGTTGCGCGCTCGCGGATCGAGCGCGCCGCGGCCCCCGAACCATGCGCAGACATCACCGCCTCCAGATTGTCACCAGCCGAAACCGCGACCATCTTGCCGGCTTGACGTGCAAACAGCTCGCCGATGTTGCGCGCATTGCGCCGGCGCACCGCGACACCCGTGAGGATCAGCGCGCCGGTGTCGATCTCGTCCGGATCGACCTTGGCGTCCTGGTATTGCCGCTCGATGAAAGCGCCGAGCGCCGTGGCGTCGATCGCCTCCTCCGCGCAATAGGGCGTGAGCAGGATGTCGGACTGGTAGAACGTCTCGCGGGTGGTGACGATATAGCGGCTGTCGAGCCGCTCCAGAACGATACGCGAGAATACGAGATGCGAGGTGGAAGAGCCGATATCCACGCCGACGCTGAGCACGACAATTTCGTCTTCGTCGACGAGCGAGCGCCCGGTGCTGGTGAAGAAAATACGGCCGCCTTCTTCCTCGTCCGTCGTCATCTCAACCGTTGCCCACTACGCGTGCTGCGGCGGCATCCTCGTCCGTGAGCGGGGAGGATGCGCACCAACAATACGCTGCATGTTTGACAGTCTGCGGCGGGAATGCTTCCGACGCGGGGCCTGTCCTCATGCACCCGCGAATTTGGGCACGACTGCGCCCTTCTTGTAGAAGTTGGGTTCCATTCGGCTGGGCACGCCTTCCGCTTTGAGCGTCGCTTCGTATTCGGCGCTGATGAAGGGATCTTCCATCCAGTACGGGATCGCGGTGCCGCCTTCCGGGATGTCCATCGCGGTATAGTCGGTGTGCTTCTCGCCGGGCGGGCCGGGCTCGCGGCCCGGGTTGTGCGGGCCGAACCATGCGGTCAGCCGCAGCGGGTCTTTCGACGCGCCGAAGTGCTGGTGATACCAGCGCGCCCCGCCGGGGGCCGCCGACACCATCCCGACCGGCTCGTAGTCGACGCGCCTGACCTTGTCGCCATGGCCGTCCTTCCAGGGGGTGACCCCGTCTCGTTCCGGCCAGGTATAGGTGTAACCCTTGCCCTTCAGGCAGATCAGCACGGCGGCCGAGGTGTGCGCGTGTGCCTTGGAATAGCGGCCGTTCTCGTGCTGCCCGATCCAGAGATAAAACGTGTTGCCGGTCATGAACGGCTCGACCCGACGCCAGCCGGGCGAGCGGCGATTGTCGAGCGGCAGGTCACAGTTGACGACGTCGGGGATGAAATTCGTGCGCCGCATGGCGAGCCCGCGTACGGGATCGGGCTCGATGTCGTCCTTGTACCTGTAGAAGTCGTCGGCGCCGCTGAAGCGGTCGCGGAATTCATAAGGACAATCGAAGATCATCTTTGTGTTGTTGATCAGATTGATCAGATTGGGCGCCGTGGTGCCGCCAAGCAGCAGCGCCGGCGCCGAGCTTGCATTGACGATCCGATGCCAGGCGTTCACCGGGATCGAAAACAGCGAGCCCTTCTGCCATTCGAAGACATGACGCTTGCTGTCGTCGTCGAGCCACACTTCAGTGGTGCCGCGGCCCTCGACGGCCAGATAGACTTCCTCGTACAGGTGCCTTTCCGCATTGAGGGCGCCAGCCCCCGGTACCTCGACGACGTAGCAGCCCCATTTGCCCTCAGTGCCGTGCAGCTGGATATACGTGCCTTTGCCCCCCAACCTCTTCCACGGTGCAAGCGGCAGATTTTGCACCTTGCGCACGCCGATATCGCGGTAGATCGGAATGCCTTCCGATTCCATGAACAGGTCATAAGGGGTCTTGGGCCGGCCGAATTGGCCGAGGCCGGCGCGTTCGTTGCCGGCCGGCTCATGCCAATGCGTCCTGCCGGTCAGTTCGTGCATCACGAGCCTTTTTTGTCGCTAAAATCAATCCGAGTGCTTTACTGCCATGCCTGCGGCAAGGCAAGGCAGCAGCACTCACACACTTGAGGCGGCCCTCGCGAGGGCATCCGGCCTCGCACCGATCCGAATCGCTCGCGTACTTCGCGGGTCCGCGCTGGCGGCCAGCGCCGGGCCTGCCATTGCGAGGCGAAACGCCACGTTGAGAGGGGCTTTTTGCAGTTACGGCGATCCACTAAGATCGCCGCTCACTTCCGAGGGGCACTCTCTGGAGAAACGACATGAAGAAGATTCTATTGGCAACGATCGCACTGATTGCACCCGCTGGCGCGCCTGCGATGGCGCAACAAACGATAAAGATCGGCTTTATCAGCACCTTCAGCGGGCCGGTGGCGGCGATCGGCGCGGATATGCGCAATGCCTTTGAGCTTGGGCTTGACCATTACGGCCGCAAGCTCGGCGGCCTGCCCGTCGAGGTCATCTACGAGGACGATCAGACCAAGCCAGAGGTCGGCGTGCAGAAGACCCAGAAGCTGATCGAATCCGACAAGGTGGATTTCGTCGTCGGCTACATCTGGTCGAACGTGCTGCTCGCCTCGCTCAAGCCGCTGATCGATTCCAAGACATTTACGATTGTCACGAACGCTGGCGCCTCGCAGCTCGCGGGCGAGCTGTGCTCGCCCTACGTGTTCTCGACCTCCTGGAACAACGACCAGACGCCGCAAGCGGTCGGGCTCTACATGAACCAGAAGGGCGTGAAGACCGCGTTCCTGATCGGCCCCAACTACGCCGCCGGCAAGGACATGCTCGAGGGGGTATCTGCGACGTTCAAGGGAGAAGTCATCGGACGGGAGCTGACGCGCTGGCCCGACCAGCTCGACTTCGCCGCCGAGTTGTCGAAGGCGCGCGCGGCGAGGCCGGACGCCATCTTCGCGTTCTATCCGGGTGGCCCAGGCATCCAGTTCCTCACCCAATACGCGCAATCGGGCCTCAAGGGGCAGACTCCGCTCTACACCGCCTTCACGATCGATGCGCTGTCGCTGCCGCGGCTCAAGCATCTCGCCCTCGGCATTCCCGGCGCGCAGCAGTGGGTGAGGGACCTGCCGAACGAGGCCAACACATGGTTTGTCGAGGACTACCGGGCTCGGTACAAGAGCGACCCGGCGTTCTACGGCGCCCAGACCTACGATGCCGTGCCGCTGCTCGACGGCATTGTCAGAGCCGTCAACGGCGATCTCAGCAAGAAGGATGAGATGCGACGCGCCGCGGAGAAGGCAGACTTCAAATCGGTGCGCGGAAAGTTCAAGTTCGGGCCCAATCACATTCCGATCCAGAACTTCTATCTGCAAGAGGCGGTGAAGGATGGCGACGAGTACCGCCTGAAGACCGTCGCGACGATTGTGGAGAACGATCAGGACAAGCATTGGCAAAAGTGCAAAATGCCGAACTGACTACCGGTCAGCGCAAGCTGCGAGACGGCAGAAGCGCGTGCTTCTGCCGTCTTGTTTTGCGGAAGCCGTCATGGCCTGATTCGCAAGGCATGAGGGCGAGGTCATCCAGCAGCCGACCGGGTCAATTGCCAGAATTCGTGGGGGCGGCCCAACAATGTTGTATGTGATCGAACAGTGCCTCAACGGGATTCAGTTGGGCATGCTGCTATTCCTGCTCGCAGCCGGCCTAACCCTGATCTTTGGCATCATGGATTTGGTCAATCTGGCGCACGG
>WNFU01004068.1_pt1 | contig 20544 bp, 15 predicted proteins | sample 5400121 | NCBI WGS metagenome assembly WNFU01 (sample SAMN13153360, study PRJNA577476) | soil metagenome | isolation source: 100 cm soil or saprolite under grassland replicate 1 | place: USA:California | collected 2016-06-15 | reverse complement strand
TGGCCCTGCCCGCTATGTGCCGCTCACCCCCGACCAGGAACGCGAGGCGATCACCGCGCTGGCGCGGCTGCTGGCGCTGGTCCGCGAACAACACCAACCGCAATCCTCCTGACCCCCTCCGGCTTTCATGGCCCGGTCGCCACAACAACTAAATGTGGCCGCCGGGCCATTTCCATCATCACCGGTGCTCGCTTGACAAAAACATCGAGCTGGAGCGAAAAAAGTGAAATCAGAAACCCCCATTGAATTCGCGGGGAATCCGGATATGGATTTCCGCGGGGAAGGAACTGTCATGGCTAATCGGGTCGCCACCTATGACCGCATCCCCAGCAACGAGCCAGCCGTCCTCGCCGCGCTGGCACCACGACGGCGAGCGCTCAACGCCTGGATCGACGAGCAGCCAGGCGGCCTTGTGTACGTGCGCGCCTACCCCTGCAGCGCCTGCTCGCCGACGCCCGCAAGCACACCTTCGGGCTGCTGCTGGTCCACAGCCTTGAGCGCCTTGGCCGCAGCCCCAGCGTGCTGCTGGAGATCCTGGCAGCCCTGGAGCCAACCGAGATCATGCTCCGCTCGCTCAGCCTCACCGAGCCGCCCGAGACCCTCTCCCGGGGCCAACTGGTCGCCGACCTTCGCCGGCTCGCCACCCTCTCCCACCCCGACCGCTAGCAAGGACGCCGCGATGCCAACCCGAGTCAGCACCCTGACCCGCCGCTCCACCGACGAACAGCACCAGCCATTTTCCATCGAGCTGCAAGACACCAAACTCGGCTCCTACATCAACAGCCAAGACAACTGGCTGCTGGTTCGCAAATACACCGACAACAAAAGCGGCGCCACCCTTGACCGCGACGGGCTGCAGCGCGCCCTGGCCGACGCGCGAGCTGGCCTGTATGACCTGCTGCTGGTCTACAAGGTCGACCGGCTGGCCCGCACCGTCCGCGGGCTGGCCCAGATCCTGGACGAGCTGGACGCCGCAGGCGTCGCCTTCCGCTCGGCCACCGAGCCGTTCGACACCTCAACCGCCGCCGGCCGGATGCTGGTCCAGATGCTTGGGGTGATCGCCGAGTTCGAGCGCGCCACCATCATCGACCGCGTCATCGGCGGCATGGAACGCAAAGCCGCCCGCGGAGAGTGGAACGGCGGCTACCGGCCCTACGGCTACCAGGTCCACAAGACCAGCGACAAGACCCACATCCTAGTCCCCGACCCTGCCGAAGCCGCCATCGTGCCGGTGATCTTCGACCGGTACGTCAACCACCGGCTGGGCGCCAAGTCAATCGCGGTCTGGCTCACCGACCAGGGCCATCGCACCAGAGCGGGCCGCCCCTGGAGCCACAAGGCGGTGCTGCCCATCCTGCGCAACCGCCTCTACCTCGGCGAGGTCTTCTTCCGCGACACCTGGTATCCCGGCCAGCACCAGCCCCTGGTCGACCAGGCCATCTTCGACGCGGCGCAGGCCCTGCTCACCGAGCGCGGCGACGCCCACTCCAAGCGCGCCAGCAACGCCTCCGAGTACCTGCTGTCCGGCCGAGTCCGCTGTGTTGGCTGCGGCAAGCACTTCATCGGCTCGGCCGCCCACGGCAACCGCTACCGCTACCGCTACTATGTCTGCTTCTCCCGACAGCGCTACGGCCTGAGCACCTGCGGGGCCGACCGGCTACCATCGAACGCTACCTGGACGCCTTCGAGGCCGGCAGCCTGCCAGAGGACCAGTGCGGCCAGCGGGTCCAGCGGCTGGGCGGCAAGATCGCCGAGCTGCGGGTGCGCCACCACGAGCTTCGCATTGCCGTGGCGGCCGTCAACCTGCAGCCGCCCAGTCGCCAAGAACTGGCCGACCTTGCCGAGCAGGTCCGTCTGGCGGTACAGACCGGGCCGATGCCCACCCGCAAGAAGGTCGTCCACGCCCTCGTCGAAGAGATCCGGGTCGAGAGCTGCCGCAACATCGTCCCGGTGTTCCGCGTGCCCGGAGCGACGCCCTCAGCGCCGGGCAGCGGGGTTCGGACAATGGGTCACTCGGTGCGCCGCCAGGGACTCGAACCCCGAACCCGCTGATTAAGAGTTGGCTGGGTTTTAGCGGTGGGCCGGCCTGCGGAAACGGCCGCTCACGCACGAGCATAATTCCATAGTTATCGTGTGGATTCGCCGGCCTGAAACGCCTCACGATTTGTAGCCCTGCGCCACGTCGTCGCAGCCTCACCGGCCCGACTACCTGCAACGATACCGGCTCAGCCCGCGCCTCCAATCCTCGCCACGCGACCTCTCTGCCGCTCGCATTCGCTTTCGCGCCACGCACTCCTGAGTACCATCGAAATCAAGGCAGGAGAGCAATGCACCAGGGTGCTGCATTGCCGCCCACATTGCCGTTGACGATTAAGCGTCAACGCCGAATGGGCGCGAGCGGTGAGGAGTTTCACGAGTGGTTGTCGACGTCGCCAAACTGTCGGTCGGCCGCGAGGACTACTACGTCCGCGAGGTCGCTCAGAACCGCGAGGAGTACCTCACCGGGCACGGCGAGTCCCCGGGCCGCTGGCTCGGCGACGGCGCCGCCGCGCTCGGCCAGCAGGGCACCGCCAGCACGGAGGCGTTCGTACGCATGTTCCACGGCCGCCATCCCGACACCGGCGCGCTGCTCGGCAGGGCGCACGGCGAGGGCGGCGTGCCTGCCTTCGACGTGGTGTTCCGACCGACCAAGAGCGTCTCGCTGCTGTACGGCCTTGGCGACGCTCAGGTCGCCAGCGTCGTGCTGGAGGCGCACCACCAGGCAACCGAGCAGGCGCTCGGCTACCTCGAGGAGCACGTCGGCGCGCGACGCGGCCATGCCGGCTGCGAACACGTCGCCGGCGACGGGTTGCTGGCGGTCGGGTTCGACCACCGCACCAGCCGCGCCGGCGACCCGCTACTGCACACCCACGTGATCGTTGCGAACCGGGTGCAGGGTCCGGATGGTCGCTGGACCGCGCTGGATGGTCGCGACCTGTACCGGCACCGTCTGGCGGCGGATGCGATCTACCGGGGCGCCTACCAGCGCGCCCTGTCCCGCTCTCTTGGGGTCGAGTGGTCCGAGGCAGACCAGTACGGCAACCGCGAGGTCACCGGCATCCCGGACGAGTTGGTGCGGGGGTTCTCCAAGCGCGCCGACGCGATCGACCTGGAGGTCGAGCGGCTGGAGGCGGACGGTCGGGTGCGAACCCCGAAGCTGGTCAAGTGGGTGGTCCATAGCACCCGGCAGGCCAAGCGGCAGGAGGCGCCCGCCACGCTGGCGGAGCGGTGGCGCGCGGAGGCCCACGAGTACGGCGCCGACGTCCCGGGCCTGCTGCGCGACGTTCTCGGACGTCGGGGCGATGCCGAACCCGGGCCGGACACCGAGACCAACCCTGCCGGGACCTTCGACCAGCTCGCTGGGCCGCAGGGCTTGACCGCGCAGGCGTCCACGTTCGCGCGCCAGGACGTAATCGCAGCGCTCGGCGCACAGCTCGTCGGCGCCGACCGGACTCGGCTGGAGACGCTGGCTGACCGCTTCCTGGAGGAGCGGGCGGTCAGCGTTGTGGCCGAGCGGTCGGTGGAGGAGCGCCGCTACGCAACCCCGGAACTGCTCCAGGTCGAGCAGCGGTTGGTCGCCGGCGCGCTCGGGCGGCGGGACGAAGCCGCGGCCGTGTGCTCGCCCGCGTCGGTCCGGATGGCCCTGACCGAACACCCGACGGTCGGCGACGACCAGGCTGGCATGGTCCGCGACCTCTGCCGCCGCGGCGCCGGCGTCGGGGTAGTGGTCGGCAAGGCCGGCACGGGCAAGACATACGCGCTCGGCGTCGCCCGCCACGCCTTCAGCCTCGACGGCTACCGGGTCATGGGCGCCGCACCAACCGGGATCGCCACCACCAGCCTGGACGCCGAGGGGTTCGAGGAGGTCGCCACCGTCGACCGGCTCCTGGTCGAGCTGGACCAGGCCGCCCGTCCCTCCAGCCAGCGAACCGCCCGCGGCGGTCACGCCGCGCCGGAGCCGCTGCTGGACGCCCGAACCGTGCTGGTGGTGGACGAGGCCGGCATGGTCGGCAGCCGCAAGCTCACCCGCCTGCTCGACCACGCCCACCACGCCGGCGCCAAGGTTGTGCTGGTCGGCGACGACCGGCAGCTCGCGGCGATTGACGCCGGCGGAGGGTTCCGCGGCCTGCGGCTACGGCTTGGCGCCAGCGTGCTCACTGAGAACCGCCGCCAGCGCGAGGCATGGGAGCGCGACGCGCTCGAGCTGGTCCGCGACGGCCAGGTCGACGAGGCCGTCGACGCCTACCGCGAGCACGACCGCGTGGTCGCCGCACGGTCCAAGACCGAGTTGACCCTCGAGCTGGTGCGGGATTGGTGGACCGCCCACCAGGAAGCCGAGGCGGCCGAGTCCGCCGGCGAGCCGGGCAAGGATGCGGTGATCCTTGCCTATCGCCGTGACGAGGTCGACCGGCTCAACACCGTCTGCCAGCAGGTCATGGTCGAGAACGGCCGCCTCGGTGTCGAGGAGCTCAAGGTCGCCGATCGGGCGTTCCACGTCGGCGACCAGGTCGTCTGTGGCAGCAACGAGCTTCGCGGCCTCGGCGTCGCCAACGGCACCCGCGGGACCGTGACCGCCCTGGACGTCGGCCTGCGAGCGATCACCATCCGCACCGAGCAGGGCCGCCAGATCGCGCTTGACGCCGACTACCTCGACCGTCTCAAGCCGAAGGGACGGCGCGTGGTCGACCTCGCCTATGCGACCACCGGGCACAAGGCGCAAGGGCTGACCCGCTGGCGCGCGCTGGTGCGCATCACCGGCCAGGAGGACACCAACTGGCTGTACGTGCAGCTCTCCCGCGCCAAGCACCTGACCCGCCTGTTCACCATCGTCGGACCCGAACCCCAGCAGGCCGCCGACGAGGTCGACCTCCCCGAGCGCGAACCCACCGACGCCTACGACCAGCTCGCCAACGCGCTCGCCCGCCTCGGCGGCCAGACGTTGGCGATCGACACGTCCAGCCGCCTGGACGTCCGCGCCGTTCCCACTGCGGAGCTGCGTGGCGAGCGTGACCAGCTCCGCCAACTCCTCGACGAGGCCCCGCCCGACCGCAGCCGCGTACTCAAGCGCGCCACCGAACGGCGCCAGCAGGCCGAGCAGACCCTCGCCGAGATCGAGCGCGCCCAGCCGCCCAGCTCGAAGCGGCGGCGCGGCGACCCAGACCTGCCGGACGACTCCGCCCACGCGCTGGCCACCCAGCAAGCGGCCCGCGCCCTGGACGCCGAACTCGAGGCCCGCAAGGCACAGCAGCAGCGTGACGCCTGGATCGAAGCCCACCCCGACCTCGGGATCGCCTACCGCGACATCGTCCGAGAACTGGCCTGGCGCCGCCGAGCACGCGCCACCGTCGCTGAGGTCGACCAGCCCACCCACCTCGCCCAGACGCTCGGCCCGGCCCCCGAGAGCGTCCGCGGCCGGCGCGCCTGGCGCCAAGCCGCCCGGCTGATCGAGGACTACCGCGACCGCTACCAGGTCGCCGACCCCGACCAGCCGCTTGAGGCCACGCCGCCCCGCGACCCCGAACAGCGCCAGGCATGGCGCGCCGCTCACGACGCGCTCGAGCAAGTCCAGGCCCGCCAGCGCCAGCTCCCCGGCGATCGCCAACGAAATGTCACGAGACCCGCCCACGATCACGACCAGCCAATTCGGCAGAGCGCCCGCGACAGCGGCCACCCTCCGGTCCAGGGTCCGGAGCGGGCGGCCGGCTAGCACAAGGAGGCCCGCATGGCCCGCCACCCCTGGCCCCATTCACCCGACGAGGACGACCCGCCCATCGGCGTCTCCATCCGCCCACTCAGCCCCGACCAGCTCCCGCCCCTACCCTCACCGCCCGCACCGATCGAGCCGGCCCTACCCGAGCCGACCAGCCGCCGCACGACGGTCTTCGGCACCCCAGGCGCCTCCGCGATGGCCCAATACCGCCGCCGCCGCGCCGCCGAATGGACCGACTACCTCCGAACCCTGCCCATGCGACTCGGCGCGGTCGCAGCCGCCGCCGTCCTCGCCGGACTGCTGGCCCGCCACTCCGGCCTCGCCGTCCCCGCAGCCATCCTCACCGCCAGCGGCCTCGCTTACCTCGTCCGCTTCCGCGTCTCCGCTGACACAACCGCCTGGCGCCGCGGCGCCAAAGGCGAGCAGCTCACCGCCCGCCGCCTCCGCCGCCTCGGCCGCGCTTGGACCGTCTTCCACGACCTCGCCATCCCCAACTCCCGCGCCAACGCCGACCACCTCGTCATCGGCCCGCCCGGAGTCTTCCTCATCGATTCCAAGCACTACCGCGGCCGCCTTACCCTCACCCCTGAAGGCTCCCTCTGGTACGGCCACCACCCTCTCGCCGGCGTGCTCGCCACCGTCCGCTGGGAAGCCGCCGTCCTCAGCCAGGTCCTCGGCACCACCGTCACGCCGATAATCTGCGTCCACGGCGCGCAACTTCCCTGGGGCGAGCTGATGGCCGAGGGCATCCCGGTCCTTGCCGCCGACCGGGTGACTACCACGCTGCACTCCTTGCCGCCGCTGTTCGACAATATCCAGCTGATGCTCGTCGCCGCGGAGGCGCGGCGGCAACTCCACCTTGCCGCCTGATCTAGCTCAGATCTAGCTCAACGCGACCCAGAAGCCGCTGGCGGAATTGGCCCTGGAGCCTCAAGGCAGTCGCGAGTCGGCTCATAGCCCGCCTACTCGCCGGCGGGAGACGTTGAGCCATCCCAGATGCAGGCGCTTCGTTTCGTCGATAACCCGGTCCCATGTTCGAAACCGCATCCTCGGCACGGGCACTTCTTCCAGGTTGGCGCGGATGAGTTCTGCTTGAGGGCTATAACCCTGCGCAATCATCAGGCCACGGATCGTCGGCCGGTCGCTGCTGGTCCTGAAGTGCTCTTGAACCGCGAGAACGTATCCGTGGAACTTTTGGACCTCTTCGCGGTTCGCCTTGCGCACTCGACCGTCCTTGTACGTACCACGTTTGATCTCCACCACTACCGCTTCGTCGAGCGGTGCTGGTGCCCCCGGCGTGAGGACAAACAGGAAGTCCAGCTGATTGCCGGTCTCGGCCTCGGTTTCCGGCTCGAAGTCCACATTCAGCGTCGTCACATCCACCTCGTCGTCGAGCAGGTGCCATCGTGGGTCGAGGAGCCAAGCATCAGTCTGTACAATTCTATGGAGGTCAGGGACCTCTCGCGCTCCAGACTTGATAGCCTCTTCGAGTCTCTCGATGGTCGCTATTCGTGCCTGGATCAGCGACAGCAGACGCCTCGCGTCAATCAGCCCGAACTCACTGACTAGTGCCCACATGCGTTCCTGGACCGGATCTTCCTCTTCCTCGATGCGCTCCATGAGAGACCGGACTACGACATCGTCACGCGCGTCCACGACGCCTCTCATGACGCCCACGACACCGTCGGGGTCGACCTCGGGCAGGTTGGACACAATCTGGGCGACCCTGCGGAGACTCTTCTTCTCATTGACCGTGAACGGCTCCAGTAACTCGTCGAGTTCCGGGCCAGCTTCAAAAGCTTCTAGTGTGAGGTCTCTACGCAGTTCGTTGCGCTTCGCGAGTGCCCATCGCAGTCGTTTACGTCCCCATTCGAGGAAGGGTTCGAGGCGGGCATCCTCCAGTTGGAGTTGATCACGGTTCGACTGGATGAGGTCGTCCTCGATGTCGAGGCCTTCGTCAAGCCATTCGGCCTCAACCTCTCCGACTAGATACTCTTGGCCCAGCTGTCCAGTGGTGCCCTGCGCCTTCTCAAACCTGAACGGTCGTTGCGCCATCTTGTGGCGGGTGAGGACGGAGACGCCTTGTTGCAGGTCTTCGGCCAACGGCTTCTCGGTGAACCCGAACCACCAACGGACCTCTTCGCCTCCCGCAATCGGAAGCACTTCTCGTGCCCACTCTTTCTTGGCGTCTACCTCGATGTCGTCTGACGGCTTGCCGTCCCGAGGAAAGCGGATCTGTACCGGGATCTGGAACCTGTCCAATTCCTTGTCGTTGATCTTCACGAGCATGTCGGACTTGTTGATCGCGAAGCGTCGAGACATCGAACGCATGAATTGGTCTTGGTTGAGCGCCTTTTTCAGATGAAGCTTGGTGAGACGAACGCGAGTCCCGTGCTGTAGTTCTTCGCTTGTCTCAGGGTTCAGCAGTGGAACGTCTTGTTCGACTGGCCTCACTACGTAATCCTGGTCGGGGCGCAGCTTGCGGATCTCATCGTAGTCGAGCCGAAAGGCGGTCCGCTCTCCCGCCCGAATCGTGATGCACTCCAGGATCGCTGCTGTTCCGAATGCAGCAAGCTTGCCGATGCCTTTGCGCCCGTGGACTCTGCGCCCACCGGCCGACTGATCGGTGCCCTCCTCGAGACGTCGCTTTCGACCGACCACTAGGTAGGCGGTCTTCGCGTCCTTCCTCGTCATGCCGATGCCATCGTCAATCACGAGGACTTGGCTCTCTGGTCTCCATGAGTCACCGAACGGGATAGTGATCCAAAGGTGCGTCGCGTCGGCATCCCATGCGTTGGAGATCAGCTCTGCCACGGTGGCCGTGAGGCTGGGGTACAACTGCGCGCCCAACTGCTCGACCAAGGAGCCCCCGAAGCGGAGCTTCAAAGCATCGCCGGCCTGATCGTCTGACGCCGCCTGCTGGTCCGCACCGGCGCCAGGTCCCTGGAACGGCGCATGTGGCACTTCGCTCACGTGCCGAGCCTCCCATCGCTGCCGCTCGAGCGGACTCGAGTCGAGCCGCACCTCATCTGAACCAGGTCGCTGCTCTCAATTCGAGAGCACTCGCGCCGCCACACCTGCGGCCTCCCTCCCCTGCCTGCGTCTTCGCGACATCACACGCGATCCGCGCAAGATAAGTCAAGGGTGCAAATGCACGCCTTGGCAATGGGCTGTACGTGAGTCAGCCCAGGACAGGGCCGAGACGACGCAGGAGGGGGACGGCAACGGCCTCGGCCAGCGCTGGAGGGACCGCGTTGCCGACCTGCTCGTACACGGGCCAGCGTTCTGCTTCCCATCGGTAGCGGTCGGGGAAGCTCTGCAACCGCGCCGCTTCACGAGGTGTCAGTGCCCGATCGTCGCGCGGGTGCGCGTTGCGGCCACTTGAGACCCGTCCTGCCGACGACGTCACGGCCGGCGCCGGCATGTCAGATCGGAGCCGGCAGTACGTGTTGTGGAAACCCGAGGTCAGCGTCACCTTATCCTCGATGTCGGCCCTGGACGCCCCTTCGCCTCGCAGCGCCCGCAGCACCTCACGGATCTCCGGAGAGTGATCGGGGGCCTCCTGCCATGTGAGCGTCTCAGAGCCCTCGCGCATCCGGCGTTGGAAATCATTTCTGGGCGCCGCGGCGTACTCGGTGGCGCTGCTGCCGGCGGCGAGCGAGGGCAGGTCGCCAATGGCGTCCCAGACCGTGAGCCACTCTTCGGGTCCATGGCTTTTGTGCAGTTCGTACCTGATGCCTAACTCCTTGAGGAGGCCCACCACGAACACACGGTGACGCAGTTGCGGCACACCGAAGTCGGCCGCTCGGACATCGTAAGACCGAACCCAATAACCCATTCGCCGGATCTGTCGAAGGACTCGCTTGAGGTGCTTGCCGCCGTCCTTGACCGCCAGGCCCCGCACGTTCTCCATGACTACCGCCGCGGGTCGCAACGACCGCACTTGAGCGACGAAGTAGTCGACGCACGCATTCAGCCCCATCCGACGCTCCTTGTTGCCCCGCCCGCCAAGCGTCGACCATCCCTGGCAGGGTGGCCCGCCGATCAGTACGTCGCATGTGGGGTCCTCTAGGTGCTCCTTGAGGCGCTCGACGACATCCCAGTCCTTGCTGATCGTCTCGTGCAGCACGACGGTGCCAGGATGGTTGGCCTGGTAGGTACGTACTGCTTTGGCGTTAGACTCGACGGCCAGCACCACCTCGATTCCATCGACTTCGGAGCCCGCCTGCTCGAATCCCAAAGAGAGCCCGCCCGCCCCGGCGAACAGGTCAACCACGCGCAACGCCGTCATGACGCTGGCCTGCGCGCGCGGACAGATTCCGCGACCCGGAGGGCAGCCTCCCCAGCGTTCTCATGCTCCCACACTCGAACGACCGTCCAACCCGCTCGCTCGAGCAGTTGCGTCGTATCTACGTCCCGGTGCCGGTTACGCTGGATCTTCCGCTCCCACCAATCGCCGTTGGCGCGGGGAGACGTTGCGTGCAACGGACAGCCGTGCCAAAAGCACCCGTCCAAGAAGACCGCCACCCGCATCCTGGGGAAGACGAGGTCTGCTTGGCGTCGCAGACCCTTCAGCGGCGCCCGGTGTACCCAGTACCGCAACCCGAGAGCGTGCACCGCCCTGCGTAAGGCAAGTTCAGGCGCGGTGTCGCGCTGTGGGGTCGCCCGCATACGGCGAGCCACCGCCGCGGACGAAGGCGGCGGGGCAGATGAGGACGCCGATCGGACGGTTCCAGGGTCGTGGAGATACCCGCCATCCGGGTCCGGCAAGACGACACGGGCATTAGCCTGTGGACCGGACCTCCCCACCACACCTCCCCAGGGCCGAATCACATCCATGTCATTCTGGCATGACGAAGAGTACCCAGGAAGAGGCTAGTTGTGCTAATCACCGCAGTCCACGAGCCTCCCGAACTCGGAGCTTGCCCCATGGTCCCTGCGTGATCAACTCACCCGCTCGCCCCTATGGCCGGGATCACGTGGCGAGCGAGCGTATAGCAGAGCGCCTCGGGGGGACTGGTCCCTCCCGAGGCGCTCGACCCGGACGTTTCAGAATGGTGGTTCGTCGTTGAACTGGCCACGCTCGGCCGACCGCTCGCTGTTGGCGCGGGTGCGGGTGGCCCGCTCCGGCTTGGCGATCGCCCAGCGCAGGCTGGGGGCGACATCGTCGGCGTCGATCTCTGCGACGGTGCGCTTCTCGCCCTCGGTGGTCTCGAAGGAGCGGGTGCGCATCCGGCCGACGACGACGGCGCGGTTGCCCTTGGCCAGGGATTCGGCGGTGTTCTCGGCCTGGTCGCGCCAGACGTTGACGCGGAAGAAGCTGGTCTCGCCGTCGCGCCAGGAGCCGTCGGCCTCGCGGATGCGCTGGTTGACCGCCAGGCCGAAGCTGGTGACGGGGGTGCCGTTCTGGGTGAAGCGCAGCTCGGGGTTGTCGGTGAGGTTGCCGATCTGAACGGTGAAGTTGTCGTTGGCCATCGTGTCGGCCTCCTGTCGGGTGCTGGTGATCCGATGAGGGACGGGTGGGCGTGGCGGGCCGTCAGGCCGAGCGCTCACCTCCTGGGCAGGGGCGACCGGCGCTGCGGGCGACGGCGGCGCGGTTGGCCTCGCGGCAGTCCAGGCAGCGGCAGCCTTGCCGCCATGCGCTGGTCGTGCCCGGTGCCGCGGGGGCAGTGTGGGGCGTGGTGTCCCGGATGGTGGCGTCGTAGGTGTCGCCCCAGACCATCCGCGGGTGCCAGCCGAGGACGTCGCAGAAGTGCTCGCCGGTCAGGACCGTGACCGTCCCGGTCGTCTCGGCCTGCCGGAGTGCGGCGACCAGCCAGGGGTTGTGCGGCCCGTCGACGCCGCCGAGCAGCTCGTCGAGCGGCTCCCGCCGCCGCCGGACTGCGCTGTGGACCATCTCGATCAGCGGGGCGGCTGGCAGCCGTCGACGATCGATCGGCACGCGCCGGTCCCTGCGGGTCTGGTGGGTGGTGCTGGCGGCCTTGGTCATGGTCAGCGTTCGGCTCCTTGACGCTCCGCCGGCGGACGCGTGTTGTCGAAGCGGGCGGACGGCTCGCCACGCTCGCGTGCAGGCTGCTCGGCCGCGGCGACCCGCTGGCCGAGCGCCAAGGCCCGCTCACGCTGCTGCGCGAATCGGTGCTGCTCGGGGTCGTGCGAGTCGGGTAGGACGCCGAAGTCGGGGTTGAGCTGGGCGAAGGTCTCCTGGCGGTCGTGCTCGCGCTTGGAGGCGATCGCCTGTGCCTGCATGGCGCGGTCCTCGATCACGCGGCGGCGCTGCGCGAGAGGCTCGTAGTGGTCGTTCTCGTCCTCCAGGGCGTGCGCCGCTCGGTAGTCGATCAGAGAGTTCGGGTGCAGGCCGTTGAGGGTCGGGTTGAGCCGGGAGAAGGTGTCCTGCGCGTTGCGATCGGGGTAGTACCGGATCGCGTCGGCGAGGTCGTGGAGTCGCTGGCGGATGGTCATCGCTCGACCCCCTCACGGGCGGCGTCCAGCGACTCGGGGGTACGCCGGCCGAGCGGCTCGGGCGGCTGGAGGCGGCTGTCGATGACTTCCGCGCGGCAGGGCAGGGACTCGGGCGCGAGCAGGTCGCTGGTGAGGTCGCGCTGCTCACGTGCGCCGTCGAGGTGGGTCGCGGGGAGCAGCTGTGCATCCGCAGGAGTGGTCGGCTCGGGCAGGGCCGCTGGGGGCCGGTCGAGCTCTAGCGGGTCGTCGACGAGCTGGCGCCGTGTGCGTGGCGTGGCTCGTCGGTCGGGCGGTACGGTCCGGGTGGGTCCCACGGGTGCCTCCTGTGGGTCCGGGGCGGTGGCGCGGTTCCTTGCCGGGATGGGCGCCACCGCCCAGCCAACACGATGGGTCTGGTCGGGCATCACCTCCTGGTGGTCGCTGCGCTCGGGTGGAGGGTGGTCATCGCTCTGGGATGCGCTCGGGCATGGGCCGGGGTGGCTGCTGGGGCGAAGCATTGGCGGCGGCGGCGCGGGCGTGGTCGGGGATGCCGCGTGGGTGGGCCAGGGCGACCTTGCGGGCGGAGGCCAGGGTCGCCTCGGTCTGACGAGGTTCCTGCTCGAGGAGGCCGCACTGTTGGGCCGCGCGGTGGATGGCGTGGTCGACCTGGACCTCGGAGAGGACGCCGCCGGCGACCAGGTTGTAGAGGTTGCGGGCCGACTCCCACAGTTGGCGGTTGCGCTCCCCTGAGGGGGTGGCGGCCAGCTCGGCGCACTCGGCCTGGAGCGCCGCCAGGCCGTAGGGGTGGTCGGGTGCCGCGGGCCGGACGACCGGGGCGGGCTCGCGCGTGCTCCTGGTCGAGGGGATGAGCAGCTCCCGGAGGCCCTCGGGGGCCAGGCCGAGCGGCGTGCCGACTTCGCGGCCCTGGACCCATTGGTACGGCTGGCCGGTCTCGGGGTGCCGGGATGGGGGAGCGACCACGTAGCGGTCGGCGGCGCGGTAGTCGACCTGCTCCAGGACGCCGACCTTGTCGGGCAGGCCGGTTGGCTCCACGTACAGGTGCCAGCCGCCAGAGCCGGTCCGTACCCGGGGGCCGCCGATGGGCTCGCCGCCGTGCTCGGCCAGCAGCCGCTCGAGGCTGCGCCGGCCGGCGACCTCCACGTCGATGACGTCGAACGAGATCCCGCAGCGGAGCCCGATGTTCGCGTCGGGCCAGCGGCGCCACCAGGTTTCGATCGTGTCCGGGTCGCAGGTGGCGTCGTGGACGCCATGGCCGCCGGCCCGCTTGGGGATGCGGGGCAGCTTGCCGCGCAGCGGTAGAACCGGGATACCGTGCGCAGCGTAGATCAGCGCCGCCTCACCGGACGGGGTCGCGTCGGTGATCGCCAAGCCTCGGTGGGAGTCGGCGGGGAGGAGTTGACGAATGGTCGGGCCGATGAGGGTGACGGGGTAGCCGCGGTGGCGTGCCGCCGTGACGCAATGGCGGGTGCCGCGGGAGCGGCCGAGGTCGTCATGGAAGGCGAGAACCTGTCGTTGGCCCTCGGCCTGGTCCAGCCGATCGAGCAGGGTGAGGTTGCGGAGCGGCCCGGCGGCGCGGCGCGGCTTGCCCTCGGCCTTCATCTGCTGCCAACGAGCCGGGATCACCTCGGCCGGGACGCGGTGCCGCTCGGCCCAGGCGCGGGCGTGGCGGTCGGCGCCGGTCGGGCAGTCGCCGACCAACAGCCGGATTTGTGCGCCGCCGGCGGCGTGGTCGAGCACCGCGGCGAGCCGGTCAGGATCGGGCCAGTCCCGTCCGCCGGTCACCAGAATGGTTGGCACGGTCACCGGGACGGCACCTCCCCGCGGTCGGCCTCCTGGTCGCGAACCAGGCTGAGATGACGGTCCCCATCGGTGGTCGCGCGACCACTGCCGTTCGTGGTCGCCCTCGTGGCCGCCTCAGCATCGCGATCGGTGGTGGTCGCCTCGTCTGCGCGTTCGGTGGTCGCCTCGTCTGCGCGTTCGGTGGTCGCCTCGTCTGCGCGTTCGGTCGCGGTCGCCTGGTCCTCCTGCGACCTGGTCGCCGGCTGGCGGTCACGGGTCGCCTGGTCGGCCGGCTGGTCGATGGTCGCGCGACCGTCAGGCCGGCTGGTCGCCTCGCGGCTGAGGTCGGCTTTGACCTGCCGAAGGGTGCGCTGCGCGTAGCTCGAGGAGACGCCAAGCTCGCGGGCGATCTGCGCGGCGACCGTTATCCCGCCCTCGTACAGTTCTCGGACCTTGCGGTAGGTCGCTCCTCGTGCGTGCGCCGAGGTCGCCTCGCGGCTGGTAGTAGCCACCGCCTGGCGGTCGTCGGCCGCTCGCTCGGCGGTCCTGGTCTCCCGTGGGGTGGGTGTGGCCGCCAGCATCGCGGGCCGGTCGCTGGTCGCCGCGACAATCGGGAGCGTGGTCGCCTGGTCGCCTTCGATGCGAATGGTCGCCGCGACCATGGTGCTGTCGTTGGTCGTGGTCGCCCCGGCGAGGCGGGCGACCCGGGCGGCGATCGCGCGGCGGGTGATGAACATCAGCAGCTCGAAGCTGACCACCAGCGCGACCGGCGGCATCGCGGCGACGGCGCGGTTGCCGAGGTCGGGCTTGGCGTGGCCGACGTTGAACGCGAACGAGGCGGTGACCGCGGCGGCCAGCAGCAGCTTCGGCCACCACAGCACGACACGCTGCCACCTGGACTCCTGGCCGGTGCGGGTGGCGGAGCACCACAGGTCGGCGAGGGTGGCGACCAGGACGAAGGTGTCGACCAGTAGCGGGACCCGCCAGCCGTAGTCCTGCTCGCCGTGGTGGGCGGCGAAGTCGAAGATCGCCTCGAAGCTCGTCCAGAACGCCAGGCAGGCGATGCCGGCCACAGCGGCGGCCATCAGCCAGATGACCACCGACAGGCCACGGCGCAGCACCGGGTCCGCGAACTGCACGATCGGCATCGCAGCGGTTGGGAGCGTCGGTCCGCTCTGTTCAGCGTTCATAGCCGGTCTCCCTTCCCTGCAGGTCGTGGGGTGTTGCTCGCAGACGGGCGCGGGCCTGGCGGTCGGCGAGGAAGCCCTGGTAGTCCTCCAGCCGAAATTGCGGCGGGTTCAAGCAGTTCCACCAGCGGCGCGCATGCTCATAACGGGCGACCTGCTCTTGCTGCCAGTCCCACCAGGAGCAGCGGCCTTCGTGGCCGCGCTCGAGCGCGCAGCCGTGTTGGAGGGCCTCCCGGCCGCCGAGCATCGAGTTGCAGCGCGTTGGCTCAGCGCTCATGGCCGCCCTCCCGCCCGGACTCGGCCCAACGCTGCTGCCAGGCACGGTCGGCCTCGTTGTCGTCGGCCAGCTCCGCGAGCGCGGGTTCGTAGTCGATCAACCGGGCGACGTCCGGGTCGCGGGCGGCGACGGCGCGTTGCTGGTCGAGCCGCTCCAGGTAGGCGGCCCTGGCCTGGTTGGGCTTGACGTCGAGGGCCTCGCCGATCTCGTGCCAGCCGCGGCCCTGTTCTCGCGCCTCCCGGACGGCATGCCACCGCCAGCCGTCGAGGAACGCGACGAGCTGGTGGTTGGCGCGCAGCGCCTCCAGCGGCCCCGGGCCTTGCGTCAGCTCGTCAAGGTCTGGCAGGCGACGGCGCAGGTCCGCCGCCTCGCCGTTGGCTCGTGCCTTGTCGAGGATGTGTTGCCACAGGTTGGCGTCTGACCAGGCGGTCCAGGCCTCCAGCGCTTGATTGAACGGGTGCTTGGGCACGTTGGACTCAGCGCTCATGGCCTTGCTCCCTTGGTGACGGCGACCACCGCCGCGCGGCCTCGTCGAGGTGGTGTCGGCGGCCTGCCGCCCGCTCCCGCAGGCGATCACGGTCGCCCTGGTTCAGCTCGAGGCTCACGGCGACCGCCGGCTCGCTGGTGGCGGTGGTGCGCTGCTGCTGGCGGTCCAGCGTGGCCGCGCACCAGTCCCGCAGCGCCGAAGCGGTCGAGGTGAAGTGCTCGGTGCCCAGCAAATAGGGCGGGTCGGCAGCGGCGCGCCGGCGGGCGTAGTCGTCCAGCCGGTTGGCCGCCTCGCTCATTGCCTGGCGCAGCAGGTTGGCGTCGGCGCAGGACAAGCGGGCGGGCACGTCGGTGACGGTGGAGGCTCGCTCGGCGTCCAGTTCCGCGCCGGTTAGCCGATCACCGATGCCCTCCAGCCGCTGGCTTAGCCGCTCGGCCTCCGCCACGCCCTGGCCGTGCTCGTCAACCTGCAACGCGTAGGTGGCGCTGCCGATCGGACCGCGCAGCCGATCCAGCTCGCCAGCCGACAGAACCAGCGGGGTCGCCTGCCGCACCCATGGCAGCTCGGTCGTGGGCAGCGCATCGCGTTGCTCGACGGTAAGCGTTGGTGCCCCGTCCGGTGCGTTGCAGTCCCACGGGACATGTGGGGTGCCGGCGTGGTTGAGGTCGCAGTCGGCCGCGCAGTAGCGCGTCAGGTCGCGTCCGGCGGCCTCGGCGGCGATGCTTCGCTGGTCAGGGTGAGCGGGGCCAGGCTCAACGTTTGGTTGACGGTTAAGTGTCAAGTCGCGTTCGGGCGTGAACGGCTCATCGCAAGCACCGCAGATGATGGGCGCCTGCTCGAGGGTGGACTTGGCGACGCGGAGCTTGCGGCCACACTCGCACGAGCAGGCCAGCAGGTTCCGCGAGGTGGTCGGGGTGCCGAGTTGGAGCTCGGCGTGGCGCCACAGCAGCAGCGCGCTGCTGAGGCCGGTGAGCTGGTCGGCGTAGCGCTCGGCGAACTGCTCGGTCAGGTGCGTCTGAGACCAGCCGGTCTTGGGGTCCTGGATGACCTTGAGGCCGAGTTCCTCCGCCAGCGTGGCGAAGCGGCGGTTGTGCCAGCGGCCTTGCCGGCTGGTGTCCTGGATCTGGCGGGTGTTGGCCATGCCGTGGGCGGCCTCGTGCATCAGGGTGGCGAGCACGTCGCGGGCGCCGCGGCGCAGCCCCTCGCCGGAGACCAGGACCTCTGGGCGGTTGGCGCCGGCCACATGCCAGCGGACGGCGGCGAAGTGGCCCCACTTGAACAGGCCGCGGCGGGCCTCGCTGCCGGCCCCGAGGATGATCACGACCTGGGGTACGTCGGCGTGATGGGCGCGGATGGCGGTCCAGGCGTCCTCGAGCGCGGCGACCACGGCGCTGCCGGCGACCTCCGCGCTTTGGCTCCCAGCATCGGGCTCAGCGCTCATTGCTGACCTCCCTTCCGGCCGTGACTGGCGCGCGGGCAGCCGTGGCCGGCTCGCGGGTAGGGGCGGGCGGCTCAAGCGCAGGCGCTGGCCGAGTCGCGAGCCACCGGTCGACCCAGGCCAGCCCGTCGGGGTCGAGCGCCAGCCGGGCACGGGTGACCGCGACGTAGGCGAGCATCGCCTCCGCTTGGGGGATCGGGGTGTCCTCGCCCTTGGGCTGGTGGAAGTCGTCAGCGATGCGGACGCGCGGCCATTCGCGGCCCTTGGCCTTGTGCGCGGTGGAGACGACGACCTGTGCGGCCTGCTCGGGAACGAGGCGGTCCATGGTATCGATGACCACGTCCGGGCCGTAGCTGTCGATGAGCTGCACGAAGGTCTTCAGGTCCGAGCCGGAGGCGTCCTGGGCGACGTACTCCTGGACCTCGCCCCAGGAGCGGAACGCGAACAACTCCGGATGGTCGGTGCCCAAGCCTGCCCGTAGGGTCGTGGCGGCCTCGGCCAAGCGGCGGATGTCGTTGCCGCCGCCGACCAGCGCGGCCCGTTGGCCTTGCTCGGCGGCAGCCATGAGCTGGGAGACGGCCTCGGCGTTGGTGCGGCACAGGACCGCGTCCGGCCGCGTCAGCGGCGCCACCTTCGAGGCGACCTGGTCGGAGCCTTGGAGCCGTAGCGGCGCCTCCAAGATCTGGAGCCACTTGTTGGCCTCGTCGGCGATCGGTGGGCCGAAGCGGAACGACTGCGACAGCGCCAGGCGCTGGTCGGCGGCGAAGGTGGCCATCGCGTCGACCGCGCCGCGCCAGCCGTAGATCGCCTGGCAGCGGTCGCCGACGAGGATGCGTTGGGTGTGGTGCTGGCGTTCGACGACGTCCTGGACGACCGGGTTGGCGTCTTGGGCTTCGTCCAGCAGCACGACGTCGGCGGGGAACCTCGGGCCGGAGAGTTGCCACATCTTGAGGTAGTGGTCGTGGGTGAACCGCAGGGTGCCGTCGGGGTTGGACAGGTCCTCCCACGCCCGCCCCGCGAGCGGGACGACCACCTCGCGGAGCGCGGCGATGGCTGCGGGGTCGTCCAGTCCTGGCAGCTTGGGCACGTGCCTCGGGCGGACCTCGCTGGCGGCGGAGTGGCAGAAGCGGGCGACGGTATCCATCACCAGCCGGGCGGCCTGCTGTGGTGCCAGGATGCGGCCCGGGTCGATGCGCATGGGCTGGTTGATGCTCAGCGTCTTGGCGATCTGCCGGGCCGGCATCCGCGGTCCGCGCAGGCGGTGCGCGAACTGGCGGCCGACTGAGCGGAACGCCAGGGCGTGCGCGGTCGCACACGTCACGTTCTGTGGGAAGGTGCGTTTGGCGTCGTCGGCGATCGCGCGGTTGTACGCCACGTAGATCCCGCGGCGGCGCGGCGCGGCGTTGGCGAGCATCCGCAGGGTGGAGGTCTTGCCGGTGCCGGCGCCGGCCTCGATCACCAGGTTGTGGTTGGCCAGGTAGGCGTCGATGATCGCCTGCTGCTCTTGGGTCGGCTTCACCGGGCCACCCCCTCGCCGGCGGCCTCCAGGTCGAGGTTGGTGTTGGCGTGCTGGGGGACAGCGCCGCTGGCCGGCATCGGCGCCAGCGCCAGGCGCCGCAGCCGCCGGACCCGGAACCAGGCCCGCAGCCGGATACGCGAGGGCGGCAGGTGCCCGTACAGCAGGACTCCGTCGCGGGGGCGGAGTTGGCGCAGCAGCTCCATCGGCGCCAGCCGCCGGTACGACGTCGACGCCGTCACGGATGAGCGGCCGTCGCCGGCGGCGGTATGGGACGTCTGCGTGATCGCCTGGTCGCCGATCAACCTTGAGGCCAGCTCGAGCGACTCGGCGTCGGCCTGCCCTGACAGGAACAGCTTGGCGCGGTGGCCGTTGAGGACCGTCGAGGAGCGGCGGCCGTAGCGGTGGGTGAGCTGCGCCAGGTCGTGCCAGACGGTCACGAGCTGGATGCCCTGCCCGCGAGCGGTGGTCGCCAGCTCCGGCAGCTTGGCCAGCGCCGCGCAGTTGCCCGCCTCGTCCAGGCACACCAACAGCCGCGGCGACAGCATGCCGTCATGAGCGCGGGCGGCCAGCTCCTCCGCGCGGGTGATGATCGTCGAGGCGAGCAGCTCGAACAGCGGGCGGAGTCGGCTCTGTTCGTTGGCGGGTGCATACAGGTACAGCGTGTTGCTGCCCCGAAGGAGCGCGTCGACGTCCAGGTCGCAGCCCTCCGCCGAGGCGGCGATCATCGGGTCGCCGAACACGTCCAGCAGCGTCTCGGCCGTGCCGTACACGCTGCCGAGGGTGTTTTCCGGGCGGGCGGTGCAGGCCGACCAGGCGTCCAGGGCCATCGGGTCGCCGGCAAGCTCCAGCGCCTCGGTGACCTCGTCGCGGTCCTGCACGTCGACCCAGCGGGCGACGTCGCTCATCGTCCGGCCGCTTGCGTCGGCTGCGAATAGCAGCACTCCAAGCAGCTTTGCGCCGAGCAGCGTCCAGTAGTTGGCGTCCTGCTCCCGCAGCCCGGTCACGTCGGCGGCGTCGGCCAGGCTGCGCGCGACCTTCCGCGCGGCGGCGTAGGTGCGGCAGTGCGCCAGCGGGGTCCACTGCGCTCCTGGCACTCCGGACAGGCCGAGGGGGTCGTAGACCCACACCTCGCCGAGCGCCAGGCGGCGGCGCAGGGTCGCGCGGAGCACGTCGGGCTTGATCGAGGTCGTGATCACCGGCCCGTCCCACTCCAGGACCGCCGGGATGACCAGACCCGCCGTCTTGAAGCTGCCTGGCGGCCCGAAGCACAGGACCGAGTGGCACGACTCCACGGCCAGTAGCAGCCGGCCCCGCCAGCCGCCGCGGCGGCCGAGCGTGATCCGGCCGGGCCGAGGTGCGAACACGATCAGGTGGCGCAGGTTCCACCGTGTGGCCCTGGTCGCCCCGTGCTTGCGTAGCTTGCGGTCCGGCCCGAACCGGTTGCCGGCCACCAGCCCGAACAGCACCGCCGGCAGGCTCAGCACCAGGACCAGCGCCACGTACATGCCGACGGGACCGGGAAGCTGCTCGCGGACTCCCTCAGGCCAGGCGAGCGCCGGATCGCCGGGATGGTGGATCAGGTGCAACGGGACCGCGGCCATCTCGCCGAGGCCGAGCTTCAGCCAGTGGTGCGCGCCGAACAGCACCGC
>WNFU01003649.1_pt1 | contig 20544 bp, 16 predicted proteins | sample 5400121 | NCBI WGS metagenome assembly WNFU01 (sample SAMN13153360, study PRJNA577476) | soil metagenome | isolation source: 100 cm soil or saprolite under grassland replicate 1 | place: USA:California | collected 2016-06-15 | reverse complement strand
ACCAGGTCGTGCAGGTCGGCCCCGCCCTCGACGCTCTGAAGCTGGCGGCGGGCCCCGGTCCCGCCCGCGATCAGGTCCTCGATTCCGGCGAGCTCGTCGCGGCAGCCCAGCTCGTCGGCGTCCTTGCCCAGCTCGCCGAGCAGGTGACGGACCATCTCGGCCGCCGGCGCCTGGCGCGTGTGCGGATGGTCGATGAGCGGCCCCTCGAGGCCGCGCAGGGCGGCGCGCACCTTGTTGTCGTCGATCAGCTCGGTCGGCGTCTCCACCAGCGGCTCGCCGGCGTCGAACAGCGCCGAGAGACGATGGCAGAGGGCAAGGGTGAGCGCGGCGAGCGCGAGCGTGTGCTCGAGCCGCGTCTGCTGGTCCGCGTCTGCTGGTCGAAGACGCGGGTCTCGACCGTGCCCAGGTTCGGATGCGGCCGCACGTCCCACCACAGGTAGGTGTAGTCGTCGATCGCACCGCTGGCCATCATCAGCTCGACGCGCCGCGAGTAGATCTCCCACGTCCCGTAGTGGGGCGGGATCCCGACGCGGGGGAAGGCCCTGAAGACGGGGGTGCGCGCCGACATCATCCCGGTGTGGTCGCCGCGCCAGAACGGCGAATTGGAGGACAGCGCGAGCAGCAGCGGCAGGTAGCGGCGCACGCCGTCGGCGACGTAGATCGCCTTGTCTGCGCCCTCGATCGCGATGTGGACGTGGGTGCCGAAGATCAGCTCCTGGCGCGCGATGTAGCCGAGCTCCTCGGCGAGCTCCTCGTAGCGGGGGCGATCGACGATCAGCTGGTCCTCCCAGCGCGCGAACGGATGCGTCCCGGCGGCTGCGACCAGCAAGCCGAGGTCCTTCGCGATCGCCGCGACCTCGAGCCGCAGCGCGCGAAGCTGGTCGGCGACGACGCGGAGGTCGGGGCAGGGCTCGGTCGCAACCTCGAGCACCGACTGCATGAGCTCCGGCTTGACCTGGCCGGGCATGTCGTCGGGGACCGCGTCGAGAATCGCCTCGATCTCCTGGGCAAGGTCCAGGCTCTCGGCGTCGATCAGCATAAGCTCCTCCTCGACGCCGATCGTGAAGGGAGGGCCGGTGAATTGGTGGTCGAGCACGGCGCCTCGTGGCCTGCGTTGCTTTCCCGAGCGGCCCGATGGTAGTCGGGCCTCCGGAGGGCCTCGGGGGCGCCCCGGGGCGCGGCGGGGTTGAGCCGAACCGATGTCGGCGACGGTGAGACGCGTCCCCGGATTCGGCGCCGTCGCGCTGCTGATCGCAGCGCTCTTCGCGCTCGCGGGTGGCTGCGAGGGAGGCGAGCGCGCCGGGCCCGGGGCGGGGGGCCCGAGTCCCGGCGAGCGGCTGCGGGCCGAGGTGGTGCGGGTGGTGGACGGAGACACGATCGAGGTCGAGCTCGAGGGCGAGGTCGAGGACGTCCGCTACATCGGGGTCGACACCCCCGAGACGGTCGACCCCGACGAGCCGGTGCAGTGCTTCGGACCCCAGGCCAGCGACTTCAACAAGGAACTCGTTGCGGGCGAGGACGTGACGCTCGTGTTCGACCACGAGCTGCGCGACGCCTACGGGCGCCTGCTCGCCTATGTCTACGTCGGCGACGTGCTCGTCAACGCCGAGCTCGTGGCGAGGGGCTTCGCGCGCACCCTGGAGATCGCTCCCAACACCTCCAAGGCCGGTCGACTCGCCCGCCTCGAGGCGCGTGCGGGGCGCGCCGGGCGCGGCCTTTGGGGAACGTGCGAAGCCTGACCGCGAGGGGGCGCACAGGGGTGAGCGCACGCGTGACGAAGCGCACGAGGAGCGCGGCAGACCGCTTGGTTACGCTCGGTGGGTCTGCTAGGTTGACCCAGGGTCGCCCCCCGCGGCGACCGTCGGGAAGGGACTCCCGAGCAAGTTTCTTCCTGGGAGCTCTCATAACGATGGAATCCGAGTCTGGGACAGCTACAGCCCCGAAGCTGCGCCAGAGCGTCGAGCAGTTCGAGCTCGCGTTCGAGCAGGAGATGGCGGCCGAGCGCCGCCGTCGTCAGCAGCTGCGCCAGCGCGCGGTCAATCGCTCCCGGGCCCGAAGCATTGCCCGCACCGAGCAGCGGGGCAAGGTCAGGTTCAGCGTCCTGTTCGTCGCGCTCACGTTCACGGTCGTGACCGTGGTCATCGTGATGTTCGAGACGCTCGCCTGGCTGATGACGAGCTGAACCGGCGCCGGACCGGCGTGCCCGGACCTACTCGGAGCGGCTCTCCGGGACCTCGTCGAGCGCGCGGCGGGCGGCGGGCGGCGCGGAGGAGCCGAGTCGTTCCTCCTGGATCGCCAGGTAGACCTCCTTGCGGAACACCGGCACGTCGCGCGGCGCCGCGATTCCTATGCGCACCTTGTCGCCGGACACGGCGAGCACGGAAACCTCGACCTCATCTCCGATCATGATGCTCTGATTGGTCTTGCGCGTGAGGACAAGCATCCCGGGCGAGACTAACCGCCCCCGTGGCCATCTGTCCACCCCACATCGGCGAAAACCGGGGTCTTGCAGGCACGGGAGCGCCCCGAACCCACTGCTAGTATCGCCCGCGTCTTGGCCCGGAAGCCCCTGCGCTCACAGCTAAACCAGATCCGCTCCTGGGTTCGCGAGGGCCGCACGGACGCATGGATCGCCCACCAGCTCGAGCTGCCCGCCGCCGAGCTGCGGGAGTTCAAGCGGCGCCACGGGCTGACCGCCGACGGCGGCGAAGCCGACGAGGACCTGCGCGACGAGATCGAGGCCGAGGTCGAGGCCGCGACGCGCGAGGCCGAGGAGGACGAAGAAGCCGAGGAAGCCGAGGAAGCCGAGGAGGGTGACCGAGCCGAGGAGGGCGAGGCGGAAGCTGAGCCCGCGGCCCCGGCGCGGGGCGAGGGCGAGGGCGCGCCGCGCCGGCGGCGCAGGCGGCGGCGCGGGCGCGGGCGCGGGCAGAAGACGCTCCAAGCCAGCTTCGATCACGGTGAGACGGATGGCTTCGGCCTCTGGCTCGATCCCGCGGTTCAGGACGATCCGGCCTACGCCGAGCATTGGGCCGGGCACCGCGCGGTCGACGTCACGATCGAGCCCGACCGGATAGTGATCAGGCGCTCGGCGCCCTCGGACTCCTAGCTCCCGGCGCTCAGCGCTTCGCTCCGTCCTCGCGCCACACCTTGTTGGGGGCCCGCTCGAGCTCCTCGAGCACCGCCTCGAGCGCGTGCAGGTCCGCGGACTCCACGCCCTCCGAGAGAAGCTTGCGCGCCCGCGCGTCGCGAACCGCGACGCTGGCATCCGAGAGCAGGTACTCGCCGATCCTGGCGTCGTGCTCGGTCGGCCGGCCGACGTCGGGCTCGCGCTCCTCGGCTAGCCGCCGCAGCGCCCTGACGACCCGCTCTCCGCCGGTCTCCCCGTTGCCGCCCAGAGAGCGTCCGATCTCCTCCGCGGGGCGGCCGTCGGCGATCGCCATCCGCAGCGCCTCGCGCTCCTCGACGTCGAGGCCGCGGATCGCGTCGGCGGGGTCGAGGCGCTCGGGGTGGCGGCGGACCACGGTCCGCGCCAGCTCGAGCAGCGCATCGCGGTGCGGCTTCGGGACGACCCCGAGCAGGAAGGCGAGCGCGACGTAGATCGAGAACATCACCAGCGGCAGCACCAACTCGAGCAGCAGACCGGAGGGGTTGATGACGTAGTAACCGGCTCCGGTCGCGGCCGCCAGCAGGGCCGCGCCGAGCAGCGAGCGGTAGTAGACGTGGAGGGGCTTCTCGCCGCGCTGCGAGCGCCAGAACAGGAATCCGGCGCCGGAGAAGAAGGCGACGATCATCGCCAGCGGGGCGCCGGGGAGGCCGATCAGCTGGACCAACACTATGCATGCGCCGACGAAGATCAACGCCGAGCCGGAGACCGAGGCGATGTAGAAGCGGCGCTTGCGCGGGATGCTGGAGGCCTTGTTGACGCCGCGCAAGACGTAGGGCATCAAGGCCCCGGCCGCGAGCAGCGGGATCAGCGGTGCCGCGTCCTCGAACGTCGGCGCAACGCGGATCACGGCGGGCGCGAACAGCGCGACGCCCAGCAGCCCGGAGATGCAGACGAGCCCGAAGTAGGTCAGCATCGCGCCGCGCGCCACCCCGACGCCGTAGTGGTCGTCGACGGCGGCGAACGTCATCGAGCGCTTGAGCGGCCGCCACGCCTTGAAGAACGCCGCCGGGACAGACGCCAGGGCCCAGCTGGTCAGCGAGGCGAGCGAGTAGATCCCGAGGTCGGAGTGGCTGACGAAGCGCGAGACGATGAACTTGTCGGCGTGGGCGACGGTCCAGTACGAGACCAGGATCGGCGTGCGCACGAAGCCCTTGCCGACTATCGAGCGCGCGACCTCGGGCTCGAACTCGAGGTGGTAGCTGTTGCGAATCGCGACCAGTGAGACGACAACCGACGCCGCGGTGGCGATCGCGGTCGCGGCGATCGCGCCCTCGATCCCGGCACCCGTGATCACGAAGCCGACGACGATGCCGAGGATCAGGATCGGCCGCACCGCGCTGAGGATCACGTAGCTGACCGGGCGGCGCTCGAGCCGGACGACGTTCGAGGTCAGGTTCCACATCCCCTCGAAGCCACCGGCGGCCGCGGCCCAGAAGATGAGCGTCCGCTCGCCGGAGTCGCCGAGCAAGAGGCCGGCGAGCGGCCCGCCGAGCGGGACCATCAACGCCGCGAGCGCCGCGATCAGCAGCGCCGTGAGGGTGATGCCGTTGCCGAGGATCCTCTCGCGGCCCTCGATGACGCCGAGGTCCTCGTCGTCATCGTCGTCGTCGTCATCGTCGTCGTCGTCGCCGCCGAACAGCTGCTTGTAGGTGCCGCGCTTGGTCAGCAGCTTGAACAGCAGCGAGACGAGCCCGGCGAAGAACATCAGCAGGCTGTACCGGCCGAAGTCCGAGCGCCCGAGGTAGTTGGCGATCACGATCGCGCTCGCGAAGCCGATCGCGTGGACGCCGAACAGCCCCGTGAAGTGGATCGAGGAGTGACGGATCACCCGAGCGCCGAGCGCCGCGCCCTTGCGGCCGCCGCGCTTGCCCCGGCGGCCGTCGCCGCGCTCGTCACCGTTACCGCTATCAGTCACTGGCTCAGGGTAGCCGGGTCCCGGGTCGGCCCCGCACCGCCCCGCTGCGCAGCTTAGGCAGCCCTAAACGGACCAGTTCTCGAAGCGCCGCCCCGTCAGCTCGCGCAGCCGGTCGGCGTCCTCGTGCAGGACCTCGAGCACCTCGGGGCCGAGCGCGTCGCGCACGTCGGGGCGCGGGATCGGCTTGCCCAGAGCAAGCCCGACGTCGGCCACGTTCCAGACCACCTTGGGCAGCCGTGACCCCCACCGGGTGCGGCGCAGCGGCTCCGCCTTCATCCCCAGCCACGTGGCCCTGCGCTTGCGGCTCGAGCGGTGCCGCTCGCGGTGGAAGCGAGGGTGCTCGAACCCGGGGTCGACGCCGAGGAACGAGAACACGCTGCGCAGCGTCTGCGAGCGGCGCAGCCTCAGGTCCTCCTGCTCGAGGACGAGCACCTGCGACTCCGGGTAATGGTTGAGGAACTGGCGCAGCTGGAGGTGGTACTGGCTGCGCAGGACGTAGGTGGTGTTGGGGTGCAGCAGGGTCGCGCGCAGGTCTCCCCGCTCGCGCCGCTTGGCGTAGTTGTGCACCCAGTGGGCGGCGATCCGCTCCAGGGGATCGCGGACGAGGAGAATCAGCTTCGCGTCGGGGACCACCTCGCGCATGCGCTCGGGCACCCCGAGGTGATGCGGGTAGGTCGTGTAGTTGGGCGACGACTCGCCGCGCACCGGCGAGGAGGGGTCGAATAGCGACCGGTACCACTCGAGGCCCTGCTGCCAGTTGCGCTCGCGGATGAAGAAGTTGAGCTCCTTGGGCGTCGACATCGAGATCTCGGGATGGCAGTCGAGGTAGAAGTGCAGCCCGCTCGTGCCGCACTTCTGGGCCCCGATCACGACGAGGTTCGGGAGCGCGCCGCGCGGATCCAGCCCGGCCTCCCGGGGCTGCCCGCCAACACCAGGGTCGGTCGGCGCGCTACCCGGCTTCGCCGGGGCCTCTGTTGCCTGCTCCACCACGCGCGGGGAGGGTAGCGGAGCGGGCCTCGTTCTCCGCTCCGATGCCGACGATTGCGCGCGGCGCGGGGCGCCCGGCGAGCACGCCGCGCAGGCGACGGTCCACGAACGCCTCGTAGTCCTCCCCCCCGCCCTCGACCGCCCCGCGCGGCGGCACGTACTCGACCCCGACGCCTGCGCGACGCAGCGGGCCGAGATCGCCGGCATCGGTGACGAACAGCACCCGCTCGGGGGGCTCGCCGAGCTCGGCAGGCAGGCGATCGGCCGCCACCACGAGCTCGTCCTCTCCGACCCCGAGCGCCACGCAGACCGCGCGCGGAGCACGATAGCCGAACCCGAACAGGTGGTGGGCGGGAACCCGGGCGAGCATCCAGGCGTAGAAGATCGGCCGGTGGCGCCACCCCGCACGACGGGGCGGCCGCTCGCCGGGGCCGGACTCCGCGAGCTTCGACAGCGCCTCGGCCGCCGGCCCGGCTCCGTTTTCGACCGCCGTGTCGGCCGCACGCCGCGCCATCTGCTCGCGCCGGGCGGGATCGAGAAGCGCATCGAGCCCGGCCTCGATGTCCGGGGAGTCGGGGCCCTCGCAGGCCACCCCGACACCGGCGCGCGCCGCCCAGCGCGCCCTCGCCGCCTGGTCGTCGAGCTCGCGGCGCATCGGCACGAACAGGGTCGGAACCCCGAAGCGGACGAGCTCGTGGAGGTTGTTGTACCCCGCAGCGCTCACCGTGAGGTCGAAGCCGCGCAGGTAGCGGCTCATCGGGTAGGTGTCGCGAACGCGGACCACGCCCTCGGGGAGCGTCAGGCTGCGCGAGATGCTCGACTCCAGCGCCACCGGCTGGACGTCGGGCTCGCGGGCGAGGCGGTCGAGGCAGCGCTGCACGGTCCTGTCGACCGCGTCGCTGCCGGCGCCGACGGCGACCAGTGCGTTGACGCGTCCCGGCTCGAGCCCGAGCTCGCGCTCGGCCTCGGCGCGTGGCACGAGCTCGCTCTCGTCGAGGAGCACGATCGGGGGCACGACGAGGGCCCGGTCGCGGCGCGGGGCGGTCAGGCCGCGGTCGTCCTCGGCGGCGAGCTCGCCGGGCTCGAGCACGAGGTCGAAGGCGCGCTCCGCGGCGAGGAACTCGCGCCCCGCCCCGGGCTGCCACAGCGCGCGGCGGCACCACAGCGCCGCAAGCTCGGGGCGCTCCCGCAGGACGTCGAGCACCGAGACGTAGGGATGAACCCCGTCGAAGACGAGCGCGGCAGGGTCGAGCTCTTCGACCAGCGCACGCAGCCGCGAGCGCAGGCGCCGGTGCCAGCCCCACTCCGAGCCCGCCCCGGGGGTCCGATACGAGGACAGGTACTCGACCCGGAAGCCGAGCCGGCGGACGATCGGAGCGGCGGCCGAGAGCGTGAAGATCACCGCCTCGAACGCGGGGTCGAGGCGCCTGCCGATCGCCATGCTTCGGGTCAGGTGCCCAAAACCGGTCCCGTTGCTCGTCACGAACAGGATCGGGCGCCGGGCCTGGGTCGAGCTCACCCGCCGGCCTCCTCGCGCGCCTCGATCAGCGCCGCGGCGCAGTGCACCCCCTCCTCTGCCAGGGCTCGCAGCGTGCGCTCGTAGCGACGTCGCACCCGGCGGCGCTGGCGAGCCGACAGCCCGTGCTCCCACCCCCCGCCGGGTCGCTGGGCCGGCTCGGGATCGAGCAGCGAGGGCGCGAGCGGATCCTCGTCGAGGCCCAGGAACGAGCCCAGTCCCGCGAACGAGTCCCCCCCGGCCCCACCGAGCACGACGACGCACAGCCGCTCGGGCCAGACGCCGTAGATCGCGCCCTCCTCACGGATTTGCACCCCCGAGTCGATCGCCCGCAGGTCGTCGGCCCAGCGCTCGACTCCCGCCAGCAGCCGTGCGGCGGTCGCGCCGTCGGCGGCGTGGCGGGCCGCGACGTCGCGCCCGTCGCGCACCGCATGCACGAAGCGCGCCTCCGCGAACAGGCGCTCGAGGGTCGGCGCGTTGATCAGGTTGGCGTGCGAGTGCTCGACGAGCCCCGGCTTGCCCGCCCGCTCGGCGAGCGGAGCCGTGAGCTCGACGAAGAGCCGGGCGCAGGCCCCGACGGGATCGCGGTCGTAGGCGCCGGTGAGGCGCTCGAGCGCGCCGTCGAGGCGCTCGGCGGCGGTGATCCGCTCGAGGCGGTCGGTCCACCATCGCTCGCCGAGCGCCTCGCGGAACCCCGCCAGCGAGATCCTGCCCTCGAGCAGGTCGGGGATGCCGCGCGGCGCGCAGTGAAAGCCGAGCTCGACGGGGATCGACTCGTATCCGGGCGTCGCCCCGATGGCCCGGCCGACGAGCTCGGCGTCGGCGCGGTCGATCCCGCCGACGAACGTGAGCTGCACCTGCCCGACCTGCGGCTCGGGGCTAAAGGGAGTCCTCGTAGACCCGGCGCAGCAGCGGTGCGCAGTGGACGCCGTCGGCCTCGAGCCGGTCCAGGGTCGCCTCGTAGTGGCGCATCACCTGCTCGGCGCCCTCGTCGGTGAGGTCCTCGCGCCAGCGGTCGCGATGGGCGCGGTCGGCGCTCATGCGCCGCTTGAAGTAGCGCCTCACCCGCGGCTCGCGGTCGATGCCGAGGAACTCGTGCAGGCTGCGATAGGTCTGGCGCCGGTTGCCGAACACGAGGTCGTCGAGGCTGATCGTCAGCAGCTTGTCGGGCGGCACCTGCTTGGAGGACTCGTCGATCGCCCGCAGGCGCTTCTCCCACCAGTCGATCCCCGAGATCACGTCGGTCGGGTGCTCGCGCTTGGAGCGCTTCTCGACCTTCGACGAGCCCGCGTCGCGGCCGTCGCGGACGCTGTGGATCAGCTTGGCCTCGGGAAAGACCCGCAGCAGCGTCGGCCCGGCGAGCACGGTGTCGCTCGACATCTCGATCAGGCCCGGCTTGCCCTCCTCGTCGGCGAGCGGCCGGAAGAGGTCGAAGAACAGCTTGCGGCAGGCACCGATGGGATCGTCCTCGTAGGAGCGCTCGAACTCGTCGACCGCGGCGTCGAAGCGCTCCTCGGGAACGAGCTTGTGGAGGCCGCGGACCTCGCGCCCCATGGCGAGCTTGGGGACCATCGCCGGGGCGAACTCTCCCGCCTTGACGCGGTACCACCAGAACTTGCGCAGCTTCTTGAGGAACTCGTCGAGCGACACGCTGCCCGCGAGCAGGTCGGGGTAGCCGCGCGGGTTGCAGTGGAATCGGACCTCGTTGTTGATGTTGCGGTAGAAGGAGTGGCGGCCGAGCATCTTCGCCACCACGTGGGTGCCGCTGCGCCCCGTGCCGCCCACGAAAACGATCGGCGGAGGACCCGCCGGTGCGTGCTGTCCGGCCTCGGCGGTGGCATCGGTCCTGGTGCCGTGATCGGTGAGCTGAATCGGGATCACGAGGCGTCGAGGCTACAGAAGCCGCGCCGCTCAGCGCTCGGTCACGAACCAGTCGACGTAGCGCCCGCAGGCGTCGGCCAGCGGGACCTTCTGGGCGTCGTCGGGCCTCGTCGCGGCGATCGCTCCCATCCACGTGGTGCGCTCGACGCCGACCAGCCGCTGGAAGGTCGACAGCGGCTGCTGGCGCACGGTGAGCGTGACCGGGCCGTCGCCGCTGACGTCGATCGTGCCCGCGGGCCAGAACGGCCCCTCGCCGGGCGCGAACGCGAACATCCCCTCCAGCGACGCCGGCAGCCGCTCGGAGAGGCCGGCGCCCTCGAGCTCGATGTCGATCGCGCTGTGGTACTGGAGCGACAGCTCCCAGCGCCCGGGCGCGAGGCGCAGCTGCGTCGTCACCTCGTCCCCGGTTCCGAACTCGGGCGCGCGGTTCCAGGAGTCCGAGACGACGGGCTTCGGGATCACGGTGGCGGTCCCGGCGCGCCGCGTCAGCCGGCGCTGCTCGGGATCGCCGCAGTCCAGGACGGCGCCGGGGGCGCCGTGCTCGTCGTCTAGCACCCCGTGGGCGGGCGTGGCCAGAAAGCGCCTCCACAGCGTGTACGAGGGCGTGACGCGGGTGGGCTGCCAGTTCTTCTGCTCGAGGCTCTGATACGGCGCGCTCGTCGTGATCGCGAATCGGAACTTGTCCATCCGGGCGTCGGGGACGGTGTCGAGGTCGAGCGGCAGACCCTGGTCCCAGCGCTTCGCGCGCCGCGCCGGGATGTCCTGGCTCGGCACGTAGCCGCCGGGGCTTCCGACCAGCGCCCCCTGGAGGCGGTAGGACGAGAAGCGGTCGGGCGCCAGGTAGAGGACGCGGTCGCCCGCGACTGTCGGAAGCAGCTCCTCGAGGTCCGCGACGCGATCGGTCGTCCCGACGGGAGCGGCGCGCAGGGCGAGGAAGGTCGAGCCCGCCGCGCCGATGACGAACAGCGCCGCGAGCGGCGGGACGGCGATCCGGGCGACGCCGCCGTGTCGCTCGGGGTCGAGCAGCGCCCGGGTGGCGAGCAGCATGACCAGCGGCGCGGCGATCGCGAGCGCCTTGGCCTCGACGTGGATCCCGCCCTTCCACCGCGTCAGCAGGTAGATCACCGCCGATCCGGCGAGCGCCGCGGGCACGGCGAGGTCGCGGCGGCGCAGCCACCACCAGAGCCCGAACGCGACGGCGGCGAGGCCGAGCAGGGAGGCCGGGATCGCCAGGAGCTCGCCCGACTCGTTGACCCTGAAGTCCCCCCGGGGCCAGATCCCGAGCACCTCGCGCGGCGATATCGGGCTGTTCAGCCGACCCCCCGTGTTCTGGACGTCGCCGAGCCGATCGAGGAAGTTGCCGAGCGAGCCGACCTGCGTGACGGCGAGCAGGGCGAGCAGCGCGACCGTCACCCCCACGACAGGGGCCGCCTGGCGAACCAGGGTGCCGGCACGCCAGCGTGGCCTCGGCAGGCCGCCGGTGGCGAGCTCCGCCGCGAGCCAGACGGTCGCCGCGGCGGCCGGCCACGCCAGCCCCGGGACGCTGTAGGTGAAGACGCTGCCGGCGGCGAGCGCCGCGAGGGCGACCAGGGTCGCTCGCCTGGCGGCGCGGCGGGAGGGCAGCAGCTCCCTGGGATCGAGGCGGCTCGCCGGAACGAGGTCGCGCAGGGCGAGCGCGAAGGCGAGCAGAAAGAGCGCCATCAGGGTCTCCTTGAAGCCGCTCTGGGCGAGGAACGAGACCGCCAGGTAGGGCAGCGCGACGAGAGCCGCCGCGCCGAGGCGCAGCACGCGCGGCACGGCGTCGAGCGCGCTCAGCGCAGTCCAGGCGGTGAGCACGCAGATCGCGAGCAGCAGGCCGTTGAACGCGGCCTCGAGCGAGATCTGCGTCCCGGCCGACAGCGCCGCCATCAGGGACTGCGGCCCGAGCGGGTAGCCGAGCGCGACGCCGGCGGGCTCGGGCCCGAATCCGTCGGCGAGCCACTGCGCCCAGTAGAGCTGCGCCGCCTGATCGTTGCTGTAGATCCCCTCCCCGAGGACGCCGACGCGCTCGTTCATCAGGAAGGGCAGCGAGGCGACGACGATCACGACGAGCGCGACGGGCAGAGCGTCGACGATCGCGTCGCGCCGGCGCGGCCCCTCCCAGCGGCCGCGCACGTAGGCCAGGCAGGCAAGCAGCGCGACCGCGAGGACGACCGCGGCGGTCGTCCCGCGCCCCGGCAACCGCACGAGCGGCTGGGCGACGACGATCAGCACCGCGAGCCCGACCGGCCCCGAGAGCCACGTCCACTCGGGGCGCCCGAAGGCCACCAGAAGGGCCCGCCCCGCGATCAGCGAGGCGGCGCAGAGCAGCGCCGCGGCGGCGAGGATCGCGAGCATCGCGGCAGGGTACTGGCGCGCTCGACGTCGAGGTGTGCACTTTTCCCCCTATGACGGGGTCAAACGTCAGGCTCGCCCCCCTAACCGGTCAGGCTCGCCGCCTAGCCGGCTCTCGAGCACCCCTCCGGATCGAGCTCGCCGTCGAGCCGGAAGACGGAGGTCGCCTTGTCGCTGACGATCTCCTTGGCGGCGGGATCGTCACCGGTCCAATCGGCCTCGAACGGGCGGTCGGCGCCGGGTGCGGGGAAGTTGCTGCCGGTCACGACGTAGTCGTAGTCGCCGGCGTTGATCGCGCGGCGCCACGCGTTGCAGCTCGTGATCGGCTCAAACGAGTCGTCGGCGCCGCGGTGGCCGACGTACTGGACGTGGTTCGAGAGGTCGTTGCCGTAGTACGGGTACTGGCGGATCGTGATCGTCGCGATCCGGGCGTCGCGGACGTCGCGCGCCCAGATGAACGCGGCCTCGAGGCCCGGCTCGCCGATCCCGTACTCGGTCGCGTAGCGGTGCTCGAGGTAGTTGCGCTGCACGCGGTAGCCGACCGCGACGGCGGCCACGGCGACCAGGGCCGCGATGACGAGGACCGCGGGGCGCGGCAGCGCCGCCTGCCCGTAGACCTTGATCGCGAGCGCGGCGAGCAGCGTGACCCCGCCCACGACCGCGATCCCAAGGACGAGTCCCGAGCGCAGGGCGTCGCCGGCGAAGGCCACGCCGAAGGCGACGAGCAGGGCGCCGAGCGCCGCCCATTGCCAGCGGCGGCTGAGCTTGCGGACGGCGACGGGGACCAGCGCGAGCGCCAGCGCCAGCACGGGGCCGAGATAGCGAAGGTTCGAGGCGAAGCCGATCGGCTCGCCCTCGTAGCCCGATGCGGTCAGCGGCGTGAACGGGTAGGCGACCGCGGCGAGCAGCGCCGTGAAGCCGAGAACCCGCAGCACCGCCGAGCGCTCCCTGAACAGCATGTGCAGCGCCCCCAGGGCGCCGAGAACGAGGACGAGCGGCCACAGGTCACCGAGCCGGTCGGCGAGTCCGGGAAAGAACCAGTCGCTCCACACGCCGCTGTCGGTCACGTAGTGGAAGACGCTGAACGGCTCGCGGTCGTTGGGCAGCACCTCCTCGGGGCCGGGCAGCGGCAGCGGCCCCAGGGCGCTCAGCCAGGGCAGGGGATTACCGACCGCGAACAGGTTGCGCGCGAACCAGAAGCCGCCGCCGGCGAGCAGGCCCGCGACCCAGATCGCGGTGGTCGGGGCGCGGCGCCTGCCCGCGACCGCGATCCCGAGCGTCAGCGCCCCGATCGGGGCGAGCAGCGACAGCTTGGTCCCGATCGCGAGCCCGGCCGCGAGCCCGGCGAGAGCCACCGGCGCCGTCCCGAGCTCGAGCCGCGGACGCTCCCGGGGCGCGGCGGCATTGACGAGCACGGCAGCCGAGGCGAGCAGGAAGAAGGTTGCGGGGATGTCGTTTCGCGCTTCGCCGGGCTGGTCCACGAACACCCCGGCGCCGAGCACCACGCAGGCGCCGACGAGGCTCGCCGGCCCGAGGCCCCAGGGCCGCCCGATGCACCATGCCGCGAGCATCGCGAGCAGAAGCCATCCGACGTTGAGGAGCGGCGAGAGGTAATCGCGTCCCGTGGTCAGGATGCCGACGCTGTGGAAGAGCTCCGAGTTCGCCGGGTAGAACCAGCTCAGAAACGAGGTCGAGGTGAAATGGAGCTGGGTGAGCGACGCTTCCTGGACGAAGCGCGCCGCGAACGGCATGTGGTACCAGGTCGTGTCGTAGCCGTACATGCCGTGGGCGAAGCTCGAGCGCACCGACACGCTCCAGTGCGCGGCGACGAGCGCACCCGCCGCGACCGCGATCCACAGAGCGACGCGGCTCGGCGCCGGGGCGGGCGGGACCTGGCGCCGCGGGCGGCGCCGGGCTCGCGCGGCGCCGTCGGCGAGCATTCCTCCCCCCACTCCGACCACGACCGCCTCGACGACGAGCGGGATCTCACGGTAATAGCCGATCGCTCCGAGCAGCTCGGAGACCCAGATCAGCCCCGCCACCCCGACCAGCGCCTCGACCAGCCGCGCCGGCGCACCGGTCCAGCCCGGCAGCAGCCAGAGCCGCACCCTGACGGCGCCGAACGCGAGCGCCGCGACGACCACCGCGAGCTCGGCGACTCCGAGCAGGTAGTCGTCGGTGCTCAGGGGCACGGGAGAGCCGTGCCCCCTCGCGGCCGCCGCCCGGCGCTGCCGCGGATCAGTGCGAGAGGCCGCGGATCACGTACGCGCGCTCGCCCGGCCCGACCATCCCCAGCAAGCGCGCCTCGCGCTCGGCGGCGTCGGGATCGTCGAGCGCCTGGGCGCGATCCTGGAGCCGGGCGTTCTCGCGCTGGAGGGCGGCGAAGTGCTGCTGCTCGCTCTTGGAGTCGCGCCAGTCGTCGACGAGGTTGACGATCGGGTTCAGGTAGGAGGCGAGGACGGCGAACAGGACCAGCACCAGCGCGCGCCTGCCGAGGCGCTCCCAGTCGATGCGCGTGCGCCGCACCGACGACCGCGCCCTGGGCGCCGGCCTGGCGCGGTACCGCCGCGGCGCGCTCGGGCGCGCGTAGGCACGATTCGGATGCGCGCGAGCGCTCATGCGGGGGCCTTCTGCGGCGGGCCGCGGCCGCCTGCCCCGCCCCGTGTCCTGCAAGATCTCTTGCGCGCCGGACAGCGGCGGCGCTGGTGCTAGCGCCGAAAGGCATCGCGCCCGGGGTAGGCTGCCCGCTCGCCCAGCTCGTCCGCGATGCGCAGCAGCTGGTTGTACTTGGCGACCCGATCCGAGCGCGAGGGAGCGCCGGTCTTGATCTGCCCCGCCCCGGTGGCTACCGCGAGGTCGGCGATCGTCGTGTCCTCGGTCTCGCCCGAGCGGTGCGAGATCACCGCCGTGTAGCCGGCGTCGCGGGCCATCTCGATCGCCTCCAGGGTCTCGGTCAGGGTGCCGATCTGGTTGACCTTGACGAGGATCGAGTTGGCGACGCCCTGCTCGATCCCGCGCCGCAGCCGCTCCGGGTTGGTGACGAAGAGGTCGTCGCCGACGAGCTGGAGGCGCTCGCCGAGACGCTCGGTGAGCAGGCGCCACCCCTCCCAGTCCTCCTCGTCCATGCCATCCTCGAGCGAGATCACGGGGTAGCGGCCGGTGATCTGGTCCCAGTAGCCGACCATCTCCTCGGACGACAGGGTCCGCCCCTCGTGCTCGAGCACGTAGGCGCCGTCGCGGTGGACCTCGCTGGTGGCCGGGTCGAGCGCGATCAGGACGTCGTCGCCGGGCTCGTGGCCGGCCGCTTCGATCCCCTCGACGAGGGCCTCGAGCGCGGCCTCGTTGGAGTCGAGGTCGGGCGCGAAGCCGCCCTCGTCGCCAACCGATGTCGAGAGCCCGCGCTCGTGCAGCGTGCGCTTGAGCGCGTGGAAGACCTCCGTCCCGGTGCGCAGAGCCTCCTGGAAGCTCTGCGCTCCCGCCGGCACGACCATGAACTCCTGGAAGTCGACCTTGTTGTCGGCATGGGCGCCGCCGTTGAGCACGTTCATCATCGGGACCGGCAGCACGTGGGCTTCCTCGCCGCCCAGATACCGGTACAGCGGCTCGCCGGCATCGGCTGCCGCCGCCCGGGCCACCGCCAGCGATGCGCCGAGGATCGCGTTGGCACCGAGCCGCGACTTGTTCGGCGTCCCGTCGAGCTCGATCAGGGTGCGGTCGATCGCCGACTGGTCGCCGGCGCGAGCGCCCTCGAGCGCCTGGGCGATCGTCTCGTTGACGTTGAGGACGGCCCTCGAGACGCCCTTGCCGCCCCACGCCTCGCCGCCGTCGCGCAGCTCGGTCGCCTCGAATTCGCCCGTCGAGGCGCCCGAGGGAACGGCGGCGCGGCCCCGGGCGCCGGAGTCGAGCGCGACCTCGACCTCGACGGTGGGATTTCCCCGCGAGTCGAGGATCTGGCGGGCGTGCATCGATGCGATCGTCGCCATGGTCAGCGCGGAGTCTCCTCGATTTGCTCGCGGAATCGCTCGGCGGCGCCGCGCACCGCCAGCTCGGGGTCGACCCCCAACCTCCGCGACACCCCGACCGTCGCCAGCAGGAGCTCCCCGATCCACGCCTCGGCGGCATCGCGGAGCGCCGGATCCTGGGAGTGCGGCGAGCCGCGCTCGGGCTCGGCACGGCGAAGGATCTTGCGCGCGTAGAGCAGGCCCGGCAGGTTTTCGGGAACGTCCGCGAAGGGCTCGGACGCGCCCCTCCCCTCCTGCTCGCGCTTTATCCGGTCCCAGTTGCGCAGCACCTCGCCCGCCGTCTCGGCCTCGGCCTCGCCGAACACGTGGGGGTGGCGCCGGATCAGCTTCGCGGTCATCCCCTCGGCGACCTGCTCGAGGCTCCCCGCTCCGCGCTCCTCGAGCAGGAGCGCGAGGAAGAAGACCTGGAACAGCACGTCGCCCAGCTCGTCGAGCAGCTTCGCGTCATCGCCGCTGCGGGCGGCGTCGGCGAGCTCGTAGGCCTCCTCGACGGTGTGGGGGACGATCGAGCGCTCGTCCTGCTCGCGGTCCCAGGGACACTCGCGGCGCAGGCGCCGCGTTATCTCGTCGAGGCGCTCAAGTGCCGCGTCGGCGCCCACGCGGAACGCGCCGCGGCTAGGGAGCGGCGGGGGGCGCCCCGCCGGTGGGCGGCGCGGCTCCGGTCGGCGGCGGCGCGGCTCCGGTCGGCGGCACGGCTCCGGGTGTCCCGCCGATCGGCACGGCCCCGGGCGGCAGAGCCCCCGGCAGCGGCTGGGTCGCCGGCGGCGGCAGCGCCCGTTGCGGGAGCCCCTGCGGGAAGCTCCCCGGCACGAGTATCCAGGGCTGCTGGAGCGGCTGGAGCTGGGCCGTCTGGCGCTCCTTCTGCTCCTCCTCGGTCAGGACCAGGGGAGTGGCGGGGTTGCGCGCCGTCACCGCGGCGGGGCAGCCCTGCGAGAGCTGCTCGGGGGCGGCCTGCTTTCGCTCCTTGGGATCGTCGATCGAGCAGGTGTCGACCTGGGGCTGCTCGAAGTTGGCGCAGCGCGAGGTGAGCGTGGACTGCGCGGCAGCCTCGGGATCGTCGGGCAGCAGCTCGTCGGAGCAGAAGGTGCGATCGCGCCACTTGGCCTCGAGGTCGTTCTGGAAAGCGTCGAGTACAGCCTGCTGCTGGGCGGTGGCGAGCTGCTGCTCGATCGACTTCGAGGCCTGCTCGTCGAGCGGCGCGACCTTCTCGGGCGTGATCTTGGCGACCTCGGCGAGCTCCCAGCCGGTCTGCGTCTTGAACGGCCCGGTGAGCTCCCCCTCGCCGGCCGAGAACACGGCGTCGTCGAAGGCCGGATCGCCCTGACCCTCCTGGACGTCGGGGAGAAGCCCGCCGTCCTTGGAGCTGGGGTCGGTCGAGAACTCGGCCGCGACGCGCTTCCAGTTCTCCTCGGAGTCGTCCTTCTCGAGCTCCGACTTTGCCTGCTCGACCTTGTCCTTGGACTGGTTGACGATCACCCTCACGTCGCGCGTCTCGGGCTGCGTGAACTGCGTGATCTGCTGGTGGTAGACGGTTTCGATGTCCTCCTGGTCGACCTTGTCGGAGCCCTCGACCACCTGGTCTTGAATCTTCTGGCTGAGCACGGTGAGGCGTACCCGCTTCAGCGCGTCCTCCATGCTGAAGCCGGACTGCTCGAGGAACTTCTGGAACTCCGCCTCGGAGCCGAAGTTCTGCTTCTTGATCTGCTCGAGCTGCTGGTCGATCTCGCGGTCGGAGACCGTGACCCCGAGGTCCTCGGCCTCGCCTGTGATCCAGCGCTCGAGGATCAGGTCGGAGGCGGCGGCGTCGACGTACTGCTGGTACTGCGGGTCACTGGACTTCGGCACCCCGCCCTTCAGGCCCTGGGAGGCGGCGACCTGCTCCAGCGCCGTGTCGAACTCCTTGTTCGTGATCGTGCCGTCGTCGACGTCCTCGACCACTGCGATCGCGTTGTCGGGGATGTCGGGATCGGAGAGCCCGCCGGCGAACGCTGCGAACGCGACCACCAGCAGTACTCCGAGCACGAGCGCGACGACCCGCCTTGTCGTTTCCTGGCTCACGAGGCGGGGAGAATAGCGCGGTGGGGCTTTCGCCAGCCCCGCTCGTCCGCGCTGCTCAAGCGGTCGCCGGCTCGGGGATCTCGGCGGCAAGCGCCTCGGCGAGCGCCAGCAGCGCGGCCAGCCGCGCCTCGGGCTCGTCGGGCACCCGCAGCGACAGCGTCTTCTGCCGCCAGTCGTGGACGACCTCCGGTATCCGCTCGCGCACCGCGGCGATCCGCGCCGAGTCGAGGTCGATCGGCGTGGCCGAGAGCCTGCCGCCGCGGATCTCGACCGTCCTCGCACCCGAGCGTCCGAGCTCGATCCGCGCGCGCTGCAGCGAGATCAGGTTCTCCACCGGAGCCGGGAGCGGGCCGAAGCGATCGCGCACCTCCTCGGCGAGCGCCCGCAGCTCGCCGGGCTCGCGAGCGCCCGCGATTCGTCGGTGCAGGTCGATCTTCGCGACCTCGAAAGGGATGTAGTCGGCCGGGAGGTAGGCGTCGACGTCGACGTCGAGGCGCACCGTCTCCTCGGGCCCCGCGCCGTCGCCGCCCCGAAGCTGCTCGACGGCCTCGTCGAGCAGCGAGACGTAGAGCTCGAAGCCGACCGCGGCGACGTGTCCCGACTGCTCCTCTCCGAGCAGGTCGCCGGCGCCCCGCAGCTCGAGATCGCGCATCGCGATCGCGAACCCCGAGCCCAGCTCGGTGTGGTCGGAGAGGGTCGCGAGCCGCGAGCCCGCCTCGGTCGAAAGGCCCTCCTCCGACGGGTAGAGCAGGTAGGCGTAGGCGCGCTGGCGGGAGCGCCCGACGCGCCCCCGGATCTGGTACGCCTGGGCGAGCCCGAGGTGGTCGGAACGCTCGACGATCAGGGTGTTGGCCTGGGGGATGTCGAGGCCCGACTCGATGATCGTCGTCGCCACCAGGCAGTCCGCCTCGCCGCGCAGGAAGGCGAGCATCGCCTCCTCGAGCCGGCGCTCATCCATCTGGCCGTGTGCTTCCGCGAACCGCACGCCGGGGCATACCGCGCGCAGCCCCTCCGCGACGTCGTGCAGGGTCTCGACGCGGTTATGGAGGTAGAACGCCTGCCCGCCGCGAGCGGCCTCGCGCTCGATCGCGCGCCGCACGAGGTCCTCCTCGTAGGGGCCCACGTAGGTGCGGATCGGCCGGCGTCCCTCGGGCGGCGTCTCGATCACCGAGATGTCGCGCAGCCCCGCGAGGCTCATCTGCAGGGTGCGCGGGATCGGGGTCGCGGACAACGACAGCACGTCGACGCGCAGCTTGAGCTGGCGCAGGAGCTCCTTCTGACGCACGCCGAAGCGCTGCTCCTCGTCGACGATCACGAGCCCGAGGTCCCTGGCTCGCACGTCGCGCGACAGCAGGCGGTGCGTGCCGATCAGGACGTCGACCTTGCCGTCGGCGAACTCGGCGAGCGTCGCGCGGACCTCGGCGGGACGCCGCAGTCGCGACACCATCTCGACCCGGAACGGGAAGTCGGCGAGCCGCTCCCGGAAGGTGCCGAGGTGCTGCTGGGCGAGGATGGTGGTCGGCACCAGCATCATCACCTGCTTGCCGTCCGAGGCGGCCTTGTGCGCGGCGCGCAGCGCGACCTCCGTCTTGCCGTAGCCGACGTCGCCGCAGATCAGGCGATCCATCGGAGTGTCGGCCTCCATGTCGGCCTTGACCGCGTCGACGGCGTCGAGCTGGTCGGCGGTTTCGCGGAACGGGAACGAGCGCTCGAATGCGAGCTGCCACTCGCCGTCGGGCGGAAACTCGTGGCCGGAGCGCGTGCGCCGCTCGGCGTAGAGGTTCAGAAGCTCGCCGGCGAGCTCGCGCGCGGCACGCCTTGCCCGCGCCTTGAGGTTCTCCCAGCGCTTTCCGCCGAGCGCCGAGAGCTGCGGCGGCTCGCCCCCGGTGCCGATGTAGCGGCTGATCTTGGCGAGCTGGTCGGCGGGGACGAAGACCCTGTCGTCGCCGCGGTACTCGAGGTAGAGGTAGTCCCTCGTCACGTCGGCGACGGTCTTGGTCTCGAAGCCGGCGAAGCGGGCGATCCCGTGGTCGGTGTGGACCACGTGGTCGCCGACGTGCAGGTCGGTGAAGGACGCGAGCGTGCGGGTTCGCGGAGCCGCCGCGGCGGCGCGCCGGCCGTGGACGAGGCGCCGGTGCGGGATGACGGCGAGCCGCAGATCGGGCGAGATGAAGCCCTCGGATAGCTGCGCCTCGGCGAAGATCAACGGTGGCTCGGCCACCTCTTCGCGGCCGTCGAGCGCCGGCTTGCCGCCCGCCGTGTCGAGCAGAATCGGCTCGACCCGCGACAGCGCGAAGCGCGCCCGCTCCGCCTCGCCGCGGTGCTCGAAGGCGACGACGGTCAGATAACCGGAGCGAAGCAGCTTGGAGAGCTCACCCTCGGCCTCCTGCATGCTGCGCGCCGCCGAGGCCGGGGGCTGGGCGCGGAAGGAGTGCTCCTGGTCGGAGTACGCGGCCGAGACCGCGAGGCAGGAGCGGCTCGCCAGGGGGCCCGAGACCTCCACATAGAGCCGTCGCGCGTCGTCGTCGTGCATCGCGGTGGTGACGTCCTCCCAGTGATCGGCGAGCGCCTGGGCGATCTCGTCGGAGGCCGTCGAGACGATCGCGGTCTCGGCCGGGATCAGGTC
>WNFU01006851.1_pt1 | contig 20548 bp, 24 predicted proteins | sample 5400121 | NCBI WGS metagenome assembly WNFU01 (sample SAMN13153360, study PRJNA577476) | soil metagenome | isolation source: 100 cm soil or saprolite under grassland replicate 1 | place: USA:California | collected 2016-06-15 | reverse complement strand
CGGCGAGTCTCTCGCCGGAGACGTCGAAGGTGAACTGCTGGGGTACCGACAGCTTCTTGCCGTGGACGCTGCCGGTTGGCCGGTTTGCGGTTGGGTTTGGTCAGGGGACTGGGGCGGCCCAGATGGGGAACCAGCGGGTCAGGTCGGGTTCGACCGGGATGTCGGCGCCGAGTTCGGCGCGGACCTGTAGTTCCAGGGCGGTGTCGCGGAGGTTGGGGCTGGTGGGGGCGAACGGGTACACGGTGCCGCGTTTGAACAGGTACACCAGGCCCAGCCGGCGGGTGTGCTCGGCGGTGGCGAACCCGATCACGGTGCAGAGCAGGGCCGGGCCGAGGCCGGCGTCGGCGAGGGTGGTGTTGACCGCGTGCAGGTCGGTGACCAGGGCGGGCAGGTCGAGGTCGGTGCGGGTGCAGGTGACCCAGGTGTAGGCGCACTCGTCGCGGGTCACGCTCACCTGGGTGGTGGGGTCCAGGGTGAGCAGGGCGGTCAGGTCGGTCTGGGCCGCCGCGGCGGCGGCCCCTTCGGGGTGTTTGAAGCAGACGGTGCCGGTACCGGTTGGTTGCAGGTCCAGGGCGGCCTGCAGGGTCTGCGCCGCCGACGGGATCGCGAAGAGTACGTCGAGGTTGGGGTTGACCGGCCTGGTGCGGCCCAGCAGCACGTCGAGAAGTCCCACGGTGGCCTCACAGCTGCCGGGACAGGGCGGCCAGGTGGTCCAGGCGCTGCTGCAGGCTCGGGTGGGTGGACAGCAGGGTGGCCAGGCTCGCGGAAGAGCCCAGCGCGGGGGCGAAGAAGAACGCGTTGAACGCCTGCGCCTCGCGTAGGTCCCGGGTGGGGATGGTGGCGATCTGGCCGCTGACCTTGGTCAGGGCGGAGGCCAGCGCGGCGGGGCTGCCGGTGAGGATGGCGCCGGCCCGGTCGGCGGCCAACTCCCGGTAACGCGACAGGGCCCGGATGAGCAGGAAACTGATCGCGTACACCACGGCGGAGACCGCCGTGACGACCAGCGCGACGAGGACGAAGTTGTTGTCCTGGTTGTTGCGTCGCCCGCGCCCGCCCAGCATCCCGGAGTACAGGGCGACCCGGGCGACCAGGCCGGCGAGGACGCCGAGGAAGGACGCGATGGTCATCACCGCCACGTCGCGGTGTGCGACGTGCGAGAGTTCGTGCGCGAGGACGCCGTCGAGTTCCTCGGGTTCCAGGCGGCGCAGCAGCCCGGTGGTCACACAGACCACGGCGCGTTTGGGGCTGCGTTCGGTGGCGAACGCGTTGGGCAGGTCGACCGGCGCGATCGCCACCCGCGGTTTGGGCATGTCGGCCAGGGCGCACAGCCGGTCGATGATGGCATGCAACTCGGGCGCCTGGTCCGGGGTGACTTCCTTGCCGCCCATGGCGTAGAGGGCGATGCGGTCGGAGAACCAGTATTGGGCGAACAGCAGCCCACCGGCGATGACCACGATCAGCACCACCGACTTGATCAGTACGATGAGCACGGCGACGAACGCCACGTACACCAGGCCGAGCAGGAACATGGTCAGGCCCATCCGGGCGGACAGTTGCCGGTCGGGGGCGAAGCGGGTACGGGTGGGCATCGTGATCAGCCGGGGATCAGGCCGTCGTCGCGCAGCAGTGCCCGAACTTGCGCCAGGTCGGCGTCCTCGTCGGGGACCACCAGGTCGGATGCGGTCAGCGCGTCGTCGGGCAGCGGTGTGCCCCGCTGGCGTACCGCGGCGAGCAGGCCGCGCAGCTGCTGCCCGAACGCGGTGATGTCACCGGCCTGCACGGCGGTGTTCAGCCGGTCGTCGAGGGCGTTGAGTTCGTCGAGGTGTGCGTCGGGCACGTCGTACTGGCCCTCGCCGAGAATCCGGATGATCATGACTGGGCCTCCTGTCCGGCTATCGCCTTGGCGGGCGGCTCGGCGTCGATGGCCGCCCGATCCGGTGCGCCGGCCAGTTGCCCCTTCAACCTGGCCAGTTCTGCTTCGATGCCGGCGCCGGTGAGTTGGGTGTCCAGGGCGGCCTGGATGTCGTCGCGCTTCCCGCCGGGGGTGGTGGCGTCGTCCAGGGCGCCGGAGGTGAGTAGTTCGTCGATGGCCGCGGCACGGGACCGCATCTGCGCGGTCTTGTCCTCGGCCCGTTGCATGGCCAGGCCGACATCGCCCATCTCCTCGGAGATGCCGGAGACGGCCTCTCCGATGCGGGTCTGTGCCTCGGCAGCGGTGTAGGTGGCCTTGATGGTCTCCTTGCGGGTGCGAAACGCCTCCACCTTGGCCTGCAGCCGCTGCGCGGCCAGGGTCAGCTTGGCTTCCTCACCGGCCAGCCCGTCACGCTGAGTGTGCAGGTCGGCCAACTGGGCCAGGGCCGTCTGTCGGCGGGTCAACGCCTCCCGGGCCAGGTCTTCCCGGCCGATCGTCAGGGCCTGCTGCGCCTGGCCGGTCAGCTTGTCCGCGGAAGCCTGCAACTGTGCGGCCTGCAGTTCCAGGCGCTTGCGGCTGGTGGCCACGTCGGCGACGCCACGGCGGACCTTGGCCAGCATCTCCACCTGGCGTTCGTAGGAGTAGTCCAGGACCTCCCGCGGGTCCTCCGCCTTGTCCAGGGCCTTGTTCGCCTTGATGCGAAACAGCATGGCGATACGGCGGGCCACGCTCATGGTCGGTCACGTCCAATCGGGTCGAGAAACCGTTGACACATCCGGTTCACCGGACACTGTCGTGGTGGCCGCGGTCGCCGGGCCGGGGCGGGAAGCGGTACTCGTCGTCGTCCTGCCGCGGTGCGGCGCTGTGCTGGTCGTGCCCGGCACCGCCGTGCATGCCGCCCATCATGAAGAACATCATCAGCGGGCAGGCCAGGAACAGCCCGTACAGTGCCAGGGTGCCTACCGGTAGGCCGGCCCACAACGCGCCGACCACGACGATGGCCAACGCCACCGCGTACCAGCCGTAGTTCCTGTTTTTCATCGTGGCCTCCATAGTTGAACGTCGTCGCTGGGCGGTGACGCGGGCAGGGCCGAAGGTCCCACCGGCGTCCCGCTCAGGCCCTCATCTACTACCCGGCATCGTTGACGCGTGGTGGTCCATACCGGCCGCGGGTCGGTGTTGACCGGTGCCTCGGTCGTCGGCCGGTCCGGAGCGGTTGCGACGCGGCGACGCGGCCCACCGACGGGCCCGCAGGGCGGGCGTGGCGCGGGAAGCAGCCGGGCGATGCCCCACAGCGCAAGCGTCATCATCAACGCCCACAGCAGCACCAGCAACAGCCACCCCGCCACCGCGGCCGTACCGCTCAGGTTGGATAACATCGCCGGCCTCCCGGAAACCCGGTTCGGGTTCATCACCTTCCACGCTGCCGCCGCCGTGTATCGAACTCCCGCCGCAAAGCCTGAAGGTCTGGTGAAGATGCCGCCGACGCCCGGGACCGGAACCGCGGCGCTGCCGCCCGGCCGGGCACAAACCGTGAGGAAGACTGCGGCCCGGCCCGGCCCGGCCCTGCCCGGCCGGCCCGGCCGGCGCGTCGAGCGCCGCCGGCCAGCCGGGGTTACCGCCTGATCAGGCGGTGGCCTGATGGGTGACCAGGGATTGCAGCGCGGCAGCCGCGGTGTTGGTTCCCCAAGACTGGTGCAGTGTCGCAGCGGCTGCGCGGGCGGCGGGCTGCCAGGCGATCGCGGCCTGCACCGCTAAGCGCAGCCGGTCGGGGTTGAGCCGCCCAGCCGGCAACCGGACCCCCGCGCCGCAGACGTCGACGCGGGACGCCACCTCCCACTGGTCGCGGCCGATCGGCACCGCGCAGACCGGCACCCCGGCCAGTAGCGCCTTCTGGGTCAGGCCGATGGTGGCGGTGCCGATCACGCACACGGCGCGGCGCAGCACCGTACGATGCGGCACGAACCGGTGCACCGCGGCGTTGCCCGGTACCCGGTACTGGGCGGGGTTGCGGCTGGTGCTGGTGGCCACCACGGACAGCGGGCTGTCGGCGAGGGCGTCGAGGGTGGTCTGGATCAGGTGGCCGTCCTTCTGGTAGACCGTTGAGCGGGCGACCAGGACCAGCGGCGGTGGCAGCTGGGTCAGCCAGTCGGGGATGGGTTGGTCGTCGGGATCCCAGTCCTGCGCACCGACCAGCCGTACCGCCGGTGGTAGCAGCTCGGCGGGGTGTTCCAGCGGCGGAGCGGTATAGGACAGTACGAGGGGGGCCTGCACGCTGAGGTCACCCAGCCGCGCCACCGGCGGCAGCCCGACCGTGGAGCGCAGCCGGTTGACCCGGGCCAGCACTGCGCCTACCGCGGTCTCGATCTGCTTGCGCAGCACGGTGTGCCGGGCCTGTGTGAATGGCTGCCGGGTCGGGGGCAACCCCAGCCCGAACGGTGGCCGCCCGGGCAGATCCAGCGGCAGCAGGGTGGTGGTCAGCTGCGCCCAGGCGGTACCGCTGGTCGCGGCGGCGGCCGCGGCGCCCCAGCCGGAGCAGTCGACGACCACCGCGTCCGGATGGTGCGCACGGATCGCCGCCTGGACGTCGGCCAGTTCGAGTTCGGCGCAGTCGGCCTGGGCCGCGGCGGTGCGGGCCAGCACCTGGATCCGGGTGCTGGCCCGCCAGTAGGCGTCGGTGACCTGCTCGATGCGCGGGTCGATCGCGTGCGCCTCAAGGTCGAGGTGGGCGAGCAGGCCGAGGTGTTCCTGCTCGGTGTAGACCACGACGTGGTGACCGCGGTCGCGCAGTTGCCGCAGGGTGGGGATCAGCGGGTACAACCGCCCGGCACCGACGGCCGTGTACACCAGGAAACAACCCATCGCCGGGGCTATCCCACGGCGACGGTGATGGCCGCGGTGTGCAGCGATCCGGCGGTCTGGAACTGGATGAACAGCCGCCAGTTGCCGGCCTTGGCGAGCATGGCCTGGAAGGTGAGGGTGGGCCCGCCGTGGTCGCCGTTCGCCTGGCCTTGGGGGTGCAGGTGGGCGAAGGCCAGGTCACCTTGATGGAAGGCGGTGAGGTGGGCGTAGGTGGCCAGGTAGGGTTGCAGGTCGGTGACCGGCTTGCCGTCCTTGGTGATGGTGACGGTCAGCGCGTGGGTCATGTTGGCCATCATTGCGTCGCCGCCGACGGTCAGGGTGTACCCGTCGACCGTCGTGGTCTTGGTTGCCGGGGGCAATGGCTGGGTCGCCGCGCCACCGGCGCCGACGGTGACCGGTGTGGACAGCACCAGGGGTACCTGCTTGCCGGAGGCGTCTTTGGCGATGAACGACGCGTACGCCCGCCACGTCCCGGCCTCCAGGGGCTGCACCGCGGCGGACCAGGTGCCGTCGCCGCCCATGGTGGGGTGGATGTGCTGGAAGCCGGTCAGGTCGGAGCGGATGAGGTAGAAGTGCATCAGCTTCGTCTGGTCGTCGGCGTAGTCCGTGACCGCCATGCCCATGCTGTCCTGGATGGTGAACGCAAAGGTGCTCTTGGTGCCGGCGGCGAGTTTGGTCGTGGTGGGCTTGAGGGTGAACCCGGCGGCGCTGGCGGAAAGCCCGGTGCCGGTGTACATGTCGCTGTCGCCCATCCCGGGCATGCCGCTCATGCCGGAGCCCATCGCCCCGGGACTGGCGGGGTTCATCGACGTGCCGCCCATGCCGGGCATGCTTCCGGTGGGGTGGGACGAGCCGCCACAGGCGGCTGCGGTCAGGAGTGCGGCGGCCAGTGCGGGCACGGCCAACGTGCGTACTGCGAGACGGGTCATTGGTGGTGTCTTTCCGGACGGCACACCGGATGCCGGCGTGCGGTTGACGTGGGCAGCAGGCACCGGCCGCAGCAAGGGCGCGCGGCAGGTGTGAGCCCGGTCAGGTCCGCCAGACGCAGATTCGGGTCAGCAGCGATCCCGGTAATGGTGGTGCCCGCCGGCGGTGGCCCAGCCGCCGTGCCGGTTGTCGCGCGGTCATTGCCGGCGCCGCCGCGCTGGCGGCGGTCAGTGGCAGCAGGCGCAGCAGCCCGGCCAGCCACGGGCAGGCGGGCAGCGATACACACACCTCACCGCTGTCGACCGCCGCAGCGAGTGTCGACAACGGGCCGTTCATGGCTGCTATGGCGATTGCGGGTATCGCGGCCGTAGCACCGGCCGTCGGCATCTGCTCGGAGTGGCCAGGTGTGCCACGCATTCCGCCGGAGCAACCTGCGGTAGGGGCGGAGGCGTGCATCAGGAACACCGCGACGCCGACCAACCAGGCCAGTAGCAACCGACCGGGTGCCCCGGGTAGAACGCCACACGCGGCGGGTCGCAACCGGGCCGGCACACTCAGTGACCAGATAGGCCGGGGCGCCGCGGGGGCCGGGGTAGGAACGGCTGGGGGCACGCGGCGACCAGACTCCCTCATCCCGAGCGCCACCGACCGGGAGTGCCCGGCTATGGGTGGTGGTACGGCCGCGACCCTCCGGGCGGGGGTCTGGCGAACGGCCGGACGGCCACCGAGCGTAGCCAGGCGCGTTGCGGTTGTGCAAGCCCGTCTACGGTCAAGGCTCGTAGCGGTAATGAGCCGTAATAGGGTCAAGATCCGCTCTCGGGAGCCGAGAACAATGCGGCGACGAGACGGAGGCGGCCGCTACGATCGTGGTACGTAGTGGGGAGGGTGTGGGGTGCGCGGCTTGGGCCACCTGGAGGCGGCGGTGATGGGCCGGATGTGGGAACGGGGTAGCCCGGCCACGGTCCGGGAGATGCTTGAGGACCTGCGTCGGGAGCGGGACATCGCCTACACCACGGTAATGACGGTAATGGACGCGTTGTTCAAGAAGGGCTGGCTGCGTCGCGAGTCGGCTGGTCGGGCCTACCGCTACACCGTGGTGGCCACTCGCGAGCAGTACGCCGCCGAGCTGATGCGTGAGGACCTGCAGGAGTCCGGTGACCGGCCCAGCTACGAACGGCGGATCGCCGGCCGATGATCACCATGCTGCTCGCCGGGTTCGCCGCCGTTCTGGCCGCCGGGGTGCCACGTGTCCTGGCCCGCGCGCGCTGGCCGTACCGGGCACCCCGGCTGGGAGTCCTGGCGTGGCAGGCGACCGGCGTCGCGGCCCTGACGGCGACGGTGGCCGCCAGTAGTGCCGCGTTGCTGCACTACCGACCCACCCGCAGCCTGCTGCCCGGCATGCGGCGGCTGTGCCTGGACGCCCTGTCCGGCGCGCACGGCCGCCCCGGACAAGCGATGGCCGTCACTGGTCTGGGCATGCTGACCGTGATGGCGGTACGCCTCGTGGCCGGCACCACCCGTCTGGCGGCCGTGTTCCGGTGGCGGCGCCGGCACCGCCGGTTGCTGGGCATGATCGGCATCCCCCGCGCGGACCTCGGCGCCACGGTCCTGACCCACCCCGACCCGGTGGCCTATCTGCTGCCCGGCTGGCCGGACCGGGTGGTGGTCACCACCGGGGCGCTGACCCGCCTGCCAGAGCCGGAGCTGGACGCGGTACTGGCCCACGAGCGGGCGCATGCCGCCGGTCGGCACCACCGGGCGTGCGCCGCGGCCGGCGTGCTGCACCACGCCTACCCCAGCATCCCGATCTTCGCCCATGCGCACCGGCAGATCACCCGGCTGGTGGAGTTGTGTGCCGACGAGGCGGCCGCCCGTACCCAGTCCCGACTCGCGTTGGCGCGTGCCCTTGTCACCATGGCCGAGGCCGCTGCCACCCCGGCCGCGGTCCTGCACGCAGGGGGCGGCGACGCCGCCGAGCGGGTCATCCGCCTGCTGCAACCCCCGCGGCCGCTGTCCACCGGTGCCCGGCTTGCCGTGGTGCTGGGGTTCACCGGGTTGCCGCTGGTGCCGCTTCTGCTGTTGGCGCTGGAACCGCTGGCGCACCTGACCGCGTTCGCCTGGTAGGCACGCGTTCCACGGCCGGTCGAGGGCAGGCGCTGACCTGATCCATCCCACCGAGGAAACCCGAGACGCGGCCCGCGCGGGCCGGTCAAGGCCATTGGTCCTGGCCGGATCGGGACTTCCGTCCCTACCCTAGGGGGGTATGGTATCGGGGAGGGTTGGGAGGTGGCCATGGCGAGTTACACCGACCGCAAGGGTGAGTACCTGGCCCGGCTGCGCCGGGTGGAGGGGCAGATCCGTGGGTTGCAGCGGATGGTCGAGGAGGACAAGTACTGCATCGACGTGCTGACCCAGGTAGCTGCGGCGACGAAGGCGTTGCAGGCGTTCTCGCTGCAGTTGCTGGAGGAACACCTGGGCAGCTGTGTGGTGCACGCGGCCCAGCAGGGCGGCGACGAGGCACAACTGAAGGTCAAGGAGGCCGCCGACGCGATCGCGCGGCTGGTTCGGTCCTGAACGACGAGGAGGAGTCCCAGCATGAGCACCACCACCACCACGACGAGGTACCAGGTGCAGGGGATGACCTGCGGTCACTGCGTGCAGGCGGTGTCGCAGGAGGTCGGCGCGCTGTCCGGCGTGCAGCAGGTCGACGTCGACCTGGTCGCGGGTGCGGTGACCGTGACCAGCGAGCGGGAGTTGGATCGCGAGGCGGTGCGCGCGGCGGTGGACGAGGCCGGGTACCACCTCGTCGGTTGAGTAGGCACGTCGTTGAGCAAGGCGAGCAGGAGGAGCGATGAGCAGCGAGGCGACGCGGACGGGTCTGCCTGTTGCGACCGGGCGGGTCGAGTTGGAGATCGGCGGCATGACGTGCGGCTCGTGCGCGGCGCGGATCGAGAAGAAGCTCAACCGCCTGGACGGGGTGACCGCGTCGGTGAACTTCGCCACGGAGAAGGCGACCGTGACCTATCCCGCGTCGCTCGGTCCGGACGACCTGATCGCCACGGTCGAGAAGACCGGCTACACCGCGCGGGTGCCGGCACCGGTGGGACCGGTGGTGGAACCGCAAGCGTCCACAGTGGACGATCTGGCGGTGCTGCGGCGGCGGTTGCTGGTCAGCCTGGCGTTGTCGGTACCGGTGATCGTGCTGGCGATGGTGTCGCCGTTGCAGTTCCGTGACTGGCAGTGGCTGTCGGCGATCCTGGCTGCCCCGGTGGTGGCCTGGGGCGGGTGGCCGTTCCACCGCGCGGCGTTCACCAACCTGCGTCACCGTGCCGCGACCATGGACACCCTGATTTCCGTCGGCACTCTCGCGGCGTTCGGTTGGTCGATGGTCGCGCTGTTCTTCGGTACCGCCGGCGATCCGGGGATGCGCGAGCCGTTCTCGCTGTCGGTGGATCGGATGTCCGGGACCGGCACGATCTATTTGGAGGTGGCCGCCGGGGTGACCGTGTTCATCCTGGCGGGTCGGTTCTTCGAGGCTCGGGCCAAGCGGCGGGCCGGTGCGGCGCTGCGGGCGTTGCTGGAGTTGGGCGCCAAGGATGTGACGGTGCTGCGCAACGGTCGCGACGAGCGCATTCCGGTCGACGCGTTGCGGGTGGGTGACCGGTTCGTGGTGCGGCCGGGGGAGAAGATCGCTACCGACGGGGTGGTCGAGGAGGGCACCTCGGCCGTGGACGCCAGCATGCTGACCGGAGAGTCGGTACCGGTGGAGGTCGGTTCCGGCTCGGCGGTGGTGGGCGCGACGGTCAACGCCGGTGGGCGGCTGGTGGTCCGGGCCACTCGCATCGGCGCCGACACCCAGTTGGCGCAGATGGCCCGTCTGGTGGAGCAGGCGCAAAGTGGTAAGGCGGCGGTGCAGCGGCTGGCCGACCGGATCTCCGGGGTGTTCGTGCCGATCGTGATCGGGCTGTCCCTGGCGACGCTTGCCGTCTGGTTGCTGCTCGGGCAGGGCGTGGCCGCCGGGTTCACCGCCGCCGTGGCCGTGTTGATCATCGCCTGCCCGTGCGCCCTGGGCCTGGCCACCCCGACCGCGCTGCTGGTCGGTACCGGCCGGGGTGCTCAGTTGGGGATCCTGATCAAGGGTCCGGAGGTGCTGGAGTCGACCCGCCGCGTGGACATGGTGGTGCTGGACAAGACCGGCACGGTGACCACCGGTCGGATGGCGCTCACCGGGCTCGTTGCGGCGGCCGGGGTGGACGAAGGCCAGGCGCTGCGGATGGCCGGTGCGCTGGAGGACGCTTCGCAGCACCCGATCGCCGCCGCGATTGCCGCCGCTGCCCGGCAGCGGCTGGGCGACCTGCCGCCGGTCGCGGACTTCACCACGATCGAGGGCCTGGGCGTCGCCGGTACCGTCGACGGCCGTGCGGTGCTGGTCGGCCGACCCGCGCTGCTGGCCCAACGCGGCCTGGCTATGCCGGCGGAGCTGGACCAGGCGGCCCAGGCGGCCGCGCGGACCGGCCAGACCACGGTGGCCGTCGGCTGGAATGGGCAGGTGCACGCACTGCTAAGCGTCGCCGACACGGTCAAGGACAGCAGCGCGGCCGCGGTGGCCGCGCTGCGCCGGCTCGGGCTGCGCCCGGTGCTGTTGACCGGAGACAACACCGCCGTCGCCCGGGCGGTGGCGGCGCAGGTGGGCATCGAGGAGGTCATCGCCGAGGTCCTGCCGGCCGGCAAGGTCGACGTGGTCAAGCGGCTGCAGGACCAGGGTCGGGTGGTCGCGATGGTCGGCGACGGGGTCAACGACGCCGCGGCGCTGGCGCAAGCGGACCTCGGGCTGGCCATGGGCACGGGTACCGACGCCGCCATCGAGGCCAGCGATCTGACCCTGGTGCGCGGTGACCTGCGGGTGGCGGCCGACGCGATCCGGCTGTCCCGCGCCACGCTGCGCACCATCAAGGGCAACCTGTTCTGGGCGTTCGCGTACAACGTTGCCGCCCTACCCCTGGCGGCGGCCGGGCTGCTCAACCCGCTCATCGCCGGCGCTGCGATGGCCGTGTCGTCGCTGTTCGTGGTCTCCAACAGCCTGCGCCTGCGCCGGTTCCGCCCTGCTGCCGTCTAGGCCGACTACCGAACCGTCCGGTACCCCGTCGACGCCACAGCCACAGAAACGTCGCGAGGGCGGCCGTTGCGCCCCGGGCCGCCGGTTAGCGGTGGTGTTGGGAGTGCTCGTCGACGGTGCTACTTGACGGCGCGGGTGCCGGGCTGCCACCGCTGCTGCCGTTGATGGCTGGGCCGATAAGGAAGGCCGATAGCGCGAACATGACCGCGAACGCGGCCAGCCCGATCGCGGGGGCCCACCAGGAGTGGAATCGGCGGCGCAGCCGCAGCAGGAACGGTACCGAGGCGGCCAGGCCCAGGACGCCGAACAGGGCGGTACCGCCGCCACCGGCGATCAGTGCCGTCCCGGCCAGCAGCCCGATGTGGTGTAGCACGTGCGGGGCCAGCCCGACCACCGTACCGATGGCGGCCACCGCCGCATTCCACCAGGCCCGTAACCCCGGCGCGGAGCCTGCTGCCCGCCCAGCCGTACCCGGCGCGGATGGTGCCGTCGGTTCCTGCTTGCCCATGGTCGTGCTGCCTATTCCTGGTACGCGAGGTTGACCATCATGCCGGCCTCGGCGTGGTAGATGTTATGGCAGTGCGTCATCCACTGGCCCGGGTTGGCGGCGTCCAGGTCCACGGTGACGCTCTGGTTGGGTTTGACGATGACGGTGTCCTTGCGGGGGCCGCCACCGGCCAGGGCGAAGGTGTGCCCGTGCAGGTGCATGGGGTGGAACATGGTGCTGGTGTTGACGAACCGCAGCCGTACCCGCTCACCGTGTTTGACGGTCACAGGCTGCGCCTTGTCGAAGGTGGTGCCGTTGATGGTCCACCGGTAGGGCATCATGCCGCCGGCCAGGGTCAGCGTGTGGCTACGGTCCGGGCTGCGGTCGGCCAGCCGGACCGCGTCGGCGGCGCGCAGATCGGTGGCGAGTGCCGCGGGCCCGTCGAGTTGGGCGGGGCGGGCATCGGCCGGGGGTGGGCTGCCGGCGCCGGTGCGCACGATGGCGAACGCCCGGGCCTGGGCGCCGGTGGTGTCGCGTTTGCCTTCGGCGAGGGCGACCAGCGGGAACGCGCCGTCGGCGAGGTCGGTCTCGACGTCGACCCGCTCACCCATGCCGACGATCAGGGCATCCACTGTGGACGGTACAACGGGGTAGCCGTCGGTGTGCGTGACGGTCAGCCGGTGCCCGCCCAGGGCGAGGCGGAACGCGGTGTCGGACGCGGCGTTGACGATGCGGATGCGGGCGCGCTGGCGGGGTTTGCCGGTGAACGTTGCGGGCGCGGCCGGTATCCGTCCGTTGATGAGGTAGTGCGGGTAGCTGATGTCACCGGCGCCGCCGAGGATCGCCGAGGTGTTCATCTCCATCCCGCCACCCATCGACATCCCGCCCATGTCCATGCCGCCCATGGACGAGCCGTTCATCCCGCCCATCGACTGCAGGTCGGCGAGGACCTGGTCGGGGGTGCGGCCGGTGCCGTCGACCCAGTCGTCCAGCACCACGGCCCAGTCGACGTCGTAGCGGCCCGGGTCGGCGGGGTCGTCGACGATGAGCACCCCGTACAGCGCTCGGTCGAGCTGCACACCGGAGTGCGGGTGGTAGAAGTAGGTGCCCGGGTCGGGTGCGGTGAACTCGTACCGGAAGCTGCCGCCGGCGGCGATCGCCGGTTGGGTGACGTCGGGTACCCCGTCCATGTCGTTGCGCAGTGCGATGCCGTGCCAGTGCACGCTGGTGGCGGTGGGCAGTTGGTTGTGCACGTCGACCCGGATCAGGTCGCCGGCCTTGGCCCGGATCAGCGGCCCGGGTGCCTGCTCGGCGTAACCCCAGGTGGCGACGGTGACACCGCCCAGGTCGAGGGTGACCGGCCGGGGCTTCAACGAGGCGGTGACCGTTGCCGCGCCCGGCTTGCGGCGGGCGGCCTCCGCCGTCTGGACGGCCGTGCCGGAGGGCGTCACGAGGCGCGGGCTGGTGCGGCCGGCGCAGCCGGTCAACGCGGTGACGGCGGCTCCGCCGGCGAGGCCGGCGGCGCCGAGCAGCAGGGTACGGCGGGTGGTCACCGGTTGGCTCTCCTTGTCCGGTAAGGGCGATGTCCGTGTCGGGGGCACCTTCGCCAGCAACGATCGGGCAGCATCATGGTGAAACCCCGCGGGTCTTGCTGAAGTTTCGATGAAGATCCGACCGGCGGTGGCGACGCGCGAGGATGGGCAATATGGACGGGCGGGTTCTCGTCGTCGACGACGAGCGCAGCATGGCCAGGTTGGTCGTCAGCTACCTGGAACGTGAGGGGTACCAGGCGCGCGGCGTGTTCGATGGACCGGACGCGGTCGCGTCGGCGCGGGACTGGCACCCCGATGTGGTGGTGCTGGACGTGATGCTGCCGGGGTTCGACGGGATCGAGGTGTGCCGGCAGCTGCGCACGTTCACCGACTGCTACGTGATCATGCTGACCGCCCGGGCCGAGGAGACCGACAAGCTCATCGGTCTCGGTGTGGGTGCCGATGACTACCTCACCAAGCCGTTCAGCCCGCGCGAGCTGGTGGCGCGGGTGAAGGCCATGCTGCGCCGCCCCCGCACCACCACCACGGCCGCGGCCGGCCAGCCGCCGCGCCGCTTCGGCGCTCTTGTGATCGACCCGGCGGGGCGGGAGGTGTCCGTCGCCGAGGCGCCGGTGGAGCTGACCCGTACCGAGTTCGACCTGCTGGACGTGCTGTCCGCTCGGCCCAAGGTGGCGTTCAGCCGGGTACAGCTCATCCACGCGGTATGGGGGGAGGACTGGGTCGGCGACGAACACCTGGTCGACGTGCACATCAGCCACCTGCGCCGCAAGCTGGGCGACGACACCACCACACCCCGGTACATCCGCACCGTGCGCGGGGTCGGCTACCGCATGGGCGAGGGAGCATGAGACGCCTGTGGCGGGGCCTTGCGGTCCGGCTGTTCGCCGCCCAGATTCTGGTGGTACTGGCTGGGGCGGTCACCCTCGCCGTGGTGGCGGTCGCCGTCGGCCCGGCGATCTTCCGTAGCCACCTGCGCCGCGCCGCGCACGGGGTGGACGCGGCGACCAGCGCGCACGTGGAGCAGGCGTACCGGATCGCAAACACCGTCTCCCTCGGCCTGGCCCTGCTGATCGCGCTGGCCGCCGCGCTGAGCGTCAGCGGGTACCTCGCGCATCGACTCGGTCGCACCGTCGGGGCCTTCGCGGGTGCCGCCGCCCGCATCGCTGACGGCCACTACGCCACCCGCGCCACCGCCCCCGGGTTGGGGGAGGAGTTCGACACCCTCACCACGGCGTTCAACACCATGGCCGCCCGGCTGGAGGCGGTGGAGGCGACCCGCCGCCGGATCCTGGCCGATCTGGGGCACGAGATGCGCACCCCGCTGGCCACCATCGAGGGTTACCTGGACGCCGCGGAGGACGGGGTCAGCGTCGCCGACGAGGACACCCTGACCGTGCTGCGCGCCCAGACCGGGCGGCTGCGGCGGCTGGCCGAGGACATCTCCGCCGTGTCCCGCGCCGAGGAGGGACACCTCGACCTGCACCCGCAGCCGGTACCGGCGGCGAGCCTGGTAACGACCGCCGTCCGCGGCCGCCCAGCCCCGCTGCACCGCCAAGGGGGTACGGCTGGCCGAACGCATCGAACCGCAGACCGGCACCGTGTACGCCGATCCGCAGCGCATCGGTCAGGTACTGGGCAACCTGCTGGACAACGCCCTGCGGCACACCCCGGCCGGCGGCACCGTCACCGTCACCGCCGGCCCGGCAGGTGCGGGGGTGCAGTTCGTGGTGACCGACACCGGCGAGGGCATCCCGACCGAGCACCTGCCACACGTCTTCGAACGCTTCTACCGGGCCGACGCCGCCCGCGACCGCGACCACGGCGGCAGCGGCATCGGCCTGGCCATCGCCCGCGTGATCGCCACCGCCCACCACGGCACCATCACCGCCGACAGCCCCGGTGAGGGACGCGGCGCCACCTTCACCCTCACCCTGCCCCAGCGGGGTTAGCGGCCGCACCGGCGATCACTTCACGGAATCTTCAGGGAAATCCACGGGGTACCGCCATGACGGCGGCGGACCGTGGGATGCGCGACGCCGCAGGCGTTGCCGCGTCGCACGCACGCACACCAGCGCGCAACACACCGGGAGGATCACGTGGGATCCGGGTCGATAACCGGCAGCAACCCGAACGGGGCCGTCGCGGTCACCGTCGTGCACGCGCCGGCATGCCACTTCTGTGACGACGCGCTGGACGCGTTACGGCGGCTGTCGCAGCAGTATCCGCTGACCGTGGCGACCGTCGCCGCCGACTCACCCGAAGGGGAGCGGCTGGTCCGCGTCCACGCCGCGGGCATGTTCCCGCTGGTACTGGTCGACGGCCGGTTCTTCAGCCAGGGCCGGCTACCGCGCGGGAAACTGCGCAAGCTGCTCGGCACCCGCACCAGTCCGGTGGCGGTGGTGTGATGCCCAACCTGCTGACCACCGGAAGCGTGCTCGCGGCGTTCTTCGCCGGCATGGTGGCCCTGTTCGCCCCCTGCTGCATCGTGTTCCTGGCCCCCAGCTACCTCGCCGCCGCGGTCAAGAACCGCCGCTGGCGGCTGCTGCCGTTGACGTTCATCTTCGCCGCCGGGCTCGCCGTGGTGCTGGTGCCGATCACCCTGGGCATCAGCCTGGTCGCCGGCACCATCGCCCGCTACCACGCCCCGTTCTACTACGCCGGCGGTGCGCTGATGCTGCTGCTGGCCGCGTACGCGCTGTCCGGGCTGATGTGGAGCCTGCCCAGCTTCCTGCGCGCCCCCGACACCACCCGGGGTGACTCGGCCAGCTTCTTCGCCCTCGGCGTGTTCTCCGGCATCGCCTCCAGCTGCTGCGCCCCGGTACTGGCCGGGGTGATGACGCTGTCCGCGCTGTCCGGCTCCGCCGCCGGCGGTACCCTGCTGGGCCTTGCGTTCGTGCTGGGCATGACGTTCCCGCTGTTCTGCATGGCGCTGCTGTGGGACCGGCTGCGCCTGCGCGAGCGGCGGTGGGGCAGGGCACGGCCGGTGCGGCTGCGCCTGGGCGCACGCACCCTGGTCACCAACACGGTCAACCTCGCCGTCGCCGCGGCGTTCGCGGTCATGGGCGGGTTCGTCATCTACCTGGCCGGCGCCGGACAGATGACCCGCGGCCCCGGCTTCCAGGTCGCCATCGGGCACGGCCTGGCCCGCATCTTCGACCGCATCGACACCTGGACCAGACCGGTACCCGAACCCGTGCTCGGCCTCGTGGTCCTGGCCATCGCCGCGGTCTTCGTCGTCGCGACACTCACCGACCGCCGCCGCGGCCCCAGCCGCACCACCGAGGCCACCAAGCAGTCCACTATGGACAGCCAGGATGCCGCCGTGCCGACCGAGGCGCCCTGCCCGCATCACCCGACCCACGTGTGAGGACCCGTCGCATGTCTACCCACACCGCCCACAAGAGCGGCAAGAGCCACGGCAACCGCACCGCCAACCGCGGCAGAAGCGGCGACCAACCACGGCAGCCGGCCCGCCCGCGCACCCAGGCCAGGGCCGCGGCCAGGGCGTCCACCAAAGCCGCCGCCAAGGCCAACGCCCGCCGCCGTCAGCACCGCAGCTGGCTGCTGTGGGGGCTCGCCCTGGTCGTCGTCGCCGCCGTGATCGGCGCGATGATGTGGACCTCACGCACCACGCAGAACAACGCCAGCCGGACCGCACCCGACTTCACCCTCACCGACACCAACGGCACCCAGGTGCACCTGGTCGACTACCGCGGCAAGAACGTCGTGCTGTACTTCTCCGAGGGAGCCGGCTGCCAGCCCTGCCTGACCCAGATGAGCGACATCGAACAGCACGCGACCGAGTTCGCCAACCTCAACGTGACCGTGCTGCCCATCGTCATGAACACCGCCGAGCAGATCAAGGCGGACATGGCCGCCGACCACGTCAAGACCCCGTTCCTCATCGACGCCGACGGCACCGTCTCCCGCGACTACGACGTACTCGGCAAAGGCATGCACGCCAACATGCCCGGCCACGGCTTCGTCCTCATCGATGCCAAGGGCCAGCAACGCTGGTACGGCGAATACCCCTCCATGTACCTGTCCTCGGCCAACCTCATCAAGCAGATCCGCGGACACCTCACCTGACCCGCGGCTGCGGGATGCGTACGCGGATGGCCGCACGTGGGTGTTCTGCGGACGCGGCCAGGCGGCAGTCCGGGCCGACGGTGGTTGCGGCCCGGCCGCCGGCGGCCGGGCCGGTCAGCTGTGCTGGACCGGCCCGACCTCAGTAGTGTGCGACGGCTGCTGGGCCGAGCGGCTCTGGCTGTCGGGGCGTGTTCGAGGGGCGCATTGTCTTGTGGGCGGTGCCGCCGCGGTTGTGGCCGCGTCCCTGGTGGCCACCGCCGCTCATCGATCGCATCATGACGAGCATCATCAGCGGACAGGCCAGCACCAACGCCTTCGATCCGGCGCTTTCCACAGCTCGCCGAGGGATGGTGAAAGCCCGTGGGAAACGATGAAGCTTCACTGGAGCGTCGGACAGCCTTTTGGGCAGGACCCGGTGTCGCAGACCGCCAGCGGGGGCCTCGCCGGCGCTATCCGTTCGAGGAGGGTGCGGCGGGCAGCCGCAGGCGCTTGAGGGCCAGGGCGTTGAGGGCGACGATGAGGCTGGATCCCGACATCGACAGGGCGGCGATCTCCGGGCGGAGGGTGAGGCCGAAGGCGGGTTCGAACACGTCGGTGCCGATGGGTGACCAGAGCAGGATCGGGATCGACAGCAGGGCGGCCACCAGGAACCGGTTACGCATGTCGGTGGCCATCGCCGCCATCGACATCCCGCCGTGCCCGCCGTGGCCCATCGCCTCGTGCGGCGACGGCATCGTCTCCGCCATCTTGTGGCGGTCGCGCGCTGCCGGTGCCGAGGGCACCGCGGCCGGCTGCCCCGGTCGATGCGGCTCCTGCATAGGGTCGCAGATGTGAGCCGGCACCGACTGGCCGGCGCAATGATAGCCGCACTCCTGTACCCAGCGGCGCAGCTCAGCCACCGACGTCCGGCCCGGGTCGAAGACCACCGTGGCGGTCTGCGCCACCGGGTTCACCTCGACCTGCAGCACGCCCGGCCGGCGGGCCAGCCGCGCCGTGACCACGTTCTGCTCGGAGGCCCAGCGCAGGCCGCGCACGTCCAGCACCGCGGTGCTGCGGTCCGTGCCGGGAACCATGGCTACCCCTTCCGTCGGCCCTCGCCGTGCGGGGACGACGCCCTGCCCGCGTGTCCGAACTGCCCTCGGCGGAGTGTTGACGTTCCCGCGCCGCCGACGTGGCCTGTAGGCCGGGCCGGACAGAGAGAGTTCCTACGGTCTTCCATAGTAGGCCGTGCTTCGGAGTCGGACGCGGAGCACCATCGGCGGCGGGTTCATGCGGGTGCCGCGTGCAAGCCGATCGACGTCTCGACCGGTATCCCGGCTCGGGCCAGCCGCTGGAAGAACGGGCCCGGATCGACGATCTGCTCGGGCATCCAGGCGCCCGGTCTGACGGCCTCAGCGTCGGTGAGCACGCGGGCCAGGGCAGCGGCCCCGGTGGCTGTCGCGTGCGCCTGGCCGCGTCCGGTCTGTGTGGCCCAGGCGCTGCGGGCGCCGAACCTCACCTCGACGCGCAGCGCGTACGGCTGCTGCCGTGGCGCGGACCGGTGATGGCGCAGTCGGGCGGCGGCCGCCCGGACCGGGGACTTGGCGGTGAACCGGGTGGCATGGGTGCGCACCAGCAGCGCGAGGAGCCGGCTCATCCATGGTGGGTCGATCGACAGCCGGGTCAGGACGGTACCGGCGCCCAGGGTACGGGGATACAGCACCTGGTCGGAGAACGGGAACAGGTACGCGGGCCGGGGCCCGAGCGGTGCCGGGAACGCGACGGTGTGTGGCCTGGTGAAGGCTCGGACCCGGCGGTCCGTCCCGTCGACGTGGATAGGGAAGGTCATGGCCAGCTCTTGCAGCAGGTAGTCGAAGGACGCGGGTCCGGCCCCGTCGCGGGCGTTGAGCAGCAGCGCGGTCTCGATGCGGTCGGCGCCGCCGAGGGCGTCGGTCAGCGCCCGTACCGCCACGTTGGAGATGCCGGGCACGAGGCCGGCACCGAGCAGGATCCTGGCGCCGTGGGCCCGGGCCGCCGCGTCGACGCGTTCGAAACCGGTACCGCGGCCGAGGTCGGTCAGGTGCGGGGTGATGTCGGTGTAGGCGAGGCCGCCCTCGACGGCCGCCCACATCAGCGCACGGTCGGGCTGGTCGATGCAGTTGACCACGACCTGGACGCCAGCCAGCGCCGCGGCGATCGAGGTCCGGTCCGTCACCTCGACCTGCCGGCCTCGCGCCCCGTACCCGATGGTCGCCGCCATCACATCGGCTCGCTGCCGGTTACGGCCCGCGACCACGACGCGGTCGGGAAAGTCCTCGGCAAGGTCCGCGGCGATCCGGCCGCCGACCACACCGTAGCCACCAACGACCAGGATCGACTCTGCAGCCATAGCCTCAGGATGAGCCGGCACACACCGGCCGGGCAGGGCCGCACGTCCCGTATCCAGTAGGCGGACGGCTGCACCCGACCGGGGATTCACACAACGGTTGTGATGACCGCGGCGGTAGCCAGGGCGCCTGTACCGTGCCAAAACTCGTCGCACATGTTGTGGGCTGGGATTTCTCGGCTCGGGCTGATGATCGCCAGTATGGTCGTACGGCTGCTGTACTTGGGGATGATCCGCCTGTTCAGCGGACTGGGGCTACTGATCCGCGGCGACAACAGAGCACTGCTTTTCGAGGTCCTCGCGCTGCGGCATGAGGTTGCGGTGCTGCGCCGGCAGGTCCGGGGTCGGCCGCGCCTGTCCTGGCCGGACCGGGCGATGCTGTCTGCCCTGGCCCACCTGCTGCCCCGCCGGATACGGGCACATCGAATCGTCACCCCGGCGACGTTGCTGGCCTGGCACCGCCGCCTGGTACGGCACCGCTGGACCTACCCGAACCGGCCCGGCCGGCCATCAGTCAGCGACGAGATCCGGGGCCTGGTGCTACGGCTGGCCCGCGACAATCCGCGGTGGGGCCACCGCAGAATCCAAGGCGAACTGCAGCGGCTGGGCCACCGGATCGGGGCGGGCACGATCCGACGAATCCTGGCCCGCCGTCGTGTCGGCCCGCCGCCCCGTGAGCAGGACACCCGTTGGCGAACGTTCCTGCGCAACCAGGCCAGCGGCCTGTTGGCCATCGACTTTTCCACATCGACACGATCGTGCTGCGGCGCCTGTACGTGCTGGTGGTGATGGAGGTGGCCACCCGGCGGGTCCACCTGCTCGGCATCACCGCCCACCCCACCGGGCAATGGGTGGTCCAGCAGGCCCGCAACCTCGCTATGGACCTGGGCGAACGGGCCAGCAGGTTCCGGTTCCTCATCCGCGACCGCGACGGCAAGTACACCGCCACCTTCGATCACGTCTTCACCGCCGAAGGCATCACGGTGGTCAAGATTCCGCCCCGCACCCCGCGGGCGAACTGTTTCATCGAGCGCTGGGGCCGCAGCCTGCGCGAAGAGTGCAGCGACCACGTTTTGATCTACAACGAGCGACACGCGCTGACCGTGGTCGGCGAGTACGTGGACCACTTCAACGACCACCGGCCACACCAAGGACGGCAGCAGTTGCCACCCAACCATGACCCGGCCGTCGTCATCCCGATGGATGCCCCGGTACGGCGCCGACGACGACTCGCCGG
>WNFU01003546.1_pt1 | contig 20548 bp, 18 predicted proteins | sample 5400121 | NCBI WGS metagenome assembly WNFU01 (sample SAMN13153360, study PRJNA577476) | soil metagenome | isolation source: 100 cm soil or saprolite under grassland replicate 1 | place: USA:California | collected 2016-06-15 | reverse complement strand
CCCTTCCGCTCGTACAGATCGATCGCCTCGCGCACCGCTTCGATTCCGTCCCCGTGACCGTTGCCGCGGAGGACGTGGCCGAGATCGACGAGCGCATCCGCGCGCAGGATCAGAAAATCCGTCCGGGCGGCGCGCTCGACTGCGCCGCGTGCCAGCGCCTCCGCTTCCTCGCGTCGACCGAGCTCCGCCAGCACCTTCGCGCGCGCCGCCCGCCACTGGACCTGTGACGAAAGATCTTCCTCCGCACTCGCCCGCTCGCTCAGCTGCGTGTAACGGAAAGCCTCGTCGACGCGTCCCTGCGCCAGGACGGCCTGGGCAAGCATGGCGAAGATGTTCGAGAGATTGCTCGTCTCGCCGGCACGCTCGAGCTCTCTCGCCCCGACCAGCAGCTCGCGCTCGGCGGCGTCCGGACGGTCCGCGAGGAGCTCGACGAACCCGAACGTCTCTGCGGTCGACGCCGCAGTCATCGTCAGGCCGAGATCCTCGAGCATCGCACGCTGCTCGATGAGAAAAGCCCGTCCTCGGTCGAAGTCACCCTGCATGGCGCGCAGCGCGCCGAGCGCGCGCATTGCCGCAACCCGGACGCGTTGCTGCTCGTCAGGACGCGCCACGATCGATTCGCACAGCTCGATGCCCTCCGACACCGGCGCAGGCCCGTACAGGCGAACGCCGACGAGGAGATTGAGGCTCTGCGCCTCGATCCGCCGGTCCTGCGCGCGGCGCGCATACTCGATCGAGCGGCGCAGCGCTGCTTCCGCCTCCGCGACTTGGCCCCGTAGCCACGGCGCCCACGCGAGCAATTCCCATGCCTTCGCCAGGAGCACGTCGTCGTCCCCGGCAAGTGCAGCGATCACGTCCTCGGCGGCGCGGTGAAGTGCTTCCGCGTCGAGGTTCGGATCCGTCTGGAGCTGGGATCGCAGGCGGATCAGCGCCGCACGCGACTGTAAACGGCGATCCGTCCGCGCAGCGGGCGTGTCGCTCAGCTCGCGGAGCAGCTCTTCGACCCGCGCGAAGTCGCCCGTCTCCCGAAGCGCGTCCGCGAGATCGGCGACGAGCTCGAGTCGCGAGGGCTCCTCCGGCGGCGACACGTCGATTGCGCGCTCGAGCAGTCCGCCCGCCGCTCCGAGATCGCCGCGCGACAGCGTCCGCCGTCCCGCCTCCCCGAGCCGAGCGGCCGCGTGAAGAGCGAGCAGACGGGTCGTCGCAGCGTCCGGATCGAGCTCGTCGCAGTAGCGAAATGCCCGCTCGAGGTGGTAGCCGACGAGCTGCAACCGCTCGGGAGGCGTGTCGGCCGTCACACGTTCCAGCGACTCCGCGAAGAGCTCGTGCAACCGCGCGCGTTCGCGTTTCGGCACCGACTCGTATGCCACCGCGCGAATCAGGCTGTGGCGGAAGCGGAAGCCGTCGTCTCTGGCGCCACGCTCGGGCTGTAGGAGGTCCTTTCGAACAAGCGACGCGAGGTGTTCGTCGAGCGTGCCGAACGGCAGCTCTGATGTCAGCTCCGCGAGCGCCGTGCGACGGAAGTCGCGCCCGATCACGGACGCGCGTTCGAGCACCGTCCGCTCGCCCGGCGACAGGCGATCGAGCCGGGCCTCGAGCAAACCGTGGATCGTCGGTGGGACCGGCGGAGTTTCCGCGTCGTGCCCCTCCTCGCGCAAGAGCGCGAGCGTCTGCTCGAGAAAGAGAGGATTACCCTCGGCGGCGTCCGCGAGCCGCGCGCGGGTGCTGTCCGTAAGGTCCCGCCCGCCGGGAAGGCTGTCGATGAACTCATCCGTCTCCTCCACGCTCAGCGGCTCGAGCAGCAGCGTCGTCGCGTTGAGCTTCCCGCCGCCCCACGATGGACGCGCGTCGAGGAGTTCAGTGCGTGCAAGGCAGATGAGCAGTAGCGGTGCGTCCCGCGTCCATTCCGTCAGGTACTCGACGAGGTCGAGGAATGCGGGCTCTGCCCAGTGAATGTCGTCGACGATCGCCACCAGCGGTCGCCGGCGTGCAATCGTCTCGAAGAGGCGGCGTACGGCCCAGAACGTCTCCGCCGGCGTCGCCACGACCGACGCGGCACCGATCGCGCCGGCGACCCGGTTCAAGATCGGCACTGCTTCTTTGTCGGCAGCGACCTCGGCCGCCAGCACATCCGACGCAAGCCCCGTACGCAGCATCTCGCGAAGCGGCCAGTAGGTGATGCCCTGTCCGTATGACACACAGCGTCCGGTGAGCACGGTCGCTGTCTGGCTCGCCGCGGCGGCGAACTCGGCCGCCAGGCGCGACTTGCCGATCCCCGCGAGCCCGAAGACGGTGAAGAGGTACGCGGACCGAGTCCTGCGCACGCGCTCGAGCGCTTGACTGAGCTGCTCGAGCTCGCGCTGGCGGCCGACGAGCGGCGCCTCCAGCCGACGCGGAATCGCAACTGCGTCTTCCTTGACGTCGAGCAGCCGCCAAGCCGGCTCCTCGCCGCGGACGGATTGAAGGGTCGACGCCGTCCGTAGCAGCCGCTCGCTCCGGGCCGAGACGAGAATCTCGCCCTCTGCGGCACGCTGCTGGAGCTGCGCTGCCGTCGCGAGAACCTCGCCGCTGACCGCCTCGCCTTCCGCCACGACCTCCCCGGTCGCGACGCCGACCCGGGCGCTCGCAGCGGCGTTGCCCGCCATACGCACCCGGAGCTCGAGTGCGGCACGCGCCGCGCGCAGCGCATCGTCCTCTCGGACCTCCGGAACGCCGAAGACCGCAAGCACAGATGCGCTCGGCAACCGACGCACGGCGCTCCCATGTTCCTCGAACACGTCGGCGGCCTGTGCCAGCGCGGGTTCGACCACGCCGGCGCGCCTTTCCGGATCGACGAGGGGCTCGAACGGAAGAACCTCGGCGACCACCACCGTCACCGTCTTTCGAACGGGACGCGGCGCCGGGGACGGAACCGTCTCGGCCGCCTCCGTGGTCTCGAGCTCGGGCGCCTGACGCAGGATGTCGCGCTCGAGTCGCTGCAGCATCGGGCTCGGCTCGATGCCGAGCTCCTCGACGAGCAGTGCACGCGTCTGCTGGTAGAGGGCGAGCGCATCGGCCTGACGCCCGGACCGGTAGAGGGCGAGCATCAGATGCGCGCGAAGCCTTTCGCGGAGCGGATGCCGTTTGACGAGGCCTTCCAGCTCCACCGCCGCCTCGGCATGGCGACCGAGCGCCAGATCCGCCTCGGCGACATCCTCGAGCGCGGCGAGACGCAGATCCTCGAGGCGTGCGATCTCTGCCTGCGCGAACCGCGCGTACGCGAAGTCCGCGAGCGCCTGTCCTCGCCAGAGCGCGAGCGCCTCGCGCAGGATCTCGCGCGCCGTCGCAGGCTCGCCGGAGGTGAGCGCTGCCCGGGCGGCACCGACCTGCCGCTCGAAGCGGCGGGCGTCGACACTGTCCGCCTCGGCGTCGAGGACGTAGCCGCCGGCCTCCGTTCGCAACGTCGCACCCGGCGGCAAGATCTTGCGCGTCGCCGAGACCGCGTTCTGCACGACCTTGACCGCGGTGTCGGGAGGCTCGCTCTCCCACAGCTCTTCGACGATGGCGTCACGCGAGACGACCTCGCCGAGCCGGAGGAGGAGGAGCGCCAGGACCTCTCGCTGGCGCGCGCCGCGGAGGACCGCCGGCTCGGACTCCGAGCCGACGAGGAGCGGACCGAGGATGCCGAAGGCGACGCCGTTCATCGGGGCTCCGTGCCGCGTGGGCTCGGCAGAAACGGGCCGATTACCCACCGGTTACCGCGCGATGGACGTTGCAGCCGACGATCCCAGGTGCAATGAGGGAACCGAACGGACCGGACTTCGGCTGGACGATCGTCCATCTTCGCGACGAGCTCGACCCGGCGCGATACCTGGGCGAGTTCGGCGATCTTCCGCTTCGAGACGGGAAGCCCGGGGACTGGTGTGACGTTGTGATCCGGGATTCGCACGGCGAGATGCGCTGGACCTTGATCGCGGTCGAGGGCCAATCGCTGGGCGTCACGGGCGTGAGTGGACCGCACGCGAGCCGTCGGCTCGCCCCGCGTGCGCTTGGGCGACGCGCGGTGCGTCCACTCCGCGAATGGGAGCGCGAGGACGAGGGGGCCGCAGCCTCGTCCGCTCCCTTTGTGCGGAGAGCGGCGGCTGGGACTGACGGTAGAACCACCAGCCGCCGACTCCGACTCGCACAGAGCATCGAAGCCACCTAGCAGGGGACGACTGCGGACGGCCGAACCTCGTTCGGCCGTCCGCACGCTTCCGTCAGTGGAGGACGTCGGAGGTGACAGGACCCCAGTACGCATCGGGACTGGGTGGATCCGTTGCTCCGGCTGCGACGTCGAGCGTCGAGCCCCAGTAGGACGACCCCCAGTAGGCGGCCGCCAGGTAGGTCGACCCCCAATACGCCGTGCCCGCCGCGGTCGAGCCCCAATAGGCAGACCCCCAGTACGCAGAGCCCCAGTAGGCAGAGCCCCAATAGGCAGAGCCCCAATACGACGACGCCCACGACGGATCGGCGGCTGCGGCTGCCGCCCACGCGTCCGTGTCGATCGCCGACGGGCCGCCGTTTGAATCCGGCACCACGAATTGCTCGAGCGCCGCGTTCGGATTCGGCGGATCTGCGATCACCAACGCTGCCGCAGCATCGATCTCGCCCGTGCCGGACGATCCGGGCACTGCATTCGGGAGCGGAGCCGCACTGACCATCAGCGCGCCTTTCACCTGGTCGGCCGACCAATCCGGATGAAGCGCGAGCAAGTCGGCCGCGGTTCCCGCGACGATCGGTGCCGCCAACGAGGTGCCGGAGAGCTGCATCAGCCCGGGCGCGACGACACGATCGGGACGCTCGGTCGTCAACGTGGCTGAGGTGGGAACCGCCCCGATCAACAGACGTCCGGGCGCACCGATTTCAGGCTTGCCGAATCCGTCGATCGTCGAGCCGAACGCCGACCACGGCGCAGCCACGTCGTCGTCTGACGGCGCCGTGCCAATCGTGTCATCCGCCCCCGCCGTGATGACGAGCGGATCGTTGCCCGGCGCGAACGGAACTCCGCTCGGCCGGCCGTCCACGGCGTAATTCCCGGCCGCGGCGACGACGACGACGCCGCTCAGCCAGAGGCGCTCGAGCGCGCGGTCGAGGGGGTCGTACTGGAAGCTCGCGGCGGCGGAACCGGTGAGCGAGAAGTTCGCGACGCCGATGCCGCTGGCGTCCTTGTGCTGATAGATCCAGTCGGCTGCGGCGATGACGTCGCTCGTCTGCCCCGACCCGGCGTCGTCGAGCACGTCGAGGGACACGAGCTTCGCGCTCGGCGCTGCGCCGGCGCGCCCGGCGGCGTTGCCCGCAGCAAGGCTGGCGACAAGGGTCCCGTGTCCGCGACCGTCGCCGGGAGAGTTGTTCGACGACTGGGTCAGAACAACCTCGTCGACGATTCGTCCCGCGACGTCAGGCGTGTTCGGGTCGATGCCCGAATCCACGATCGCGATCGTCGGCGCAGGCCTACCGGCGACGGCGTCCCAGAGCTTGGGCAGCCCGGCGGCGGAGGGCCACAGCTGCGAGCTCCAGACGCCCCCGTGTAGTAACGGATTGACCGGTGAAGTCGGATCGGCCACGGCGAACGCCGACCCATCGGCGCTCGTGGCGGTGACGATCGCGCGCAAGGTCGATCCGACGTCGTCGAGTACGACCGTGTACGTCGCTGCGTCCGCACGTGCAATGTCGACACAGCCGCCGGTCGTGCAGCGCCGCCACTGGTATGAGAGCGATACGGGTGAGCCGGCCGTCCACTCGCCCTCCGAGACGGTGAGGGTGCTGCCTTCGGTCGGGTCGCCCGTGATCACAGGCGAGGCCAGCGGCGTCGGCGGAACCGGTGGCGGCGGAGGCGGTTCGACGCTCGCAGGTGGAGCCGTCACGGCGAGCGTGTCGGAAGCAGTGGAGAGCCAGGCACCGAACGCGTCAGTGGCCGTGACGACGACGCGAACGAGCGATCCCGCCGCACCCGACGGAATCGTGAACGTGGCGGCGGACTCGTTCGCGACGTCCGTGCAGATCAGCGCGGGATCGCAGAACTGCCACCGGTACGCATAGCTCAGCGGCTCGGCTCCGGTCCAGACCCCCGTCGTCGCGGAGAGCTCGTTCCCTTCGACGGCAGTCCCGTCAACGGTCGGTGCGGTGACGAGGATCGGCCCTCCGAAGGCGCTCCCGCGAAGCCGCGTGTCCGGCGTGATCGCGAGGATCGAAGAACGGTGCGAGAGGGCGAGGATCTGGCCGCCCGTGAGCTCGGCGGAGACGCCGCTGATGATTCCGAAGCGCCGGCCCACTCCCTTTGCCTCGCCCGGACTCCCGGCGATCGCGTCCGCCACCGCGGCCGCGACCTCAGGGCTGCGCACGCCCTGGCCCTGGACGATCACATGGAAGGTGCGACTCGGATCGGCCTTGGCCGCCGCGGCAAGGCCGGGCGGCACGAGTGCGGTGTGCACCGTCGCGCCGGCCGGAACGGCGACGAGCAGAGACGCGGCAGCCACAAGGGCCAGTCGACACCAGGTGTGCGTCGAGCGTCGCGCGCTAGGAAATGCGGCCGAAGCGTGGAGCATTCATTGACTCCCCCTCTGACCCGTGGGACCGCTCCACGGCTCAGATCGAATGTGGCGTAAACGTATCGGGACGTGCCCCCGATGTCCTCCCCCGTTCGGGGTACCCCTTCCCCGTCGGCCCGACGGTTGCCCCGGATGCGAACATGTGTTCGTGCGCGTCGAAGCGACGATCCTCCACGCAGACCTGGACGCGTTCTATGCGGCGGTCGAGCAGCGAGATGATCCTCGTCTCCGCGGCCGGCCCGTCATCGTCGGCGGAGGAGTCGTGCTCGCCGCGAGCTACGAGGCCAAGGCCCGCGGCGTCCGTACCGCGATGAGCGGCGGGCAAGCCCGCCGCCTCTGCCCGCAGGCGGTCGTGGTCGAGCCACGCATGTCGGCGTACGCCGAGGCGAGCAAGGCCGTCTACCGGGTCTTCGAGGACACGACGCCGCTGGTTGAAGGGCTGTCGATCGACGAGGCGTTCCTCGACGTTCGTGGCCTGAGACGCATCTCCGGGACCCCCACCGAAATCGCGGTGCGGCTGCGGCGCAACGTTCTCGAGCGCGTCGGTCTTCCGATCACGGTCGGTGTGGCGAGGACGAAGTTCCTTGCCAAGGTGGCCAGCGGGGTGGCGAAGCCCGACGGTCTGCTGGTCGTCCCGCCCGACCGGGAGCTGGCCTTCCTCCACCCCCTCCCGATCGAGAGGCTCTGGGGTGTCGGTCCTGTGACCGCCGCCAAGCTCCATGTGTGGGGAGTCGCCACCGTCGGTCAGGTGGCCGAGCTCGGCGAGGCCGCGCTGGTGTCGATGCTCGGGCGCGCGGCAGGTCGCCAGCTTCACGCGCTGGCCCACAACCGGGATCCCCGGCCGGTGCAGGTGCGCCGCCGTCGCCGCTCGATGGGAGCGCAATGCGCACTCGGCCGTCGTCAGCGGCCGCCCGACGCGATCGATGCCGTGCTGCTTGCCCTGGTCGACCGCGTCACCCGCCGGATGCGAGCGGCGGGACGGGTCGGCCGCACCGTCGTGCTCAGGCTCCGATTCGGCGACTTTTCACGAGCGACGCGGTCGCACACGCTGCCGCAGGCGACCGCCCACACCCAGACGGTCCTCGCCGTCGCAAGGGGTTTGCTCGCCAGCGCTATGCCGATGATCGAACGTCAGGGTTTGACGCTCGTCGGTGTGGCGGTGGCCAACCTCGAGGACGACAGCACCGTCCAGCTCAGCTTGCCGCTCGATCGCGACGGCGACGGCGCCCTCGACGCCGCGCTCGACGCGGTGCGTGAGCGGTTCGGCCGGCGCGCCGTCACGCGGGCCGTGCTCCTAGGCCGCGACGAGGGCTATTCGGTACCGCTGCTTCCGGACTGAACAGACGCGGGGTTCGAGGCCGGTCGGATGCGGGTCATCTGGAGCTTCGGGACCATACGAGTCCCGGCATCTTCCAGCTCCGGGGGTCGCGCACGCCCTCCACTACCTCTTGAATCGCGGCGACTACGAGCTCGGGCTGCTCGTGGTGGATGTCGTGTCCGCTCTGCTCGGCGATGACGTGCTTGCTCCTGGGGACGAGCGTGGCGATCTCGTTCTGAAGCTTCCGCGGCGCTCGTGCTCGTCCTCTGGGCAGGTTCGCTCCTCGCGCTTGGCGGCTGGCGGACGGTGACGCGCGACGCCTAGCCTCCTTCCGGTTGTCGCCTCCGCAGCGCTCGCCGTTGACCGTTAACTGGGGCTCGCGATGCGGAGCCCGAGGCCGATCGCTGCTGCTGTCATCCGAATGTCGTAGGTCACAACGCTTTCGAGCTCGACTCCGATGGTCTGGGCGGCGGCGAGATGGATTGCGTCGGGACTCCGCAGGCTCGAACCGTCGAGCTGCGCCGCGGCGTCGAGAAGCGAGTCGTCGAGGCGAAGCAGACTCAGACGCTCGAGCACGCGCCGCGCGCGCGTGAGCGCGACTGCTCCCTGCGGACGGACCGCCAGGACGACCTCGACTCGGGCCAGCGCGCACGACATTCGCCGAGGCCGCCGACGCAGATAACGCCCGAGGGCACCCGATTCGGGCTCATGAACGACGAGCTTCACAAGCGCCGAGGAATCGAGGTAGACCGTCGGCTCAGCGCTCATCGACGCGGGCCTCGGCGAGGGCCTCGCTCGGGAGCGGCGCGCCGCGCAGCGGCTCGAGAGGCTGGCCGAGCTCGAGCAGGTCGCCCGCCGCCGGCACGAGCCGGCCGCTCGCGAGCAAGCCCTCGATGCGGTCTACGCTTGGCACGGGCACCAGCAGGGCAACCGGTCGACCGCGATCTGTGACTTCGATCGTCTCCCCACGCTCGACCTCGCGCAGGAACCTGCTCGCCTCCTGACGGCCAGCCGCGAACGATAAAGGCTGAGGAGCCACCAACGCGCAGGTCGACCCCAGCCATATGTCGCTCCGCGCGCGCCTATTTCTTGTTGCAGTCCGGGCACGGACACTGGTCGCATCCGCAGCCGGTGCATGCTTGACGGATCACGCGGCGATTCTATCGTCCGTCCATCGCGTCGCATTTCCTCATGCGGGCGCGTGTGCGTGGCCGTGCGCATGCTCGCCGGTCGGCTTGTTCATCGTGCGCAGCATCGCGATACCGCCGCCGCGGCGGAAGTAGCGCCAGAGCAACACCCCCGCGAGCGCGAGGAAGATGATGTTGAGGACGGTGGTGTAGTTCCAGGTGACGTGCGCCTCGACGACCTTCGCGTCGCGCTCCGTCCGATCGAGGCCGAGCCCCTGGAACAGGAACTCGACGATCAGGCCGGCCGTGACCATGGTCGCGTAGAAGCTTGCGAGCAGGAAGCCGGCCGTCCTCCAGCCGTAGTACTTGCGGTAGATGTCGAGGATCGGCAGCACGATCAGGTCGGCGAAGATGAAGGCGAGCACGCCGCCGAAGCTGATGCCGCCGTTCCAGAGCACCGCCGCGAGCGGTACGTTGCCGATCGAGCAGACGAAGCTGAGGATGGCGACGAAGGGTCCGATCAGCGGCCCCCAGAACTTGGCGAAGGTCGTGTGGTCCTCGAAGAAGAGCGTCTGCCACCACGACTCGGGCACCCAGGCGGCCAGCGCGCCCGCGATCAGGAGGCCGCCGAAGATGTCGATCCAGATCGCCGCCCAGTCCGTGACGAAGTAGGTGGAGCTGGCCGTGAACCCCTCCGGCGTCCGCAGCCGTTGCCACCACGAACCGCTCTTGTGGACGGACATGTCCATCTCGGCGTGGCCTTCCATCCGGCCGAGCAGGCCGCGCTCGGCGTTCTCCTGCGCCTCCTCGACCAGGCGCCGGCTGAGGAGGAGCCGGAAGACAACCGCGAGCAGGACGATCATCAGCGGCCCGCCGACGAACTCGCCGAGCGTGAACTGCCAGCCGAGAACGAGCGCCATGATGATCCCGAGCTCCGCGACGAGATTGGTCGATGCGAACTGGAACGCCATCGCGGCGGTGAAGTCGGCTCCTCTGCGGAAGAGCGAGCGGGCGAGCGCTACGGCGGCGTAGGAACAGGAGGAGGAAGCGGCGCCGAGCACCGTCGCGCGCGCGAGCGATCGTGTGGAGTCGTCGGGCAGCAGCCGCTGCATCTCCTGCTTCGACACGACCGCTTGGACCACGCCGGAGAGGGTGAAGCCGAGGATCAGCGCCCAGAGGATCTCCCAGAACATCCCGAAGGCGAACGAGAGCGCGCGCACGAGTTCGTGCCCGGGCGCGAGCGCGAGCAGCGCCGCGGGCATCTACCGGGTCTTGGCGAAGCGGTGCACCGCTTCGAGCAGCTCCGCGGTCTTCTTGGCCGCATCCTTGTCGTCGCCGGAGCTGAGCGCGCCGGTGACGCAGTGTTTGACGTGCTCGTCCAGGATCTGGAAGGCGAGCGACTCGAGCGCCGTGTTGACGGCGGAGATCTGGGTCAGGATGTCGATGCAGTAGCGGTCGTCCTCGACCATCCGCTCGACGCCGCGGACTTGCCCTTCGATGCGATGCAGGCGCTTGACGAGCGCTTCCTTGTCCTTGGTGTAGCCGTGGACGGGAGTGGCCGTTCTGCTCATGAGGTTGCTCCTTCGCGTGCGCTGCGGAAACGCCTGAGGCGCAGGCTGTTGCTGACGACGAACAGGCTCGACGCCGCCATCGCTGCGGCGGCGATGATCGGGTTCAAAAGCCCGGCGACCGCGAGCGGGACCGCGGCGACGTTGTAGGCGAACGCCCAGAACAGGTTGCCCTTGATCGTTCGCAACGTCTTGCGGGCCAGGCGGATCGCATCGGCCGCGGCGCGGAGGTCGCCGGAGACGAGCGTCAGGTCGGAGGCCTCGATCGCGACGTCGGTGCCGGTGCCGATCGCAAGGCCGAGATCAGCCTGGGCGAGGGCGGGCGCGTCGTTGACGCCGTCGCCGACCATCGCCACCACCTTGCCGTCCTCTTGCAGGCGCCTGATCTCGTGCACCTTGTCGCCGGGATAGACCTCCGCGAGCACACGCTCGATCCCGACCTCGCGCGCGACCTGCTCGGCAGTCGCCTTGGCATCGCCGGTCAGAAGCACGGGTGTCAGGCCGAGCTGCTCGAGCTCGCGGATCGCCTCGGCGCTGGACGGCTTGACGGTGTCCCGCACCTCGAGGATCGCCCGCTCGATCCCGTCCCAGCTGACCAGGATGCGGCCGTCTCTGCGCCCGACCGATACCTGCTGCCCCTCGACAATGCCGGAGACGCCGACGCCGGGCTCGTTCCTGAATTCGGAAACCGCGGGCAGTTCACCCAGCTCTGCCTGCGCGGCGTGCGCGACAGCCTGGGCGATCGGGTGCTCTGAGGCGGCCTCGACCGCCCCGGCGAGCCGCAGCACCTCGGCGCGGGTGGCACCGTCCATCAAGGCGACTTCGGCCAGCTCCATCTTTCCCTCGGTGACGGTGCCGGTCTTGTCGAGCACGATCGTGTCCACTCTGCGCGTCTGCTCGAGGATCTCCGGGCCTTTGATCAGCACGCCCATCTGCGCGCCGCGACCGGTGCCGACCATCAGCGCGGTCGGCGTCGCGAGCCCAAGGGCGCAGGGGCAGGCGATGATCAGGACGGAGACGGCGGCGGTGAAGGCCGTGCCCGCGCCGCCGCCGAAGGCTAGCCAGCCGGCCAGCGTCAAGAGCGAGATCACGATCACGATCGGCACGAAGATCGCCGAGACGCGGTCGGCGAGACGCTGCACCGGAGCCTTGCCCGACTGCGCTGCCTCGACCAGCCGTGCGATCTGTGCCAGCGCGGTGTCGGCGCCGACCCTGTTCGCGCGCACGAACAGTCGCCCATAGCTGTTGACGGTCGCACCGGCGATCTCGCTCCCGGGCCCGACCTCGACCGGCACCGATTCGCCGGTCAGCATCGACTGGTCGATCGCCGACCCGCCCTCGACGACGACGCCGTCGGTGGCAACCTTCTCGCCTGGCCGGACGACGAAGAGGTCGCCGACCTGCAAGGCGGCGACAGGGACGAGAACCTCCTGCCCGTCTCGAAGCACGCGCGCCTCTTTTGCGCCGAGCTCGAAGAGCTTCTTGATCGCCTGCGAGGAGCGCCCCTTGGCCCGCGACTCCAGGTAGCGGCCGAGCACGATCAGCGTCGTCACGACGGCGGCGACTTCGAAATAGACGTCCGCGTCGATCCCGGCGACGAGAACGACGGTCGACCAGGCCCAGGCTGCCGTGGTCCCGAGCGAGATCAAGGTGTCCATCGTCGCCGCCAGGTATCGGGCGTTCTTGACGGCCGCGCGGTGGAAGCCGATGCCGGAGTAGAAGACGACCGGCGTCGAGAGGACGAGCTCAAGCCACTCCCAGCCGGAAAAGCGAAGCGGCGGCACGATCGCCAGCAGCACCACGGGCAGGGTGAGTGCGACGGCGAGCTTGAGCCGGCGTGTGAGCAGCGCCAACGGTTCGTCGTGGTGATGATGGCCGTGCGAGGCCTTGGCGAGCTGGGCCCCGTAGCCCGCGGACTCGACCGCCGCCACCAGCTCGTCGACCGCGATCCCCGCGCGCGCGTGCACGGTTGCCTGCTCGGTCGCGAAGTTGACCGTCGCCTCGACGCCGTCGAGCCTGTTCAGCTTCTTCTCGATCCGGGCCGCGCACGAGGCGCAGGTCATCCCCTCGAGCTCGAGCCGCAGTGTCTCGGTGTTTTCTGTGGCGGCGGCCATCGCGCCTCTATGCGGCCTCGTAGCCGGCCTCTTCGATCGCCGCCCGCAACGACGCATCGTTCAACGGGCCGCCGCGGACGGTGACGAGCTTCGCGTCGAGGTCGATCTGAACCGAATCGACGCCCTCGACCTGGCGCAGTTCTTCGCTCACGGCTCGCTCGCAGTGGCCGCAGTGCATGCCCGGCACGCTGTAGGTGATCTCGCCCATTCGGATTCCTCCCTATTATACCTGGAGGGGGTATGTGGGGGCCCCGGCCTGAGGGTGAACTCGCGTTCCGAGCCCACCCTCAGCCTTCGGGGAGAGCTATTTGGTCCGGCGCAAGATCCAGAGGCCGGAGTTCATGTCGCTCGCGTAGACGAGACCGGTCGCGGCGTCGACGACGACGCCCCAGACCTGCGTTGTATTGGTCAAGACGCTCCGCTGCGAGGGCTTGACCGGGTTCTCCGTCGCCGGTGGGACGAAGTAGGCGACCTCCTTCGGATTGCGAGGATCAGCGACGTCGACGACACGCACCCCGTCGGAGTACCAGGACTCGTACAGCGTCTTGCCGACCAGGAAGTTGTTGTGGATGACGAAGTCGCCCGCACCCTGATCGTCGGTCCCCAGTGAGCGGGGCGTCTTGTAGGAGCCGATCTGCTGCACGCGTGCCGGGTTGCTGAAGTCCCAGACCCGCATGTAGCCGTAGCCCTTCTCGATGCCCGACCCCGAGGTCTTGCAGAAGTCCTCGTCGGCCGAGAACAGCAACTGCCGCTTCTCGTCGTACTGCGAGGAGTGGCCGTCACCATCCGCGTTTGCCGGATAGGCCGCCCGGCCCGTGTAGACCGGATGGGCGGGGTCGGTCAGATCGAGCCGGATGTAGCCACTGTCCCAATAGGACAGGAACACGAGCTTGCCGTCCTCCGACGGCTCGGCGCCGTGGCCGTAGTTGCCGTCGGGGTCGCAGCCCTGCGCGGCGAACGGCCCGCCCGCCTGTTGCACCTTCCAGGTCGAGACCTCGAACGGGTGAGCCGGGTCGGTGATGTCGATCAGCCGGAAGTCACCTTTGCCGGCGGCGTCGCGGAGACCGTTCGCGTTCACCGAGTCCGGATAGCTTCCGGCCGGCACCGTCGCATACGCAAACGTTCGGTGGAGGTCGGTGTTGCTCTCGATCTCGAACTCGTGCACACCACGGGTGCAGCAACCGCTGTCATAGAAACCGAGCCGCACAGGACGCGTCGCGTCGCTGACGTCCCAGAGCATCAGCCCGTGGATCGCCTCCGGGTCGTGTCGGCCGCCGCCGCACCACTGGAAACCGGCCGCGGCGATGTCATGGCCGGCAAGCAGCCCATACGTCGCCGTGTAGACGACGACGTCCTCCGCAGAGGTGCCTGTCGGGTTCTGCAGCGTCGCGACCCGGGTCGGTTTCGCCGGGTTCGAGACGTCGATCACGGCCACGCCGTTGTCCGGCGGCGCAGGGCAGAAGCGGTCGTTGCCCGTCGCCCAGTCCGCAAAGCCCCAGTGCCCGACGTAGGCGTAGTTCTTGTGCTTCCAGACGTCGGCATTGAAGCCGCGGACGTTCAGGTTGTTATGACCGACGACCTCCATGTTCCAGGCCGACCCGGCCTTCGGGCCGCCCTCATACGTCTTCTGTGATTCTTCGTAAAAGTGCTTCTCGTCCTTGAGCAGATCGTCAGACGATGCTGCCGTCACCCCCACGGCGACAAACACCAGTGCCGCCACGGCGGCGGCCAGAAACGTCAGCTTGCGCATGCTCTCCCCTTTCTCCGATCCGGCACCGGCGCGAGCATACTGCTCGAGATCAGGGAAGATATTGAAAAGTCTCTCATAGCTCATTACTCTGGATCTCCGGTTCGAGGGTCAATCTCAAGGGGGAGCGATACATGTCGAGATCTTCTGCACGGTTTGCGCTGCTGACCGCTCTGGCGGTGACAGCGTTTCTGGCCGCCACGGCTTCACCTGCGGCGGCGCACGGCGTCAGCGCGGCACCTTTCGCCGCAGATTGCGGGGGCTCGACCCCTGCGGTCTTCGGCGGTCTGCCGTGGTCGACGTCGGCCGCCCGCGGGCTGGGCGCGAACGACCTGCGTGAGCCGGCACTCGGCGACGCACCTCAAGAGGTCCCGGCGTCGGCCAAGGGCAAGGGCGGTCCAAACTTCCGCGCCGCTGTGGACGTGTACTTCCACGTCGTCAGCGACGGAGCCACGGGCAACGTCTCCGACTCGGCGGTCAGTGACCAGGTCACGGTCATGAACCTCGGCTACGGAGGCTTCGAGGGTGGCGTCAACACCGGCTTCCGCTTCAAGCTCGTCGGGATCACTCGCAGCGACAATGCAGAGTGGTACAACGCCGGTCCCGGTTCGTCTGCAGAGCGGGAGATGAAGAAGGCACTCCATCAAGGCGACGCGAGCGACCTGAACATCTACTCGACCACCGCCGGCCCGTATCTCGGCTGGGCCTATTTCCCGTCGACCTACAAGACCAAGCCGTGGATCGACGGCCTTGTGATCGACTGGGAGTCGATGGTGCACACATCGACCCGCTACGCCGGCAGATACGATCTCGGCAAGACCGCGACGCACGAATCAGGACACTGGTTCGGCCTCTACCACGTCTTCCAGGGAGGCTGCAACAACTGGGGCGACTATGTCGACGACACGCCGCCGCAGCTGATCGCGACGTACGGCTGCCCCGAAGGCCAGGACAGCTGCAAGGAGCCGGGCATCGACTCGATCCATAACTACATGGATTACTCGTTCGACTCCTGTTACAACCAATTCACCGCAGGTCAGACAGCGCGCATGCAAGACCAGTGGCTGTTCTTCCGCGCGAACGGCGGCACGTCCGTCGGGAATTAGAACGCGCTCGAAGCTTGGTGCGAGGGGCCGGCGGAAGCCGGCCCTTCGTGTTCGCCTAGGGAACATCGCGGCGCGAGGTTGCGAGCGAGCCGGCCACCCCCGCCGCGACCGCGTAGAGGGCGAGGAGCAAGAGGCCGACCGCCGGCGCCACCAGCGTGTCCGGGTCCTGCCCGCTGATCGCCTTTCCGGCGGCGCCGGGCAAGAGCCGCCCGACGCCCCCGACACCGGCGACGTCGCCGACGAGCAGGTTCTCGAAGAACAGGAGCCAGGCACAGAGACCGACGAGCGCCGGCACCTGGTTGCGAACGACGGCGCCGACACCGACTCCGATCGCAGCCCAGAGCGCTGTTGCCGCCGTGCCTCCCGCGATCAGGAGCGCGTAGTCGCCCGCATCGAGCCGGACGTCGATCCCGCGCGCTCTGAGCGCCGCCGTGCCCATACCCGCCGCGACGGCTCCGGCGACGAGCCCGAACCCGGCCCCGATCAGCATGCTCGCGCAGATCTTCGCGGCGACGACCCGGGGCCGCCAAGGCGTGACGAGGAACGTCGGCCGGATCGTTCCGTGCCGGATCTCGCCCGTGATCGACATCGCGCCGAGCAGGGCGGCGAAGAGCGCGCCGAGGACCTCTCCCCAGCCGAACAGCACCGTGAGCTGCTTCGAGGTGCTGTCGAAGTTCCCGGCGGCGAGACCGAGGCCGTGAAGGAGCACGACGAACAGGACGAGACCGAGCATCCCGGCGAACAGGCCGAGGCCGGTGCGGGTCGAACGCTGCTTGAACAGCTCGGCGCGCAAGGCGGCGCTCACGTGGCCTGCCCGGCGGTCAGCCCGAGGTAGACCTCCTCGAGCGTTTGACCCCGACTCGTGAGCTCGTCGAGCCGCGCGGCTGCGACGAGGCGCCCGCGATCGATGATCAGCACCTGGTCGACCGCCTGCGCCACCTCCGCCAGCACGTGACTCGAGACGAGGACGGTGCGGCCCCGGTCGGCGAAGCTACGCAGGAAGCCGCGCAGCCAGTGGACGCCCGCCGGATCGAGCCCGTTCGCGGGCTCGTCGAGGACGAGCAGCTCGGGGTCCCCGAACAGCGCCGCGGCGAGCCCGAGCCGCTGCCGCATCCCGAGCGAATATGTCTTCACCCGCCGGTCGGCGTTGGCGGTGAGCTCGACCAGCTGTAACACCTCGTCGACGCGGCTCGGCGGGATCTCCGCGGCAAGCGCGAGCGCCCGCAGATGGTCGCCGCCGGAGCGTCCGGGATCGAAGTCATTCGACTCGAGCACCGCCCCAACCTGCCGCACCGGCCGTTCGAGCTCGCGGTAGCGGCGGCCGAAGACGAGCGCCTCGCCCGCGGTGGGCTCGGCGAGTCCGAGCAAGAGCCGCAGAGTCGTCGTCTTGCCGGCGCCGTTCGGGCCGAGAAACCCGGTGACCGTGCCGGGCTCGAGTGAGAACGTGAGGTCGTCGACGGCGACGAGCTCGCCATAGCGCTTCGTCAGCGAGTTGACCGTAACCACCGGGACGAGCGGAGGGCTAATGAGCACCGGGGCCGAGCGTGCCGGTGACGTGCAAGACGACAAACAGCAGGACTAGGAGGATCGCGACGACGATCCCGAGTACGGACAGCCAGCGCGGTGTGCCGGCGGGTGGGTCAGCCATGTACCTCTCCTCTGAACGAGACAGTGTGCCTATATCAGATCAGAGTGTCTGAATGATGACGTCGCGTATGCTTAGCCGGTGCCGAGGCTGTGGAACGAGACGATCGAGGCGCATCGCCGCGAGGTCCGCGACGCGACCCTGGCCACCACCGCGGCGCTGGTCGCCGAGCACGGGCTGCGGTCGGTGACGATGTCGCAGATCGCCGAGGAGACCGGCATCGGACGGGCGACGCTGTACAAGTACTTCCCGGACGTCGAAGCGATCCTGCTCGCCTGGCACGAACGGCAGATCACCGGCCACCTCGAATATCTCGCCGAGGTCCGAGACCGGGCCGACGGCGCCGGCGAGCGACTCCAGGCGGTGCTCGAGGCCTACGCGCTCATCTCCCACGAGTCCCGCGGACACCACAACACCGAGCTCGCGGCGTTTCTGCATCGAGACCAGCAGGTCGCCCGAGCCGAGCAGCAGCTCCGCGCGATGATCCGCGACCTGCTGGCCGAGGCCGCAAAGACCGGCGCCATCAGGGACGATGTCGCGGCTGACGAGCTTGCGAACTACTGCCTCCACGCGCTGACAGCATCCGGCAGCCTGCCGTCCAAAGCCGCCGTTCGCCGGCTCGTCGCCGTCACCCTGGCTGGGCTGCGCCACCCCCAAAGATTGAAGAACCAATCGGCGCCGAAGTGGGTATAGAGACGCGGAACCGAACCGACGCGGAGAGGGGGAAGGAATGAAACGTCGTCTGCTCGCGAGTCTGTCATTGCTGCTGCTGGTTCTGGCTTTACCGCTCGTCGCATTCGGTGACGTGACCGTTGGACCCGGCGGCGGCACGCCCGGAACGTCGCTCAACTTCCAGCTCGTAGGCTCGAACCCGCTCTACGCGCGGGGCATGAATGCCGCGCTGACGATCTACGACCACTACCTCTACGTCGGGAACCGCACCGACGGGTCGAGCACCTGCGGAATCGGCGACCCGCGCCGCGATGTCGACCCGAATTCCTGCCCGCACCCGCATCCGGGAATCCTGATCGCCGACATCGCCGACCCGACGAACCCAACGGTCGTGGGTGAGATCGGTGCGCCGTACGCAGGCCAGGTGGGGATCACGACGCGCGAGCTCCGCGTCTGGCCGCAGAAGAAGCTGTTGATGGTGATGACGTTCCGCTGTAGCTCCGTGATTCACGCCTGCCCGGCGGGAACCGACACCACCTTCCCCTTCGACATCAAGTTCTTCGACCTCACCGACCCGGTGCACCCAACCTTCATCTCGAGCTACGTACCGACCTCGCAGGCGGGGCTGAAGGTGAAGCCCCACGAGATGTACCTCTGGATCGACCCGCAGGATCCGAGCCGGGCGCTGCTCTGGCTCTCGACCCCGAGCACGTCGGTGAGCCCGACGCGGCCGAACCTGATGATCGTCGACATCAGCGCGGTCCCATCGGGCGGCGCCGTCGACGAGGTCGCCGAGGGGAACTGGAACCAGTTCTTCCCCGGCGCGGACGTCGCGGCGAGCTACGACTTCGACCTCTCGCTTCACTCGATGACGCCCTCGTTCGACGGGACGCGTACCTACCTCGCGTATCTCCGGGGCGGCTTCGGCGTCCTCGACACGAGCAAGGTCGCGAACGACCAGGTGCCCGAGGGAGCGGTCGAGGACCTGAACGACGACCTGCTGACGCCCGTTCCGTTCCCGACCTGGGGCACGGGTCCGCACTGCGAGGGTCACACCGCCGCCGGCTGCGCCGAGAGCCACTCGGCGGTGCCGCTGCCCGGCCGGCCCTTCGCGCTCACGATCGACGAGGTCTACGGCAGCTTCACGACGCCGTCGTTCGGCTGGCCGTGGGGGTGGGCTCGGCTCTGGAACATCGCCCAGCCGCGCCGGCCGCACATCGTCGGCGAGTACAAGATCCTCCAGAACACAACCGCCTACACACCGGCTCCGGGCGAGAACGAGTTCAACTCGTACTCCTCGCACAACCCGACGCTGACGCGGAACCTGCTCTTCGACTCCTGGCATTCGGGCGGCGAGCAGGCGATCGACGTCTCCGACCCGGCCGCCCCCGTGCAGGTGGGATGGTTCTCCCCGACGCCGCTCGCCGCCGTCGCCAACGAGGACCCGGCCCTCTCGCGCGGTCCAAACAAGGTCGTGGTGTGGAGCTTCCCGATCATCAGAAACGGGCTGATCTACGTCATCGACATTCGCAACGGGCTCTATGTCCTCCGCTACACGGGCGCACACGCCGGCGAGGCCGACGGAATCTCGTTCCTCGAAGGGAACTCGAATCTCGGAGATGCCGGAGCAATCGCCAAGAGCGCCGGCCCTTAAGCACTAGAACCCAAGCGAGGGCCGGCGCGTCGAGCGCGCCGGCCCTCGACACGGGACCTCGAGCATCTCCCGTCAGCCGATCAGTCTCACTCGCTCGAAGCGACGCCAGCGACGGTCGGCGGTCAGGACCGCGTCGGCGCCGAGGAGCTCACCGCAGGCGAGGACGAGCGCGTCCGGCAGCCTCAGCCCCCGCTCGTGAGCGCGCAGGCTCGCGGCCCGCTCGGCCACCGCGCGATCGATGGGCACGACCTCGAGTTGGAGCGCGGCCAACGCGTCCCGGGTCTCGTCGAGCCTTCCCTTGCGGGCCGGATCGACGAGCGACTCGGCGTAGGCCGACGCGGGCAGCCGCAGATCGTCTTGTGCGCATTCGAGGAGCGTGCTCGTGGCCGACGCGTGGAGCGCGTCGTCGGGATCGAGGTGGGCGATCACGACGCTCGCGTCGAGGACGATCAGCGCCACTCGCCTCGCAGTCGCTCGAGGCTTCCCTTCTCATAGATGCCCGCAAGACTGCCGGCGGTCTCCTCGATCGCCCGCCTTCGATCAGCGACCCCATCGGCCGGCGTGAGCACGATCCGGCCGGCTCGATCGACCTCGACCTTCAACTCGTCGCCCGGCCCGAGCCCGGTCTGCTCGAGCGCCTGCAAGGGAATGGTCACCTGGCGCTTGCTGGAGAGCCGCGTGAAACCACGCCTTCGCGTGATCTTGACTCGTTTCGCCATGAGTAAAGACTAGCGCGCGGCGACGGACGGCGTCAGGGCGGCATCACGAACGGGCTCGAATCCAGCGGAGAATCAGGGCGCGCCCTCAAGCTTTTCTTCGGCGAGTTCGCCTCACCGGACACGGCTCGAGCCCAGCTCGCCGCCTACCGCCGGTTTCTCACGCGCCGGCTCGAGCGCTACGAAGCGCTCCGCAACGGTTCCCGCTTCAACAGCATCTATCCCCAGCACGTTCTCCAACACGGCATCACGCGCGCACACGCAACGCTCGCCTGGATCGATGAGACCACCGCCGCAATCGAAACCGACGCG
>WNFU01006256.1_pt1 | contig 20562 bp, 19 predicted proteins | sample 5400121 | NCBI WGS metagenome assembly WNFU01 (sample SAMN13153360, study PRJNA577476) | soil metagenome | isolation source: 100 cm soil or saprolite under grassland replicate 1 | place: USA:California | collected 2016-06-15 | reverse complement strand
CGGACTGCCATTGCTGCTTGTGCTGATCCCCACCGATAAATCGGTGGGCTATTTTCAATCGTCGGCTGCGCCGACTCTTTGGGCAAAGCCCCGGCGATGCCGGCCTGACGGGTCGGTGTCGGGGTGCCGCGAGCATTAACAAAATCAGATGGGACTCGAAGGAACTCAGCCATGAGAAAAGTTATCGTGCTTGAACACATCTCTCTTGATGGTGTCATACAAGCCCCGGGCGGGCCGGACGAAGATACGAGCGACGGCTTCGCGTATGGCGGGTGGGCAGCGCCATATGATGACGACATACTTGGAGCGGCCCTGCAAAAGCAGATGAACACGCCGTTCGACCTGCTGTTAGGACGCAAAACCTTTGACATTTGGGCGGCCTTCTGGCCTCAACATGCGGATGTATGGCCGGGCGTCAACCCGGCGACCAAGTACGTCGTCTCGAATACCATGACTTCTAGCGAATGGCAGCCCTCCGTGTTTTTGAACGGAGATATTGCAGAAAAAGTCGCCAAGCTCAAGCAAGAGCAAGGGCCGGATCTACACGTTTGGGGAAGTGGCAATCTCCTTCAGACGCTTATCAAGCATGATTTGGTCGATGTGTTCTGGCTGATGATATATCCGATCACGTTGGGCGCTGGAAAGCGGTTGTTCGCGGATGGCACGATCCCGGCGGCCTTCAAGGTGACGGAAAGCATAGTCGGCTCGAATGGCGTCATTGTCGTGAATTACGAGCGTGCAGGTGCGATCACAACCGGAAGTTTTGTATAAACATTCGGCCGGGTGGCCCAGGCTTTTGACCTTGCCGGTATTACCAACACATGGGCCACGCGCTTCTACGGTATCGACCGCAGCAAATTTTAGCGTTCTCTTCTCTATATTTTTCCCTGGAGTAGCTGTCGATTTTCGGTCTCCGGAACGACTATCTGATAACAGAACGATGAGCTACGGCTCGGCCAGCATGGCAGTAGCCCGACCGTCAGGGAGGGCGTGTCGCCGCACAGATGCCCTCCCTAACGGTCGGGCTACTGCCCCGCTCACTATGGGAGACCCGATCTTTGAGTCACAGGAAACAAGGAGGAACCGATGAAATACATCTGCTTGGGATACATCGAGCCAGGAAAATTCGAAGGGATGACCGAGGACGAGCGACACGCAACGTTCGACGAATGCTTTGAGTATAACGACCATCTGCGCGCCAACGGACATCTTGTCGCCGAAGTACCTCTTCAGCCTCCGGAGACCGCGTTGACCCTGTACTGGAAAAACGGCAAAGTCGCGACGACTGATGGCCCCTATGCGGAAACCAAGGAACAGCTTGGCGGCATTCAAATCCTTGAGGCGCGAGACCTCAATCATGCCGTTCAGCTTGTCTCACAGCAACCAGGCTTTAAGCATGGACTTGGACCGATTGAAATACGGCCGGTTGTGGATTTGAGCGAAATCATAAAGGAGAGCGAGCAGCGGCGACGAAAGGATACCTCGCGATGAGGGCGTAAACAACTGCCAGATCTCGAAAGCGGCGATGTGCGCGCGCGTCCATTAAACGTCCAATAAGGATCCCTGTGAGTCTTCTAAGTGCGGTAAAGTGCTATCCATGCCGCTAATTTCCGTTGAATTACAATAGATCGCTTCTCTTTCACGGCGGCGACACGGGTTCGACTCCCGTACGGGACGCCAGCATTCTAAAGAACTAGAGGAGTCCAAGGTTCTGCCTGCTGAGATTTCAGCCAGGAGCCGACGCGGCGCCGGTTCGAATTTAATTCTTAAGTGTTTGCGAGACCCTTCTGGGACCGGGCCCGGATAACGGAAGGAAGACTCAGTTCTTCAACTTCGAATGAAGTTCGTCGGCATGACACTGACGAACGGCGTTGCGCTCGTGAAGTTCTCGCAGCCGAAAAACGCGACGAATCATGGTTCGCTCGGACCAATGATTTTTGCCGGGAAAAAACAGCGCGCCGGTTTCAGACTGTAAAGAAAGTCGAGATCTGCGCTGTCAGCGAGACGATGATCGATTCGGAGTTGGAAGTGCCTTTCCCGAGGTGTTTGAAATCGGAATCAACACGAGCGAACCATGTTCGCTCTAATTTGTGCGAGCGCGTATTACAGGCCGACGCGCTGTAACAGATTGGCGAAGCGCGGGTCCGAGCGAATAGGATCGAAGACAGGTTGCACTTTCAGATTGACCAGGTGCGGATGACGTTCCTGATACGCCTTCTCCAGCCACTCGAACGCCCGGTCTTTCTCTCCCAAGCCGATATAGATGGCCGCGATGAAAAAGGGCGGCACATACTTTCGCTTTGACAGTTCCTCCAACTGGCCGAGCAGCTTTCGCGCTTCGTCATGCCTGCCCGCCAGCGCGTAGACATTTCCGAGTAGGGCTATGGTACTGGTATTGCCCTCTACAGAGAGGGCTTTATTAATTTCGCTGATCGCCTCCTCATACATCCCTTTACGAACGTAGGCGTCCGCGAGCGCAACGTGCCCCCAAGAGTAATTGGGGTTCAACTCGAGTGCCGCTCGATAATGTTCTATTGCCTCGTCATACCGTCGTGCAAAAAGAAGTGTACCTCCCACATTCGCGATGACGGCGGGATTTATTGGATCGATCTTCTGGGCTAGTTTCTTCTCTGCGAGGGACTCGTCAAACCGCCCCATATTTTGGAGATAAGAACCATACCTTTCGTGCGCACCGCCATTGTTCGGATCAAGCTGGATGGCGCGCTTGAATTCCCGCTCGGCCCCTGACCAATCCCATTCGTAATTCAGTTTATAAGTAGCGAGTAACGCGTGCCCCTCGGCGAGCGTTTCGTCAATCTCCAGCGCTTTCATCACCGCTTCTTTGGCTTTGGGGAAAGTCTCGTGGGGTGCGAGAAAGCCGCGGGTGCCGCCGAGCTTCATGTATGAGTCAGCCACTCCGGCATAAGCCATGGCATAGCCTGGATCCAGCTTGATTGCTCGTTCATAGAATTCAATACTTCTCTTAAGTCTTTCTTCCCTGCCTGAGGAATTATTGCCCTTGAGATAGAGTTCGTATGCTTGAGGGTTATCAGTGTTTCGTTTCGTCAATAGCCTCTGCTCTTGCTCAGTCAAACGCAAAGTCAGCAGACCCGCAACTTTTTCGGAAACACGATCCTGGACGGCGAAGATGTCTGTAAAGTTGTCGTCGAAACGCTCAGTCCAAAGGGTCTGACCGTCCGCCACGTACGCTTGCGCGATCTCATAATTCGCCTCTACAACAGTCGAATCAATCTGCATGGCTTGTTAATAGTCAGAGATCGCGCCGTCAAGATCGCCCTTGGCTTGTCGAGCCTTACCTCGATTGAGGTACGCTGAAGCCAGCTGTGGATTCGAAGCGAGAGCACGCTCAAAGTATTTGACAGCATGATCGAAGTCGCCCCTCGCATAACGAGACACGCCCAGCTTTACATACTTGCCTGCCTTTTCCGGCTCCTGCCCGAGTACCGTCCCTGCGAACAGAAGTAAAGAAACGGCTAATAACAAACAGACCCTACCTGGGTTTCTAATTACAGTTCCTTGCATCGCTTCGCCGTTAATCTTTCGACAGTTCCTATCCCCCGCGTTCCGAAGTGTCGCTCCAAATCTATTCCAGGTTAATTCCTCGGTCGTTTGCCATCCTTAGGCGGCTTGGAAAGACGCGAAACCCCAATGCTTATTAATAGAACTATGCCAATGCAAATCAAAATAGTGATCCCAATTTTGAAGTACAACGCGTCGGGATGGAATAGAAGAAACATGTTGAGTTTAGGCTAATTCAATCTTGATAATAGAGGAACAGATTAGAGAAAAAGTCTTGAATCTGTTGGCGCTTATCCCAAACGACTTTTGCCGAGACGCCGAGCAGGAAAGCCAAAAAAAGCGGCGCGAATTTGAGAATCCATCGCTTCATTCGTTCGCCTCGATCGGTCCCGCATTAGTGCGAATGGGCCGGCTCGCCATCGTGGGCATGCTCCTCTATGTGATGGTGCTTTTCACCAGATGCGTTTGCGGGGTCCACATGAATCGTTACGCCCGAAAGAAATTGCAAGTTGTGCAAAAGACGATGTCGCACCCGGTTGGCGACGTCGTGAGCTTCTTCCACAGATAAATTTTGTGGTACCGCAAGATTCACCTCCGCTTGCAGCCTGTGTCCAAGCCATCTGACACGCACTTCGCTAACGTCAGCAACACCTTCGGCTTGTTTGACCTGATCCTTAATTTTGTCAACGATTTCAGGATCAACTCCGTCAAGGATTCTAGTGAAAACTTCCCTAGCGGAGTCCCACACAATGCGAAAAATCGCCAGAGCTGAACAAAACGGCAAGACTTGTGAAGCCGTCAACACGCGCGTGGTACCCGTCCGCGATCAGCGCAGCGCTACCCATCTCTTTGCCGACCTTGATGCGAAAGATTGCGACGCCTTCGTTGCCCAAAAAGCCAACGATCGAAGCAACAACTACTGCCCACAAATACCCAACTGGTCGCGGATGCAGAAAGCGCTGGATGGATTCGTAACCGGCGGCAATTGCGCTTGCCAGGATCGTAAGCACAACAATCAGACCTGCCAGATCTTCCACGCGCCCGTAGCCGTAGGTGAATCTCTTGCTTGGCTTCCGGCGCGCCATCAGGAAAGCGATTGCGAGTGGCACAGCGGTACAAGCGTCGCCAAGATTGTGGATCGTATCGGCGAGAAGCGCCACGCTGCGGGAGTAATACACGATCACAACCTGAATCAGCGTGGTCGCCATCAGACCGATGAAGGACCATTTGACAGCCCAGATACCACGGCTGGTCGTCAGGATCGTTGGATCTATCGGACCGTGCGTGTGACCATGCGCTCCGCCGTGATCGTGGCCATGCTGTTGCTTTTCACCGTGTTCATGGGAGCCATGCGAATGACCGGCACCATGCGAGTGTTCGTCTTCGTGCGAGTGGTCTCGATGAGAATCGTCGTGACCGGACATTTCTATACCTCGTGTAGATCGCTATCTTTACGTTGTTCAACCACCAAGACCGCGCTCGGCGCGCTCTATCAGTGCCTTAACCTCGCTCGCTGGGACGGGAGGATTCGGATCGGCTGGATCGAGCGTTCCAAATATTTCATTGCGCAGCTTATCGAAGGCGGCGCGCCCGTCCACAGTTAGATCAAGTGCTGGAGCTACGCGCAATATCATCGTCGCCACTTCAAGCGCCTCCGCTCCAGGGCTCTTCCGAGTAAGACGACCCCGCTCTAACCATGCCAGTCCGATCATGCCAACGCTAAGTCCGACAACGAAGAGCAGGCCGTAGTGAAGCGCTAGCTGACTGGAACCACCTTTGGCGGCTGCCTCTACTGTCTCCATTGCTCGATATCCAACTTCGATTATCAGGAAGAGCAACACGCCGGCGGACGCCAGCGCCAGCAGTCCACGCATACGTTCGCTGGCACTACGCCAGCGAGCGATGAGCAGCCCAAAAAAGATTGTCACTCCAGCGACCGCGCCGAGCAGAATGTTAGTTGATACCAATGTGTTAGTCCTCTAGTGAATACGAGCGATGGTTCTACATCATTGCCGAGCCAGTTTGATTTGTCTTTCGTTACTTAAAGCGCAACGCGAGGCGCCCGCTAAAGAGTCGGGGGTTCCCAACGTGAGTTCCGCTAAAAACAGACTCGAAATTGTAAAGAAACAATTCGTTAGTAAGGTTTTGCACGTCGAACTGAATGTTCATCGACACGCGCTCCTTCTGCCTGAGATCCGCGCCAACCGAAAAGTCCAGGATTGTTCTCGGCCGAACGCGGCCTCGCTGGAAATCGATCTCCTTATAGAGACGCGGATCAAAGCCCTGACCGATGAAATCGGCGAGTGTGGTGCCGGGCTCTACATCCGTCGGCACACCCGAGTCGTACCGACCGCTGAAAGTCGCATAGAACCCCGATCGACGATGGTTGTAGCCCAATTGAAACTGCGCCTCATTTCGTTGGTCATGGTCGTTGGCGAATTTGAGACCTGCAATCTGGAGACTCTGCGTATCTTCGCCGACGAAAAGACCGCCGTTGATTGGCGTGACGCCATAGGCGCGGGCATTCGCATAAGATACGAAAGCTCTTCGCCTGTCACTCGCCCCTCTGAAATGGTAATTGGAAAGATCACTCCTGTTTCAAAAAACTGATCCTTATCTGAGAAGTTCTTGATCCGTTTTTGATAAAGCGTCAGGCTACCGCGAAAGTATCGCGTCAACAGTTGTTGTGCACCCATTTCAAAAGCGTGCTCCTTGTCCGGCAATATAGGCTGAATCGTAGTAACTCCCTGAAGCACGGCGACTGGGGAAATTGCAGCAGCTTCACGCGAGCTTGCAAGTAAGAGATTCTCTGGCGGCGGCGGCTGAAACAGGCGGTTGTAAGAAGCGTGCAGTGTTGTTTGTGTGCGGGGAATGAAATACGCAACACCGATGCGGGGGCTCAGAGCTTGTTCGCTTATTAAAAGACGGTAGTTGTCGTAGCGAACGCCAGCATCAAGCGTGAAATTCTTGAACACCGTAAATCGATCCTGCACATACGCGCTAAGCGTTCGTCCCGTTTTCTTCCCGGCAAAAAGAAAAGGATTCGCCGCGTTGAAGTTGTTTATGGGGTTAGGGAAGACATTTCCGTTCTCATCAACGATGTCGTCGAACACGACTGTAGGGTAGAAGCTGAAATTTTCCTTGAGAGGCGTGATAGTTACCTGCCCACCAAACTTAATGTTGTGACTGCTGCGGGTGAGCGAAATCGAACCGATGCCGCCGTAGTTTCTCAAGGTGCGATCTTGAAATGCGACAACCGGAGTTGAACTTGGATTGCTGAGTAATTTCGAGTGGCTGCCGCGATTGAATAGAGAGATCTGACCTACGGTGTTAGGCGAGAAAATGTGCTGGTAAGTAATGTTTTGCGAGTTATCTCGGAGCCGTTGGCGCTGGTCTTGACCGGCGATTTCCTGCCCCAGCCTGTTGGGGACCTGAAAGTTTGATCCGCCGAATGTAAGGACGCTGCGCAGGCTATTGTTTTGATCAAACTGGTAATCCAGTCGAAAGAACCCTTTTCCGGTACGACCGAAATTGTGAAAGTTATCAATGGAAGGGGGGTCCAGGAACCGCTGCGAAGTAGTCGTCGAGAGATTTGTAAGAAATCCAAATTTTTTCGTATGAGTTGCGAAGTCGGCCGAAATCTCGCCACTTGAGAAGGATCCCCCGGACAATGAGAGGCCACCTTGCGTAGGGCCTTCCAAGCCCGAACGCGTGTTCACGTTAATTACTCCAGCCAATCTGTCGCCAAACTCTGCCGGAATTCCACCAGTGAGCACTTCGACCGTTCGCAGGGTGCGGGCATCAAGGCTGGTTGAGAAAATTGCCGACATGTTGTCCGTTACGGGCACTCCGTCAACAACGTACTGCACTTGTGATTCAGAACCCCTCGGATGCATTCGACCATTATCGTCTGTCACGAATCCAGGTGCTGATGACACCATGCTCTCAATTGCTCGAGAAGGGGCCGCCCCCATCGGACGTTCCAGGAGCGTCTGGTTGAGGTCTGTGTCAGAGGTTGTGCGGTCGGTTTCAACTACTGCCGAGTTATTTGCAGTAACCGTTACCGTTTCCGCTGTCGCACTGATTGACAGAGTGAACTCCAGATTTTCTGGGACTGTACTTTCAAGATCGATCGACTCTTCAGTTGGCTGAAAACCGGCGAACTCAGCGCGAACTTTATAAGTATTAAACGGGACATTCACCAGTTTGAAGGATCCGTCTGAGTTGGTTTGAGCAGTCTGGTGATAACCTGTGACAGGTTGCGTGATCGTCACTGTGGCGCCGGACACGAGCGCCCCGTTGGGATCTTTAACCGTGCCCTGAACAGTGCCTACTCGATTCTGTGCCATAGCGGAGCTGCATAGCATGAGTGTGACCACTAGTGAGCCCGTAAGTATTTGAAGTCTTCTTTGAAATGTCATGGACCTGGCCTCTCTGAAAAACGACTATATGAACAGCCCCAACCGGAAAACGTCTGAATTAACTACCTAAGCAGACGATCCCGATTGGAATTAGACGTATTGACTGTAGATTTACAGTAAAGAGGCGGAAGGCGGACCGCGACCGGACAGTGGGGTAATCGATATTGAATGGGGCTGAACTGCCTGCGCCGATGCAACGGCAGTATGCGTCGAAGGAGTAAACGCGAACAGCGGCCCATGGACAAGGCCGTTGAAAAGATGCTGCTGGAACTGGCACATTGAGCACTCAATATGATGAGAGTGGCCAGTGTGCGACGGGTGTGACCCGTCGGCGTCACTTATGGCAGCAATTCCGTGGGGATCATCCAGCGAATCGACGTGATGACCATGACTGTGAACCGTCTCGACTGTCGCCCCAAAGGCAATTATGACAAGCAGGACGTAGCCAAGCATGCGCCCTTGCCCGCTTCGAGTCGCCAGTGATGAAATGGATACGGTTCTCACTTTGGGTAATATCTTAATATAACCCTCGCATTTTCACCTATCGCCCCACAGCGTTCCGCTGTGAGCTGAGCGCAGTTAGTTACTCTGCCGTCACCACCAAATTCCGATCAGGCAAATAATCGTGAACTGGTTCACGTGCTCCAGTGCGACCATATTTCAGATAAAGCGCTGGAATCACGATCATGTTTAGGAAGGTCGAAGTAACGATGCCGCCGAGGATGACTACCACCATCGGCTGTTGAATTTCTTTGCCTGGCTCGCCTGCGCCTAAAGCGAGCGGAATTAGTACCACGCCCGTAACGAGTGCGGTCATCAGGATTGGACTCAAACGTTCCATCGAACCCTGTACGATCGCGTCGCGGAAGCCGACGCCTTCCTCAGTCATCAAGTGCGAATAGTGACTGATGAGCATGATGCCATTTCGCGTGGCGATGCCGAATAAGGTGACAAAGCCGACCAGCGAGGCAATGGAAATCGTACCGCCGGATAGAAAGACCATTACGACACCGCCGATTAGAGCGAGCGGCAGGTTTATCATCACCAACGCTGCAGAGCGCGCTGACTTCAAAGCGATGTAGAGCAGCAGGAAGATACCGGCGATGGCCACAATCGAAAGCAGCGTGATACCAGATGACGGAGTTCTTCTTCCGTGTAAACAGAAGTGTGATCCTTGGTCGGATGTAATCCGAAAAGTCGCACCGTGCGAGTACCTGCCCAGTCCAGCAACCGTATGGGCCATTGAAATACTTTATAGAAAGCTTGCATCGGCCACGAGATAGCCAAAGCAACCTTTTCGGCGCACTCCAAGGCGAGGGTTTTGGGAGCGAGCTCGCCCAGAACGATGTGCAGGAACGTGATGATGGTGAAGGCGATCGCAAAAGAGATAGAGTGCAACGTCACTTCCGACACTCTGTCTTTAAGCGGAGCTTCGAGTAGATGAGCGAAGACTGGCTCTCCAATCCATCCAAGTGCCAGGGACGCCATCGTGATCCCTAGTTGTGTCGCGGAGATGTATGCATTCAGGTTGTCGGGCAGATTAAGCAGCCGCTTCGCTCTGGAATTCCCTGAAGCAACGAGGGTCTGTATGCGAGAGCGACGAACTCCCACGAGGGCAAACTCCGAGGCCACAAAGAATCCATTGGCAAAAACCAAAAACAAGAACGATGACGATGTACAAAAGCGTAAGCATTGTTGAAAGTAATTCTACAACACGGCGGCGTTACCGTATGTTCGGTGTAGCCGCCGGACTGGGATTTGCTACGGCTCAGCGGCTTTGCGCTGCTGTTGCATAGGATTTGGTGGAGTTGGTTCGGCCGGGATTATTTGGAAACGGGTCTTCACTGGACGCCGCGGGAAAGAGTTGTTTGATAGGTCAGCGTCGGCAGTCTCCAGATGCGGATCGAGCACAATTGAGCGAATCTCTTTTTGGGTCATGATCAACTTGGAAACAGAGGTGTTGTTGTAACGCCAGATTTCAGCCGGTAGTCGCAACTCCTCTTTGGTTCCGTCCGCATACTCAATCTCAAGAATGACTGGCATCACCAAGCCGCCGATATTCTTGAGGTCAACAACATAAAAGTTGATGCCCGAATGCAGCAACTCTTTCTGGCGATCAGTAAGTCCTGCCAGGAACTTCCGATATTCCTCGCGATCCTGTTCAGTAACAACAAACTCATCGTAGGTGTTGTAGAAGTCTCGCAGAGACGGAAATTCATCCGTCCGCTTTGGAATCTGGCGGTTGCGTTGCTGCGAGAGCGTTTCAGGCTGTGCCTGGCGCTCCGCCTTTCTTCTTGATTTCTCTACTTCAGGATTGCGAGTATCGATCGTGAAGAGCCGGACGTTTTCAATGGAGATATCGACATGATCGGTTGTGTAAAACCAACCTCGCCAAAACCAATCCAAGTCAAAGCCCGAGGCGTCCTCCATAGTCCGAAAGAAGTCGGCTGGCATTGGCCGCTTAAACTTCCAACCCCGGGCGTATTGCTTGAAAGCGAAATCGAAAATTTCACGCCCCAGTACGGATTCGCGAAGCACATTCAACGCGGTCGCAGGTTTGGCATAGGCGTTTTGTCCGAACTGAAGAATCGACTCCGAATTTGTCATTATGGGAACTTGATCAGCGCTTGCCATGTACTCCGTAATGAATTTTGGTTCGCCGCGCTTGGACGGATACTCAGTCTCCCATTCCTGTTCGGCGAGATATTGCAGGAAAGTATTCAATCCCTCATCCATCCAGGTCCATTGCCGTTCGTCTGAATTTACGATCATCGGAAAGTAGTTGTGTCCCACCTCGTGGATAACGACCGAGATGAGGCCATACTTCGTGCTCGCGGGATAAGTTCCATCAGCAGCAGGACGCGGACCATTGAAACAGATCATCGGGTACTCCATCCCGCCAACAGGTCCATTGATCGACTGGGCTACGGGATATAGATAGGGAAACGTATGCCGCGAATAAACATTCAAGGTCTGGATGATTGCCTGTGTGGAATATTGCGCCCAAAGCGGATTGCCTTCGTTTGGGTACAGCGACATAGCCATCACGTGGTTACCCTCAACGTTATGACCCTGAGCGTCCCAAATGAATTTGCGTGATGACGCAAAGGCGAAGTCGCGTACATTCTCTGCCGCGAAAATCCACGTCTTCTTCGGCGCCCCCGTAGAGTTTTTAGTCTTCTCTGTTCCGTTAGCTTCGTTTGTTCGGGCTTCTTCGGGTGTGACCACAAGCATCGGGCTCTTGGCGGTTCGCGCCTGCTCCAAACGTTGCCGCTGAGTCGCGGTCAAAACTCTTTCAGGATTTTGCAGGACCCCTGTCGCGGCCACAATGTGATCGGCCGGCACGGTGATGGATACGCGATAATTACCAAACTCCAAGGTAAATTCCCCTGAACCCAGGAACTGTTTATGTTGCCAACCAGACACGTCATTGTAGGCAGCCATTCGCGGGAACCACTGCGCGATCTCGTAAAGGTAGTTTCCATCCTTAGGGAAAAACTCATAACCGGTGCGGCCGCCAACCTGCTTCGAATTATTGATTAAGTAGTTCCAATCAATTGAGAAACTCGTCGACTGATTGCTCGCGAGCGGTTGAGGCAGATCGACGCGCATCATTGTCTTGACAATCGTATGGGGCAGCGGATTGCCCCGAGCATCACGAACGGCAGTTATGTGATAGCCACCTTCAAACTCTCTACGAAAGATCAGGTTCTCGATAGTTCTAAAGGGAATCTTGTCGAAATTCGGCGCTGTCTGCGTCAACACGGTATCAGAGGTGTTTGCAAAAATGTTTTGGTCAAGCTGTAGCCAAAGATAGTTCAGAGTGTCGGGAGAATTGTTGTAGTAAGTAACTGTCTCGGAGCCTGTGATGCGGTGGTTCGCGTCATCGAGCTGTACATCGATTTTGTAATCCGCACGTTGCTGCCAATACCTCTGACCTGGCGCGCCTGAAGCCGTCCGCTGATCGTTTGGTGTCGGAAGCAGTTCCTCGAGCTGCCGAAACTTATCACTTGGTTGAGTCTTTGATTGAGCGATCAGTAGCGGGCTAACTGTCAGACATATCGTAGTGAGCAAGAGCTGGCGCATGATTAAAGACACTTGCGTTCTCCGTTGGATGATTCGTTCTGCAGGGGTGGATCAAAATATTACCTTGAGGGGCCGGAAACTACTAGTAGTCCACTGCGATGGTCTCATCTCTGGCCGCGGGCGATAAAGACTGCACTATTAAGTGATTCGTTTGTATACTTCTGTCCCGCGACTCGCGAACAATTGAGTATGAGACGAAGAAGTTTTTTGCATAAACTCGGTGTGGGTCTGGCGCTGCCGTTGATAGCGCGGGACTTCATTCGCGCGGCGCCTTTGGCCGATGGATTGATTCGCCCCAGGGCTTTGAAAGCGGGCCATACAGTGGGGTTGATTACTCCTGCTACTTACGTTCCCGATCCGGACCGGCTCGCGTCAGCCGAACGCATGATCAAGTATTTTGGCCTGCGGATGAAGATGGGAAAGAATGCCGGCAAGCGAATGGGTGACTATCGGATTTCGATTGACGAGCGCCTGGACGATCTTCATGCCATGTTTCAAGACAAGGAAGTGGATGCAGTTTTTGCTATTCGCGGCGGTTACGGATCTATGCACATCCTCGATCGGATTGACTACGATCTCATTCGCCGCAATCCGAAAGTCTTCCTCGGCTACAGCGACATAACTGCGATGCACCTCGCAATTAACAAACACGTTAAGCTGGTGACTTTTCACGGCCCTATCACACTATCTCGTTTTACCGACTACACACAGAAGTACTTCCGCAAAGCGCTGTTTGAGACGCAACCCATCGGAGCGGTCACGAATCCACCCGAGACTAACGAACTGCGGCCGAGTCATCCTTTCAGGACGATCCGTTCCGGTATCGCTAACGGGCAATTGATCGGCGGCAATCTCACGCTCATCTCAAACACGATGGGCACGCCTTACGAAATCGAAACAACGGGAAAAATTCTATTTCTCGAAGACGTTGATGAAGAGCCGTATAGCATTGATCGGATGTTGACTCACCTGCGTCTCGCCGGAAAGTTCGAGGGTGTTGCGGGAGTCATCTTTGGCGAGTGCCAGGATTGCCGACCAAAGGACTACAAGCCATCTTCCGCGATTCCATACGGCTTAGGCGAGGTGCTCGACAACATCCTTGGCGGGTTGAAAGTGCCGGTGCTTTATGGTTTGACCATCGGCCATACGGACGACCAACTCACTTTGCCGTTAGGCGTGACCGCGACACTGAATGCGACTAACGGCACCTTAGAGATTAAGGAGCCGGGTGTAGTTTGAAGGGAGTGTAAATAAATATTTGGTTAGAGAACCAGCAATCAGTCAACGAAGTGGTAATAGATGCAATCAGGTACTTTTATCCGCCACAACTCTTTCCCACTCTTCAGGTCAATGGCAAAGACAGAGCAATCGTCGAGCGAACCTGCAATCACGATTTCCTGGAAGACTACTGGATCTGTATCGACCGTGTTTGATTCCAATTTGACGACCCATAGTGATTTACCATTATCGACTCTGCGAGCAGCGATCCCTTTAGAGCCTTGCACGATCAGGACATTATTGGAGACGGCAAACCGCCGTGACCACATGTTTTCATGTTCCCATTTCCACCTATCGTCGGACCACTGAATTTTCGTATCTGCTATTTCTCCGAGCGGCTCGCTCCAAGCAACGCGCCCTGTCTGTCTCTCAAGAGCCAGGATGATGTTATCAACAACAGTAACAACGAATTTGCCACTTACCGCAGGTTTGGTTCTGAGGCTGCTACCGCGAATCTCCCACAACTTTTTCTGATTCGCGAGATCGAGCGCACCAAATCGGCTCGCCGGGTAAGCTTCGGCATCATAACGAAGCGCGCTATGTACAACTCCATCAACAAGTCTGCCTATCGATTCTCCATCCATATCGTGGTATTTGCCTGGATTGTCAGCGATAGGAAGAATGGCGACTCGCTGGCCGGTGTCGAGAGAGACTTTTGCCCAGTGCCCGTCCAGGTCAGGGCTGTTGGTAAAATACTGTTCGCTGATCTTGAAGTAAACATTGTCCTCATAAATGTAGGGTGTATTCACCCCGTCGCTGGTTTTTCCGAACCAATTATTCAACTCCCATAACTCTTTGCCGGTTTTCCGCTCCAGGCAATGAAGGTGCTGTCTGGCACAGACGATTATTCGATCACCGGCAAGTACCGGAAATGTTCCGTAAGTACCATAACCGCCGACGCCCAGTGGAAATTTCCATTGGACGCTACGGCTTTGCAGGTCAAATGCGAAAAAGCCTTGCTTCTCGCCGTAATTTCCTTTCTGGTCAACATAGGAACTGCCGCCGAAGTATGCAACTCCGTCAGCGATTATCGGCTGCTCAACCAAAATACGGTCAGTGCTAAAGACAGTTTCGATGGACGGCGATAATAGATTCAGGCGATAGAGATGATACCCAGCCCCAAAGAAAAGGTATTTGCCATCCAGAGCGAAGTTTGAAATGTGCTTGGACTGCGTGAGTTCCCGCCGTGGAGACCAACCGGAGAAACATCCAGATGCTACCGAGAGCAATACCAGAAGAACTAGGCATTCAGTTTTCCGGTGCATGGTGATTTAATTGTAACAAATCGTTTGTTCGAAGACTTGGATGCCTCGCGGGTAACGTGACACGAAAGGCATTCAGCGCCACGTTATTTCTTCAACGGCTTTTCAAAATGCTGATAGTCCTTCGGAGATGTCCAGTTGCCGCCCCAAACCCAGCCAAGCTCCAGAAAAGCGCGCACAATCGAATGATCAGAGGTGAAGGTACCGGCGATGCTCGGATCATATTTCGCGCCATGAGGGAGAATGACACCCTGCTTGATGTAAGGATTTTGGAAAGGGTTTATGTCGATTGCTCTACCGTAAGCATGGTTCGATAGGCGCCCGCCTCCGGTAATTTCTCGGTAGTTGAACACGGAAGTGTTATTGGCCTCCATGGAAAGTTCGTCGTCCCACCGACCGTCCTTACGAAAACGCTGATCTGAAATCGGAATGACCGAATAAATCGGGAAGCGTTCCTTTAATGCCAGAGCGAACACCTTTTTGATGTCCTTCACCAAGTCCCTATCAATGACGAGCCGGCCCTGATGGACCCTTCCGTCAGCCGAGTAATATTTGAGCTTGACGACCTTCTGTCTCTTGCGGATGTCCTCCGGACATTTTGGATCCAATCCCTCGAAAGCTTCTTTCTCGGTCATCCGGCTGTCGATGATTGGGTGCTTGGAAGTTCCACTGCCGGGGCTCTGAGCGTAACCGGACAGGTCGATTGGCATTGCAGCCAGAGCTGTCGCAAGCAAGAGAGGAATTACATGAAAAGGTCGATTGAATATGATCATCGTCCAGTTCCTTCCTCAGTTCACGATCTCGCTTAATCAGAGTAGCTTGCGCCGCGAGCAAACCTACAAAGCCTCAGCGATTCCTGGCGGCGCGTTGCGACTGCCACATCCAGAAGGTCATCGCCGCAATAAATAGCGCCGACTGAATCCAGTCTTTGATCGGATTGCCTTTGAGCAAGATGGCAGAAGCGATCATGGCCCCGGCCCAAGCAATCGCCCAGAGAATAAGGGTTATCAATTTTGTTCTGGTCTTAGCCATTGCGATCCTCCTTGCGTAAAACGAGAGACGACCAGTCTGCAAGTCTGTGGTTCCCCAGATTATACGCGCTTTGGTAGGAGTCCTAATCAAAACGTAAAATCGCGAGTCAGCTTTACCTGAAGACTGTAGGATGGCCGTTCAAGTCCTGCGCCGGTAGTTTGATTGTAGATGATGAAGAAATCACTGTTGGGCCGATAGATGTAACGTAGCCTCACGTTGATGACTGACAGGCGAGCCGCGGAGTTCAGTTGGACTAGCGCCGACGTGAGCAGCTTGCGCGAGAAGTTGTAGTTCAATCTTCCGGCGAAGAGACTGGTGGAAAAGTTTCCTTCGCGGAGACGCACTCGATTGTAGCTCTCTGATAGGTCGACCAGCAGATGCGCACTCGGTCGCCACGTTACGCCTCCTGAAGTCTCGTATCTTCTACCTGAGTAAAAGTCTCCCCACTTCTCTCGCACATTAAAAACGATGCGCTTGCTGAGATCGCTGGTGAACGACACACGGGGGCGGTTGAAGTGATAGGTGCCCGGCGGAATGACAATGCCCGGACGAATCTCAAACGGCTCGGTCAACACGTCGTTCACATCTTCGATTGGCCGGAAGAATAATTCTGACGAGTTCATGAACACTGTATCCCAGGAGAGCTCCGTCTGCCGCGTCGCAAGCTTGCCGGCGCGATCGGTGAAGTACTCGATCTGCGTCTCAAACTCCATCTGCTGTACATGCGGAATAAACTTCGGCCGTGGCTTGTAGGCAAATTGTCCAAAGTATTGATGAATGGCGTTGCGTTCGATAAAGCCAACCTCGGGATTGAACTTTGCGCCGACGTCTTCATAAACCGTGATGAAGCGATAGAGATCGTTCTCAAAAATTGATTCGATGCGCGATGAGCCGGCGCCTGAACGAATGCCCGGAGCAGCCGACCCCATCCAGAATGCCTTGAGTGTGTAATGGTCCGTGAGATTGAACTCCGCGTCCGCGCCACCCACGCGATTGTAGCTGCCGGCGCCTATGGCGGTGGCACCCTGACGATTAACCAGGATTGCTCCCAGATAGGACCGCTTTAGAATGTCACGCTTTAGACGAAGCACAGTGAACTGTTGACGCGGAATGCCGAAACCCGTCGAGGCTTGACCCAGTTTGCGTGTCTGCACTTGTAGAAATCCGACGTTGTATGGGCCAATCTTGCCGGTGACCTTCGCGCCGTAATCGATCGGCACAGGCTGGCCTCGGTCCGTAAGTCCAATGCGTCGCGTGAAGAAGGCCTGATTTTCTCCCTCCCGCCCAAAGAGAAAGATTCCTGAATTCTCCAGAAAGAAGTCGCGCTTCTCTGGAAAGAAGACGGAGAAGCGCGAGAGGTTGACGATCTGATCGTCCACTTCGGCCTGCCCAAAGTCAGGATTGATCGTGAATTCAGCAGTCAGCGACGGCGTGATGCCGAGCTTTGCGACTTCGAGTCCGGCGCGGGCGCGCACTCCGGCATCAAATCCATTTGCGCCGATCAACGGCACGCCTTCGCGCCATTCGCCGGATGCGTAAGGCTTGATTTCGCGTAGGCGACGACGGCGGAGATCTTCAACTCCGCCAAGCTCTCCTGCCTGGGAAACTCGTTCGAGGCCAAATGAACGCTGCCAACTAGTCCAAAGGTTCTCTTCGTTCTTGCGACGTATGATGCGGGCAACGTTGAACCCCCACGATTCGATACCCTCAGTGAAACGAAGTGTAGTCAGCGGTATCGCGATCTCCACAACGTATCCTTCGGCATCAATACGTCCTTCAGAGACCCACGACCCATCCCAGGAGACATTGACGTCGCGTCCCTCGTCGGTAATTAGCGCGTCTTGTTGTGTGCCCAGCGGATTGACGGCAAAGCGAAAGGCATTGCGCCTGTCGTGGTAGGTGTCCAGGAGAATTTCGACCTTATCGTCGTTTGAAAAAGTTGCGTCGCGTACGAGTTCGCGCGCGTTGATGTGTGCGGCATCGGAGTCGAACGCGAGGATGCCAAAGTAGATGTTCTTGTCGTCGAAAAGCACGCGCACTTCGGTTCGCTCAGTAGCAGGCGCACCTTCGCTGGGCCGCTCCTGGACGAACTCAGTCGCTGGTTGGGCCAGCGACCAAGCGGATTCGGTGAGGAAACCGTCAATCTTGATCGCCTGAGTGACACGCAAGGCTTGGATACGCCTCGGCCCGGCGTTCTGCTGCGACAACTGCGCCGATGGCGCTGTTGTAGATTGCTGCTTGTTATCTCTTTTTGAAGACTGCTGTGCCTGGATGACCATGGTCAGCAGAGTCACGCCGAGCCCGGCGAATAGCCACGCCCGGAAGCGTTTCAATCGATTATCGAAACGCCTCGATGCTTCCGTCATGGCTGCTTGTCAGAGGTGTTAACCATTTGCCACAGTTCCAGCCTAGCCAATACTTGTTCTTTCTCTCTTGAAGCCGCCAGAAATTCTGATTCACGCCAGCCATGCCCTGTGCGAAGCTTTACTTGGAAGAGTAACGGTCGTTACAATCTAATTCCCCTGTTACTTCTGAGTCAATGGCTAAGAACTCCGCAAAAAAGCCAGAGTGGATTCTCCTGATCCATCAATTGCCGCCCAAGCCTACAAACCTGCGGGTGCGTATTTGGCGCAAATTGCAGAAGCTCGGCTCGGTGGCGATAAAGAACTCCGTTTACGTGCTGCCGGCAAATGAGAAGACGCACGAAGATTTTCAGTGGCTGAAGCAGGAAATCGAATCTGCCGGCGGCGAAGCAACTGTGTTTCAAGCCGCGTCGGTCGAAGGCGCGACTGATGAAGAAATCATAGCCGCCTTTCGCAAAGCACGTGACGAAGAATTTGCAGCCATCACTTCGGAACTTGTAAGGCTGGCTGGTGCGGTGAGTCAACAAACTCGGGGAAAGCACTTATCGGTTGGACGCCTGGCTACGCACGAAGCAGAGTTGGATAAGCTGCACGCGCAACTGGAAAGCATCATAAACAATGATTTCTTCAGCGCCGATGGGCGCACAACGGCGCACGCGGCTTATGAGCGTTGCCAGAAAATAATTCGTGCTGCACACGGTCCAGTCTCAAAAGCCACTCGCTCGACCATCAAATCCGGAGCTCTCGATTTGGCGAAGTACCAAGGTCGCCGCTGGATGACCCGGCGCAACCTCCATATCGACCGGCTCGCTTCGGCTTGGTTAATCAAACAGTTCATCGACAAACGGCCGCGCTTTTACTTTGCCGTCGAGGGCGAGACGATTAATGGCGCGATTGCCTTCGACATGTATGGCGCCGAGTTCACGCATCATGGTGAAGATTGCACGTTCGAGACGATGCTCAAGAAGTTCGGCTTGAGTAACAACAAAGCGCTGCGTGAGTTAGCCGAGATAGTTCACGACATCGACCTGAAGGACGACAAGTTTCACCGGCTGGAGGCCGCGGGCCTCAATGCAGTCATTAACGGTTTGAGCGCAACGCTGAGAAATGATCGCAAGTTGCTGCAACAATGCAGTGCTATCTTTGATGGGCTGTATTCGTTACTTGGTCAAATCACTCAGAAGGAGAAAGCGAAGCGAAACTCTCGGCGGGTGCAAGCGAATCGCCGGCGCGACCGCCACGCCGGTCGTTAGAACATTCTCTTAGAAAGGACTGTTCTATGCACAGCAAAACTTTTCTGGCGATCATCCTGATAATGCTAGCGCTGACCTTCGTGACGGCCTGCGAGCGAGGTGAGAAAGGTGAAAAGGACGAAGACGAGAAGGCTCCGACCGCCAGCGCGAATCCAGCGCAACAACAGGGGGCGGCGGACTTGCCGGCAGGCAAGGCCGCGACTTACAACTTTGACCAGGCATTGCTTGGCTCTCTGCCTGCGAATTTCATAAGTTCCCGAACTGGCGGAGGCGATATGGGCACTTGGGTGGTCCTTTCAGATACCACCGAACCGTCGAAGCCCAACGTGCTCGCGCAAACTTCGACTGACAGCACCGACTATCGCTTCCCAGTAGCTGTTCTGAACGATGGCGTCTTCAAGGACTTGGAACTCAGTGTCAAGTTCAAGACAGTAACTGGGAGCGTCGACGAGGCGGGTGGGCTCGTCTTTCGCTACAAGGATGAAAAGAACTACTACGTTGTCCGCGCCAACGCCTTAGAGAACAATTACCGGCTCTATCACGTCGTTAATGGGCGGCGTCAACAGTTTGCCGGGGCCAACATCACTGTCACGCCAAAGCAGTGGCATGAGTTGAAAGTAGTTTGCGTTGGCGATCAGATCACCTGCTTTTTTGATGGTAAGCAGGTAATCCAGGCGACTGATGACACCTTCAAAGACGCAGGTAGAGTCGGAATGTGGACCAAGGCTGACTCGGTCACATACTTTGATGACTTCACCGTGACACCGAGATGATTAGTCTTGGGTGAAGCTAATAATCCAGGCGTATGAATCAGTTTGGTTCGGGCGCGCCAATCGTTGGCAAGGAGTCAAGCTCATGAAACTCGCAATCTTTTCTCTCGTTCTACCGTTCGTTTTACTGGCGACCGCAGTTGTCTCAGCACAGACGACTACGATTGATTTCAATAATGAGAAAGTCGGCGAAGCGTCGAGCGGTTTCTCCACTGCACTTACTGGCAGAGGCAGAGCTGGCAAGTGGGCAGTGATGAAGGATAACGCTTCCCCTAATCAGGGCAACGTTCTCGCGCAGACTGACGCCGACACCACCGGCTACCGCTTTCCGGTGTGCGTCTATGATGGACTGACCGCAAAAGATGTCGATGTCAGCGTAAGGTTCAAACCGGTCTCGGGAAAGGTTGATCAAGGGGCTGGCATCGTCTGGCGCTATCAGGACAAGGACAACTACTACATTGTCCGCGCCAATGCTCTGGAGGGCAACGTCGTACTCTACAAGGTTGAGAATGGCAAACGCACGGATCTGCCGCTCGTGGGAAAAGGCCGCACCTATG
>WNFU01003543.1_pt1 | contig 20562 bp, 21 predicted proteins | sample 5400121 | NCBI WGS metagenome assembly WNFU01 (sample SAMN13153360, study PRJNA577476) | soil metagenome | isolation source: 100 cm soil or saprolite under grassland replicate 1 | place: USA:California | collected 2016-06-15 | reverse complement strand
GCTCGGTGCCGGCGTCGGCGTGTCCGACCGGCGCGCCCGCCGACCGGTCCCATGACTCGGTCAAGAGCAGCTTGTTGTTCTGGTCGACGTACTCGATCGTGAGCACCGGTCCGTCGAACCGGAGCGCGGCAAATCCACAGTATCCGATCGGCTTCCCGAGTGTCTTGGTCGACTCGGGATCGGAGCGGTCGTCATAGAACACGAGGTTCGTCTCTCGCACCTTGCCGGCACTGGGAGGCTGGTCCGGCAGCTCGACGGGCATCCCGCCGTGGCCGATGCACCGGGCGCGGATCGTCGGCAGGCCGTTCACGGAAACGGGGCCGTATCCGGCGAACCGGTGTTCGTGGCCCCAGAACCACAGCAGCACGCGATCGAGATAGGGCGCCAGGTTCTTGCCGAGGGTCGCGTAGCCGGCGTCGAATGCGCTGAACAGCTGGTGATGCGTCAGCACGATGACGGGGCGTTGATCGGCGCGGTCCGGGAAAACGACGGACGCAAGCCACTGCATGATGTCGTCATGCAGGCGGATTTTGGAATGCCAGAACTTTTCGATCAGCGGGACGATGCCGGAGTAGTAGCCGCTATCGAGACCCAGAATCCGCCAGTTGCTGTTCTCCAGGCAGAAGTAGCTCGCTTCCTGGTTCAGCGCGCCCAGCGCCGTCTCGAAGTAGCCCTCTCCACCGGAATACATCTCGTGATTGGCATTCATCGCGAAGGTGTGCTGGCTTCCGTGCGGCCAATCCTCGTCGCCCAAGAACCAGTCCTGGTACTCCTGCGATGTGCCGCTGAAGTACACGTCGCCCATGTGAATCGTCACGGCCGGTTCACGGGACTTGAGCCACTTGGCCACTTTGTACGCGGGACCGGTGCCGGTCCCCCAATCCGCGGCCAGCCCGACCGTGACGCTGTCGGGAATCTTGAAAATGCCGTTGCCGGTGCGGTACCGTTTGAACCGGTGACGCTCATGGAACATCACGCTGAAGTAGTGCGTGATCCACGGGATCCAGTTGTTCGTGAGGAACTGTCTGGCGCCTTGCGATGGCGGCTGCTGGTGGGATTTCCAGAGCGAGTTTGACGCTGATCGCTTGAGTCGGTACACGTCCGCGAGATCGCGGGGCCCGGATTGTTTCATTTCACCTCTCCTGGGCGTCTGGTGCTAACGAAGGTTTCTCGCCACCGCTCGAACCTTCTCCGCGTCCTTCACGCTAAAATGCACCTCGCGCACGCCAGTCTGTTGCACGAGCCCAGCGACGTTGTTCGGGTTGATCCCGCCGCCGGGCAAGATCTCGATCCGCCCCTTCGCCTGCACGACGAGCCGGCGAATCTCCTCGGCACCCTCCGGCGCCGTCGGTGCTCCACCCGATGTGAGCACGCGTTCCACGCCGAGGCTGATGAGCCGCTCCAGCGCTTCGGAGCGATCCGGGAAGACGTCGAATACACGATGGAACGTCACAGGGAGCGGCCGAGCGGCGGCGATGAGGTCGCGCGTGCGATCGAGGCTCAGGTCTCCTGTCACGATGCCGTGCGCGCCCCCATTTCTGGCTCGAGAGATTTGCTCGAGCATCGTGCGATGCTCCGCATCGGTGTAGACGAAATCGCCCGCGCGGGGACGCACGAGGACGAAAACCGGAATAGGAAGGTGAACGTGAAGGAGGTTCAGGTCGGGAGTCGTGCCGCCGTGGGCGAGGTCGGTGCAGAGCTCGAGGCGGTGGGCGCCACCCTCCACGGCCGCAAGCGCAGCGTCCAGCGATTCCACGGCGGCTTCGATGAGAATCGGCATCCGAAACAAGTTATATTATCCTTACATGGTCTTCTCCAAAGTCTCGACTCCCATCGGTGAGCTGGTCCTCACAGCTTCCGACGCCGCGCTGACCGGCGTCTTCTTCCCGACCTCGCGTCGCGGGCCCGCCCCGACGCACCAGGCAGGTTGGGAGGAAGCCGGCACTGAAGGGCCCGCCGCCGAGGTGCTCGCGCGCGCACGGCAGCAGCTCGAGGAATACTTCGCCCGCACGCGCACCACGTTCGACTTGCCGCTCGAAGCCCTTGGCTCGGCATTCGAGCACCGCGTCTGGAACGCGCTGCGCCAGATCCCCTATGGTACGACCACCAGCTATGGCGCGCTCGCCAAACGCCTCGGCGACAAGCACGCCACGCGCGCCGTCGGCCTCGCGAACGGCAAGAACCCGATCCCGATCATTGTGCCGTGTCATCGGGTGGTGGGAGCAAAGGGTGAGCTGACGGGCTACGGCGGTGGATTGGAAGCGAAACGGTGGCTGCTGGAACACGAGGGCGCGCTGATTCAGTTAGGCGTTTGACCGCCACCAACGCTTTCCAATTCGTCCAGAAATCCCACCTGCCCGCGCAGAATCTTTTTCCGGGCTTCAGCTAATCCAAACCACGCCGCGCGATCGATCTCCGGATACTCGCGCCCTTTGAACGCAAAGGTGTTGCTGCGCACCCGCGCCGGATCGGCATCGCCCGCCACGGCCCACGCGTGCACGATCTTCCCGCTCGGCTGCTTGAGCGGTTTCAATGGCACGAACTCGCCCGATGCGGTAAGACTCGTTTCTTCTGTGAACTCACGCTTGGCTGCGTCGAGCGGCTCCTCGCCGGGCTCGAACTCGCCTTTGGGAATCGACCAGGCGCCGTCGTCCTTGCGGGCCCAGAACGGGCCACCGGGATGGACGAGGAAGACTTCCACCACGCCGTTTTTGACGCGGTAGAGAAGAAGCCCAGCGCTGGTTTTTGGCATTCGGGGCGGGGACTACTTGTGTCGGTAGACGATCCGTCCGCGGGTCAAATCATAAGGTGACAGCGCGAGCGTTACGCGATCTCCCGCCAATACGCGAATCCGGAATTTGCGCATCTTGCCCGCAATCGTCGCCAGCACCGAATGGCCATTGACCAGCGTCACCCGGAACGTGGAGTTGCGGAGCAGCTCTGCGACCGTTCCTTCCATTTCCAACGCCACTTCTTTCGTCACTGCGTAGGCTCCTGAGGTGCGTCGCGCTTGCCGCTGCGACGCTCCACAAATGTGCGATGACCGCAGGGGCAGTACTCAACCATGCGCCCAAGGCGATCGGTTCGGAATTCGAGGTACTGATGACAGGCGGGACAACGTGCCGGCCCGCGATCGACGACGAGTGGACTCCGCGCCGCTGCGCGATTGCTGCTAATTGCGGGACGCCGAGCGGATGCGATGCATGCGTGACCCAGCGATTGCATCGGGAGCGATTCCGTAGACGACGGCATGACCGCACGTGCAGAGCCCGGTGTGTGGAACCGCCGCAGGCGGCGCACCGGCACTTGGCGACCGATATGTAGTTCCGGCGGGGTCTGCGATGAAGCCGCCACAGAGATGACAATGAATGGTAGGCATCGCGCAAGCTAATCGAGCGGACCTCGAAAAGCGAACTTTGGTGTCGCGTTGAGCACAAACTAGTTTTCGCGAATGCTCCTGAACGCGCTCGTCACTACATCCAACCAGGTCGCGGCCACCGCGGGCCGTCTCGCAAAGATCGCACTTCTCTCCGATCTACTGAAGCACGCGAGTCCCGACGAGATCGAGCTGGCGATCGCGTATCTGTCGGGCACTGTCCGGCAATCGAAAGTCGGGGTGGGATGGGCGACGCTGCAGAAGGCCAAGACTCACGTCGGCACGTCGGCACGCCTGCAACTGCGTGATCTCGATGAGACTCTCGAGAAGATCGCGACGACGTCGGGCAAAGGCTCGGCCGGCGAGAAACAGCGTCTGCTCACGGATCTGTTTTCGAGAGCGACCGCCGAAGAGCAGGACTTCTTGTTCCGTTTGTTGACGGGAGAGTTACGGCAAGGCGCGCTCGAGGGAATCATGGTCGAGGCGGTCGCCAAAGCGCGCGATCTCCCCGCGAGCGACGTGCGGCGCGCCATGATGCTCGCCGGCAACCTGGGCGCCGTGGCGAAGGGTGATCTACGGAGTTTCGCGATCGAGATGTTTCGACCCATCAAGCCGATGCTGGCCAAGACCGCCAACGACGTCGACGAAGCGCTCGCCGAGCTGGGCCGGGCCTCGTTCGAGTACAAGCTCGATGGCATTCGGATTCAGGTGCACAAAAACGCAGACAAGGTGCGCGTTTACTCGCGCACGCTGAATGACATCACCGCGGAGATCCCCACCGTCGTCGACATATCCATGAATATGGATATGTCCGCGGTGATACTGGATGGTGAAGCCGTCGTTTTGACGGCCGACAAGCGACCGGTCCGCTTTCAGGACACGATGAAAGGTCTCGCCGGCGCTGTCCCGTTCTTTTTTGACATCCTGTACCTCGACGGAACGTCCCTATTGGATCAGCCGTACGCCGCGCGCAGCAAATTGCTGCCTGAGAAATACCGTCCGCCGCGCATCATCACCGGAGACGCGCAAGCCGCGCAGGACTTCTTCGACGCCGCAATCGCCGCGGGTCAGGAAGGCCTGATGGCGAAAGCTCTTGGCGGGGCGTACGAGGCAGGTAGGAGGGGAGGAAGTTGGATAAAAATAAAACGCGCCAATACGTTGGACCTCGTCGTGCTCGCCGCCGAGTGGGGCCACGGCCGCCGGCACGGCTGGCTGTCGAACCTGCACCTCGGCGCGCGCGATCCCAACGGCGGCTTCGTCATGCTCGGCAAGACATTCAAAGGGATGACGGACGAGCTGCTCGAGTGGCAGACGAAGCGGCTGCAGGAGATCGAGGTGCGCCGCGAAGGGCACGTCGTCTACGTGCGGCCGGAGCTCGTGGTCGAGATCGCATTCAACGGCCTACAAGACAGCCCGCACTATCCCGGCGGCCTGGCGCTCCGGTTTGCTCGCGTCGTGCGTTATCGCGACGACAAGAAACCGGCGGACGCCGACACGATCGAGACCGTCCGTCACCTACACCGCGAAGGTGCGCCGGACTCCGACGGCAAATAACGGCCAGGGCAGCACGCTCTTCAAACGCGGGAACCAGGCGGCATCGGTCCCCACGCGGTAACGCAGTGACGGCGAGCGGCTTTGGACGGCGCGCAGCACGGTTTTGGCGACCGCGTCGGGCGCGATACCGTGCTCCACGTGGCGGCCGAGCGCGGCCGTGGCGCGCTGGCGGACGCCGTCGTAGGCGGTCAGGGGCTTCGCCGCGGTCTGTGTCTTTTCACCGATGGGGGTGTGCACGAACCCGGGCTCGATCAGTGTGACGTTGATGCCGAGCGGACGGAGCTCGTGCCACAGGGCCTCTGAGTAGCCCTCGAGCGCGAACTTGCTGGCGGTGTAGAATGCGCCGAACGGAATCGCCGTGATGCCCGCGAGCGAGCCGACGTTGATGATCTTTCCGGCGCCGGCCTTGCGCATCGCCGGAAGCACCGCGTTCACCATGCGGACCACGCCGAAGAAGTTGGTTTCCAGCTGCGCTTTCGCTTCGTCGACGCTCGTTTCTTCGGCGGCCCCCATGAGGGAATATCCGGCATTATTGACGAGCACGTCGATCGGACCTACTCGTTCAACGCAAGCGCGGACCGAATCGTCGGAGCGTACGTCGAGTGGGATGAGATTGCCATCGGGTTTCCGAGACGTGCCGTACACCTTGAACCCGTGCTCGAAGAGGAGCCGCGCGGTCGCCTGACCGATACCTGACGACGCGCCCGTGACCAAAACCGCCTGTGACATAGATTCTCCGGAGGACTATGGGTTTGTTCCTGCTGCTCCTACTACAAGTGCCGCGCAGCCAGCACGGTTCCGTGACGCAGCGCGTCGGCACGACGGACATCGCGATCTCCTACAATCGCCCCGTGGCGCGCGGGCGCGAGTTGTTCGGCACGCTCGTTCACTGGGACCGCATCTGGCATCCAGGAGCGGACTCCGTCTCCACAATCTCGTTCAGTAACGACGTCATGATCGACGGCCACAGGCTTGCCGCCGGGCGCTACTCGCTCTGGACCATTCCGGAGGCGCCGCCCAAGCCGTGGACCGTGATCTTCAATCGCGGCCTGGGTGGATGGCACACGAACTATCCTGGGGAGTCGCAGGACGCGTTGCGCCTGACCGTGCCAGCCGAGACCGGCCCGCACATGGAGACTCTCACGTACTACTTCCCGGTCGTCGATGCGGACTCGGCAGTGCTGCGGTTGCAATGGGGAACGGTTGTCGTGCCAATGAAGATCAAGGCGACGCGGTGAAGGTCGGCAAGACCCTCTACGCGAAGAACCGCAAAGAATGGCGCTCGTGGCTTGCCAAGAACCATAAGTCCGTCGCCGAGATCTGGCTGATCTACTATAAGAAGGTCAGCGGGAAGCCGCGCGTCCCTTACAACGACGCGGTCGACGAGGCGCTGTGCTATGGCTGGATCGACAGCATCCTGAAGCCCATCGACGGGCATAAGTACGCGCAGCGCTATTCGCCGCGAAGGAAGACCAGCAGGCTGTCCGACATGAATCGCGAGCGCGTGCGGCGGCTGGTCAAGGCCGGTCGCATGACCAAAGCCGGCCTGGCCGCCATCGAGCACACCGGCAAAGGCTCATCGAAGCTCCCTGACGACATCGTCGCCCGACTCAAGAAAGACGCCGCCACCTGGCGCAACTTCCAGAAATTCCCCGCCTCGTACAAACGCATTCGTGTTGGTTGGATTGCAGCAGCGCGACACCGGCGGGAAGTCTTCGAGCAGCGCCTGCGCTATTTTCTCAAGATGACGAAGCAGAATAGGCGGTTTGGGATGGTGCAATAAGACCCATCTCCTCGAGCAGGCTGCTCCCGCCGGTGTCCTGATTCCACCTTCTCTCTGCTCTCGTAAGCACCAGCCGCTCCCGCGCCCGTGTCATTCCCACATAGAGCAACCGCCGCGATTCCTCGATCTCTTCGACGATGCTGTTCGTCGCGGCTTGATAGCCGGGGATCTGATGGTCCTCGACGCCCACGATGTAGACGCGCGAAAACTCGAGCCCCTTGGTCGAATGCAGCGTGAGGAGGTTCACGCGGCCTCCCGAAACCGAGTCGGCTTCCGAAGACGACAGCGCGATCCGCTCGAGCAGCTGGTCAATCATCTCATCCAACGTCCCCTCGGCGCCTTCCAGCAGTGCGCGTAACCGGGCGACCGCCGACGCATAGCGCTGCGTCGGGTCCCGCTGCGCGCGGAGCCGGGCCATGATCTTCGCGCCGCCCAGGAGGTCGATGACGCGGGCGAGCGGGGGATCGCTGTCCTTGCGCGACGTCGCATACAGCTCGAGGGCGTCGCTGTAGGGGCCGAGCGTACGGAATCGACCGATGTCGAACAGCAGCTTGCGCTCGACATTGTCCGATTTCCCCTCGAGCGCGATCGCGAGCGCCAGATAATCGAGCACATTCGCGAGCACGGCCTTCCGCGCCTGCACGGCACGCTGCTGTTCCAGCGCGCGGTAGACATGGGCGAGAGTCACGGCGTCGTCGAGCGCATGATGGGCGCGGCCGCAGTCGATGCCGAAGCGATGCGCGAGGTCCTCCTGCGTGGCCCGATCGCGCGACAAGGACTGCGCGAGCAGCAGCGTATCGTAAAAGGTTATGGTCTCGGCCCCGGCCAGTCGTTTGAGCACCGGGACATCAAAGTGCAGCCCGTTGTGGGCAATCAGGACGTCGTCCCCGACGAATTCTCGAAACCGCGGAAATACTTCGTGAAACGGCGGCGCGGTGGCAACATCTGCGTCTGTGTAGCCGTGCACCTTCGTCGCAGCCGGGGAGATGGGGCGGTACGGATTCACGAGCGAGTGAAACCGCGCCACGATCTCGCCGTGTTCGACCCGCGCTGCGCCGATCTCCACGACGCCGCAGGTCTCGACGTCCTTATCCGTGGTCTCGAAATCAAACGTGACGTAGCGCTCGAGCGTCGCGTCGATGCCTTTGGAGTGCAGGAGCTGGAGGGCTTTGAAGACGGTCACCGCGTCCGCATCGATCACCGTGCCGGTCGGTGTGGCAGGAAGTCGCCGATATCCCGCCGCTGCCAACATCCCGCGCAAGGCGATCTCAACCCCACCTTTCGGCGCGAACGAGATATCCTCGGCGTTCGCGATCTGCTCAGCGACCCGCGGGGCGTCCGGCCAGGCCGCGGGATCGGTGATTTCGTCGTGCCGCGCCTCGAGCTTGTTCCGATATGGACCAACCGTTTGAGACAAGATCTCGTCGATCACCGCCGACAGCGTGCCGTGCGCGCGCGGCAACGCGCGAAGATTCTCGGCCTGATAAATCAGCCGCCACAGGTTCTTCGTGTCGGGATGCTCACGGGGACGACGGGAGGCGAGGGCGCGGAGCGAGTCGAGGAACGGCTTGGCATCGTCGAGCGCCGCCTCGACTTCCTGCAGGAAGTGCTCGGACAGCACGATTTGCGCGAATGCGTGCAGCGCCGCGGGGTCGTCGGGATGGCGGACGATGCGGAGCGCTGCGATCACGTAGCCGATCACTGCGTCCTCGATGAGCGAGCGGCCGCGCGCCAGCCGGCACGGGATTCCGGCGCGCAGCAGCCGGCCTTCGAGATACTCGCCCAACCGGTGCCTGCGGTAGAGAATGGCCGCGTCCGCCTCCTTGCCCAAATCGGCGATGAGCCAGGTCGCTTCCTCGTGCTCGTCCTTGAACGTCTGCAGCGCGACCTCATACGACGACTCGATGTCGGACGTCAACTGCTTCTGAAACAGGCGGGGATTCTGCGCCAGCACGCGCCGCGCCGTCTCGAAGATCTGGCGGGAACAGCGGCAATTCTTGTCGAGAATGATCGGCTCGACGTCGTAGTCACGGCGGAACCGCTCGAGCACCATCGGATCGGCGCCGGTCCAGGCGAAAATCGATTGCTCGTCGTCACCGACCGCATAGAAGTTGCCGTGCGGCGCCGCGAGCCGCTTCAGGAAGTCGTACTGCACCGCGTTGACGTCCTGGAACTCGTCCACGAGCAGATAATCCCAGCGCGCGGCGATCGCATCGGCAATCTCCCCGTGGTGCCGGAGCAGCGCTTCCGCTTTCACGATGAGATCGTCGAAGTCGACCATGTTGCGATGTGCGATCCAGGCGGCGTACTCGCGATACAGCCGCGCTTCGTCCGGCTGCAGCGGGTGATCCCGGAACCGGTGGCGGCCGAAGCGGCTCAGCATCCCGCCGCGACGCTCCGCGGGCACCTTGAGGCGGTGCAGGATGACATCCTGATACTGCTCGTCGGCGACGCCGAAGCCGCGTTTCAGGCCGACCTCGTCGGGGTGCTCGCGTAGCAACGCGAGACACAGCGCGTGAATCGTCCCGCGCGTCACCGCGTCGGCCTTGTCCCCCAGCGTCTGCTTGAGCCGCATCGCGATCTCTTCAGCGGCGCGATTGGTGAACGTGACGGCGCAGATGCGGTGCGGATCGATGCCGGTGTTGATGAGATGCTGAATGCGCGCGATCAGGCAGAAGGTCTTGCCGGCACCCGGCCCCGCGACGACGAGCGCCGGGCCCATCGGAGCTTCAATGGCAAGGCGCTGATTGGGAAGCGGAGTAAAGGTCACGGTACCTAACGAAAAAACACCAGCGACACCAAAGCAAATAACGGCAGCAGGATTCCCACGCTGTACGCCACGTAGCCAAGGAACGACGGCATCCTGACACCATTCTCTTCTGCAATCGCCCGCACCATGAAGTTCGGCGCATTCCCGATGTACGTATTCGCGCCCATGAACACCGCGCCAGTCGAAATCGCCGCGAGCAGCTTCGCCGCCTCTGGGTTCACGACCAGCGTTCCGACATACGCCCCGTGGGGTGCGACGCCGTGGAGGCCCGCGGCGCTGGCAGCAAACGCGAGATACGTGGGTGCGTTGTCGAGCACGCTCGAGAGCGCGCCCGACGCCCAGAAGAAGTGGGCCGGCTTCGTCAATTCAAAATCGGGTCGTTGCGCCCACGCGTTGAGCATCTCCAGCACCGGAGCCATCGTCGCGAAGATCCCCGCGAATAGGATGGCAACTTCGATGATGGGCCCAAACGTGAAGACGTTTTTCGTGCGACGGTCCCGCGAGCCGGCGAAGTAGCCGAATGCCGCGAGCACCACGATCATCAGCTCCCGGACGTTCTGAGGCCAAGGGTGCCCCACCGCGTCCGCCCGCCCCGCCGCCACGATCGTGACGATGATGCCGAGCAAGACGAGCATTTCAACGCCGCCCGTGATGCGCAGGGGCTCGTGAATCAGCACCTCCTCGTGCTGCGAGCCCGGCAGCTCCTTCTCGTCCTTATTCAGCGCCCACTGGTCCCAGACGTTGAAGACCACGAGCAAGATGCCGTTGATCATGAGCCACTGCGGCCAGAGACGCAGCGTCCAGTCGAACGGCACGCCTTTGAGGTAGCCGAGCAGCAGGGGCGGGTCCCCGATCGGTGTGAGCAGACCGCCGCAGTTCGCGACAACAAAGATGAAGAAGATGACGATGTGGGCGACGCGTTTGCGGCGCTTGTTGGCGCGGAGCAGCGGCCGGATCAGCAAGACTGAGGCGCCGGTGGTGCCGAGCAGGTTCGCGAGCACGGCGCCGATGCCCAGCATGCCGGTGTTGACGAGCGGCGTACCCGCGAGGGAGCCTTGAATGTGAATTCCGCCCGTCACGACGTAGAGCGCACCGATGACGACGATGAACCCGAGGTACTCCTGGAACTTCTCGTGCAGCAGCTCGGGAGCGTGGATGCCCAGGTACACGAGGATCGGTGCCGACACGAGCAGCGCCACGAGCGCCTTGTTGCGGTTGTGATGCCACCAGTGCGGCGCGGCGAGCGGCGCGACCGCGATCGCGAGCAGCAGCGCCACGAAGGGCAGGGCAGTGACGAGCGGAAGCTCAGCGCCACGCATAAGTTGGACCCATGCTGCTGCTAGTACTGGTGCTTGCGCAAGCCCCGATAGAGCTCCAGGCGGGCATGATCATCACGCGGTCGGTGCAAGTGGTGCCCAAGACGTACCGCCTCACGGGTGCTCCGATCATCGTGCGCGGCGACAACATCACGGTCGACTTCCACGGTGCCATGCTCGAGGGGGCCGACCCCCAGGCGGATCCCGATCAGGCCCGCGACACCGCAATCGTGATCGATGGCGGCAGCAACATCCGCATCGTCCAAGCCCGTATCCGTGGATACAAAGTCGGTATCCTGGCGCGCGGTACGCGGCTGCTCACGCTGCGGAACAACGATCTCAGCAACAACTGGAAGCCTCGGCTTTTCAGTCTGGTCGAGCACGAAAGCCTGGTCGACTGGCTCTCATTTCATCACAACGAAAAGGATGAGTGGCTCAGGTTCGGGGCCGCCATCTATCTGCAGGACGTCAAGGGCGCGGACCTGCGCGGGAACCGCGCGGTCGGTGGCATGAATGGATTGCTGCTCGTGCGGACCGACGGTGCCATGATTCGCGACAACACCTTCTCGTTCAACTCGGGACTCGGCATCGGCCTGTATCGCTCGTCGGACGACACGATCATCCACAACGAGCTCGATTACAACGTCCGCGGCTACAGTCACAAGTTCTACTCACGCGGTCAGGATTCCGCCGATCTGCTGCTGTTCGAGCAGAGCTCACGCAACCTCGTCGCGCTCAATTCGCTGACGCACGGCGGTGACGGCGTGTTCCTCTGGGCGGGCCAGACGACGATGGACTCGGGGACGGGCGGCGCGAACGACAACCTCTTCTACGGCAACGACGTCAGCTATGCGACGGCGAACGGCGTCGAGGCCACGTTCAGCCGCAACGAGATCATCGCGAACCGGGCCTGGGGCAGCGAGTACGGCGTGTGGGGCGGCTACAGCTTCCAGACCGAAATCGTCGGGAACGATTTCCGCGGCAACCGCACCGGCATCGCCATCGAGCATGGCCAGGACAATGTCATCGCCCACAACCGCTTCGATCGCGACTCGACGGCGATCCGGTTGTGGGCGGATTCGATCGAGCCCTCCGACTGGGGCTATCCGAAGCATCACGACACCCGGAGCCGGGGCTATCGGATCGGCGGCAATGAGTTCGTAGGAAATCGGACAACGCTTCACCTGCGAAACACGATGGGTGTCGATACGCTCGCAGTGATTAGTCGCCCTGTGCCGCCGCCTTTGCTGGCCGCTCTTCGCCGCCCTTCGCCGGCCGTAGCAGGTCGTGATCGCTCGGCGATCATCGTCGACGAATGGGGACCGTACAGCTGGGAATCGCCCAAGCTCTGGCCGGTCGACTCCACCCGCGCGGTTCCAATGCGCCTCGCGACGCTCGGTCCTTCCGGTCGGTGGCGACTCGTTTCACTTCGGGGGGTAGCGACGCTGTCGCGCGCGGCAGGGCGAATCGGCGATACGATCGGCGTCGTGCCGCGTCGTGATTCGACAGTCGATTGGGAAATAGTGCTCGAGTCCGGGGGCGCGCGCTTCAGCTACGCTCGGTTCGAGCCGCGAATTGATTGGAGCGTGCGGTTCACGGACTCGTCCGGGGTAGCGAGCCCCGCGCCCGCGCCGCGGGCTGTACAGAGACTCGATTTCATGTGGTACCGTCCACCGGCCGCGTACAAGGACCTGCCGCAGAGTCACTGGTCCCTGGAGGCCGCCGGGACGGTGATGCTCCCGCCCGGCATCTATTCACTTCGCACGATCAGCGATGACGCCGTTCGCGTGTGGATCGACGGCACACTCGCGATCGACGCGTGGACGGCGCACGAATCGCGGGTCGACTACGCACCACTCACGGCGGGGAAGCACGATCTGCGCGTCGAGTACCGGCAGGTGGATGGCTGGGTCGAGCTGCGGCTGGACATCATTCGCGGGTCAGAGCGGAGCGCTGGATCCCCAGGGCCACACTAGCCTCCTGCACCACCGTGTGCCCGATCGCGAGCGGCTCGGGCTCGGCGTACTCGATGTCTCCCTCAAACACGACGATCGTATGCCAGTCACCGGACAGCGCTGACCACCACCGCAGTCCCCCAAACCCTGCCTTATAGAGGGCGGCCGCCACGCGCTGAGTCTTTGCAAGGTCCCGGCTGGCCAAGACGTCCGGTCTGATGTCGTGCTTCACGAGGACAGCGGGGTCGCACAGGTCGGCCAGCTTGATTTTCCCCAACTGGCATTCGACGAGCGCCAGCGGCTTGCCCGACTCGATCAGGTCTTTGCGATCGACCTTTTGGCCGCGGAAGCGCTGCAGCTTTTCGGCGACGGCATGCACCGCGGTTTCGGCGATGTAGACGACGAGCTTGCCGTCCACGTCGAAGCGGCCGGCACCCTGGCGGGGATGGATGTAGCTGGGAGAAAACGGTTCGCCGGGCTTCGCGGCGGGGTCCCACGGAAATACACGCCAACCCATCAGGCGAAGGCGCCGGCCTTTTCAGCCTCGATCGCGGCGACGACTTCGGAGAGCCGCCCCTGCCGGATCACATCGATCGGGCGGCGGTCGCCAAGGTGCGCGTTGAGGCCGCGCAGCCACTTGGCGATCGAGGCCACCTCGAGAAATCCTTCCAGCAGCGACACCACGGCGTCCAAGCCCACCAGCTGCTCCCAGTTCCGGGGCGCGGGTGGTTCGCCGCGCTTCCACCGAACGACGGCGCTGCGGTGCACGCCCAGGCTGCGCGCCAGATCGGCGTCGTCAGGAAAGGCGACCTTGGCGACGTGGTAGGCCCGCTTGATCGAAGACTTGTTGGCTCGGATGCGTCTGGCCATTGCGCAACGATAATGTTGCGCGGTCTACCGGGCAAGGGCCGAGCGGATGAGCCGCGCGACTCGCTCCGCCGCCGGCGGATCGAGATTCGCGAGCACGATCACATCATAGCCGCCCGGGAGATCACCTTCGACCGCGGCGTTGAGTCCCGGGGCGCCGCCCGCGATGCCGACCATGCCGGCCTCGGGCGCGTTGGCGACTTTGTGCTCGCGCAGCGCGTTCAGCAGCCGCAGCAGATCGTGCGCTGTCGAATAGCCACCACCGGCGGAGCTTCCCTTGCCGGGTAGGAAGTCAGTGTTGCGTTTGACTGGCGCATCCGGCGGTGCGTCTTGACCGCCCCTCGTGTATCCCAGCGCCGTATTCGCCGGCCAGCGATCGACCCGCCAGCTTCCCGTCTGGGTCATCCCAGCGGGCTCGTAGATGTGGCGCCGCACGTACTCGTAGTAGTTCTCGCCCGACAGCCGTTCGATGAGCAGCCCGAGCACGATGTAACCGGCATTGGAGTATTGCTGGCGGGACCCGGGCTCGAATTGCAGCGGCTCGTTCTTGAACAGCTCGAAATAGTCCTGCAATGTCACGACATCGTGCCGTGTCTTCCCGGCTGGCGCCGCAAAGACGTTGCCCTGAATACCTGACCGATGCTCGAGGATCTGGCGGATTGTGACTTTTTGCGCGGCGTCCTGATTAGGATAGTCTGGCCAGGCTCGCGCCAGCGAGGAGTCGATATTGAGCTTGCCGGCCGCGGCGAGCTGCCGGATGGCGATGGCTGTGAAGAGCTTGTTGATCGAGCCGAGGTTGAAGGAGGTTTCGAGATTGTTGGCGCGACCCGCTTCCCGGTCAGCCATTCCGTAGGCGCGCTCGAACTGCGGAGCTCCGCCCTGGGCCACGAGTACGACCCCTGAGAACTGATTGATCTTGGCGAGGCTGTCGAGAGACGATTGCCACGCTTGGGCGTTCAACGGCGCCGCCAGGACCGCCGTAAGGAATGCTGCGAGGAGAGGTTTCATGTTAACCCAGACGCGTAGGTCACCGGAAAGGTCGCTTCTCATGAAGGAGTTTCTCGCCCAGCGCGGCTGCACTTCATTTATGTGGTCGAGGAAGCGCGTGTCGCAGCGACTGAACGAGATGCTGCGCACCCACGCCTATCCCCGCTAGAGACCCGCCGGCGGGATAGATTCCCCGCCATGCAGCACGAGGCAGCCATCATAGCCGGCGCTGGGCCGATCGGCCTGGCGTGTGCGATCTCCGCCAAACGCCGCGGCATCGATCCGCTCGTGATCGACGCGGGCGCGCTCGCGAACTCGATCGTCCGCTATCCGATCAACATGACGTTCTTCACGACACCCGAGCGCCTCGAGATCGGCAATCACCCGCTGGTCTGCGCCGGCGCCAAGGCCACGCGCGAAGAGGCGCTCAAGTACTATCGCGGCGTAGCACGGACGGAACGGATCCGTATAGCGACCTACTCTAAGCTCGGCGACGTGACGCGGACAGCTCACGGCTTCGACTGTGCTGTCGAGACGCGCACAGGGACGTTGCTGATGCGGGCTAAACAGCTCGTGCTGGCGACTGGCTATTTCGACCACGTCAACAGGCTCGGCGTTCCGGGCGAAGACCTGCCGCATGTCCGTCACTACTTCGACGAACCACACCTTTCCTATGGTCTCGATGTCGTGGTGATCGGCGGCAAGAACTCCGCGGTCGAAGCGGCACTGCAGCTGTTTCGCGCGGGCGCGCGGACGACGATCATCTATCGCGGGACGACGTGGCCCAAGAGCGTGAAGTACTGGCTTCGCCCCGACCTCGAAAACCGCATCAAGGCCGGCGAGATCCAGGCTCGACTCGGCAGCCAGGTCGTGGAGATCACGCCGCGCGACGTGCTCGTGCGCGGCGCGCTGGGCAATGAGGAGCGCATTCCCGCCGATCGCGTTTACCCGCTGATCGGCTTTCACCCCGATTTCGAGCTGTTCAAGCGCATCGGTATCGCGTTCGACCCCGCAACGGGACGCCCCGAGATCAATCCGGAGACGCTGGAGACCTCGGTCCCCGGCGTGCATGTAGCGGGCAGTGTGACGGCCGGCACCAAGATTTCGGAGATCTTCATCGAGAACGGACGCTTTGATGGCGAGAAGATCTTCGGCTCGGCGACCGAGCGGCAACGTGCTCAAAGCCTGTACCAAGGGATTACAAGAGAGACGGGGGAGTAGTCCCTTCCCATCCGGTATACGCGGACTAACTTGCCAACAATGTCGGAACTGCGCACCGCCCTGGCGGACGCCCTCGGCCCGCTGTATCGGATCGAGCGTGAAGTGCGGCCGGTAGGGGAGTACCGGTTATTCGTCGCAACTCAATCGCAAGACGGCTCAGAGCTCCTCGTCAAGATTCTGCCGGCCGCTTTGTCCCTCGGCATCAATGATTTGCAATTCGAGCGCGCCGTCCTGTTGCTCGGCGAGCGCCTCAACCATCCGAATCTCGTGAAACCCCGGGGCGCGGGCCGTGCGGGTTCGTTCGTATACCACACGCGGCCTTTCGTTCCCGGCACGACGCTCCGCGCCTGGATCGGCAACAACGGCGCCATTCCGCTCGCCCGGACCGTGGAAATCCTGCGCGGCATGTTGAGCGGCCTCGCACACGCGCACGCCGCCGCGGTCTCACATGGCGAGCTGAAGGCCGAGAACGTGCTGCTGTCCGACGACGGCGTCCTCGTGGCCGACACGGGCATCGCGAGCGCGCTCGGCAAGCCGGCGACGACGCGCAACGACATGGCGGCGGTGCAGCTGCTCACACGCGAAATGCTCACCGGCGCGAAGCCGACGATCGGTGAAGAGCCGCTCGAGCAGACCCGTACCCTGCCGCTGTGGCTCACCGAATGGTTGCGTTCGCGGTGGACCGATGCGGGACGCGCGCTGGCGGGGATGCGGCCGCCCCCATCGTCCAGCTCCCAATCGTCTCAGCTCTTCGCCTGATCGGCCGCAGCGACATCCTGCAGGGACGGCGGAATCTCCGACTTCATTGCGAATCGCCCCAAGTAGTTAGCCCACTCGACACTTCCGGCCGGCAATGGCGTATTGTTCATATCCCTTGTCCCGGACTCTGTGATGCTAAAGCCTGTCATGCAGTTGGCCGCCGTCGGCCTCGTCGGCATAGTTGCCTGGAAACTTGCCGCGGCCTTCCTTTTGCCCCTCTTCTTCCTCGTCTTCAAGATTGGTTTGATCGTTGCCCTGATCATGCTGGCGTTCTGGTTCTTCAATAAGAAGTCTCGTGGTAAGGAGGACACGCCCCCCCCCTCGGCGTAGTGTCCACCGAAACACAATCGAGGCGCGCCTAGCCTGCAAACGGCCTGGCGCGCCTCGTGCTTTTCCCCTCCATGAAAGGAGGGGACCATGACCAACTGGAAAGCTGTCACTGTCGCGCTGGGACTCGCTTTGGGCTGGTTCGTGGGGAATCCGGCGGTCGCGCTCGGACCCGCTCCAGACCCGCGGGCGGAGGTCCAGGTGAACGTGGCGCGCGTCGAGGGACTTACGCAGCACCTGCGGAACAATCCGCAGGATGTGGACGAGATGGAGCACCTCGCCGCGCTGTACATGGCGAACGGGTCGTATGAGGCCGCGCTGGGGCCGCTGGCGCGAGCGCTGCAACTCGATCCGCGTCGGCGCAGCCTGTGGGCGGCACTCGACACCGCGTTGCGTCGCTTGGGCCGGCAGCGGATGTCGGACGAGGAGCTGGTTCTGAGAGCCGGCGAATTTCGGAAGGCTTTAACGGACGGTAGATAAGACGACGGTAGGAAAAACGACGGTAAATAAAACGACGGTAGGGGCGATTCCCTACCGTCGTCGTTTTTACCGTCGCTTTATCTACCGTCGCTTATTGATCAACCCACGTCGACCGCACGTCGTACGTCACGTTGTACACCAACTGGTTTATCAGATGGCCATACGCGTCGTTCGGATCCCGCGCCGAGAACGATGGGGTGCCACCGATGAACGATAGACCGCCGACCTCTTCCGTCGACGCGGAGCTCCTCCGCCACATGACGCCGCCGGTCCGCGTGTTCACGAGCCACACCGACAACTCGACCGTAACCGACGCCCTGAGCACCGGCGCGAGGCCCCCTGTCAGCCCGCCCCGCGGCTTCACATTGGAGATCTTGAGGTGGCCGAAGAAGGCTACGGGGCAACCGTTCGCGTCGTCCGCCGACGCGAAGACCCGGCTCGAATCCGGCGAGGTGAACTCGCGCATCTCGATCCCGGTCTGCGCGGCGAGCACATACTCCTCGAAGCGACGCGTCGCGAACTGGTGGAGAGTGCCTTTGGCATTCTCCACGGAGAACTCGAACAACCCGATGTTGTGATGGGGAACGAGGTTCAAGGTCGGCGGGAGCAGCACGCGCTGCCGCGCGACTCGCCGGTGCCCGCCGCACCCGAAAACGGCCAGGATGATGAAGAAGCACAACAGGACGCGAAGCACGCGCATAGGGGACCTCAGCGGTGAATAGTGCCGTCGGGGGGTCCCAACATAATGCTTTCCCTTACTTGAATGACTCTGTGGGCACCGTCACCGGTACGGGCTGCGCCCGTATGTAGCTGACAGTCTTCCAGATAGCGCCCGGCGACATGATACCGCCGTACGCAGGCATGCCGCGTGGGCGGCCGTAGAAGATCGATTGAAACACCGCGCCGTCGGTGCCGCCGTAGCGCCAGCGGCCGTCGACCAGGCTGGGTCCCACCCAGCCAAGCGCCCCACCACCGTGACAGCCGTCGCAGTTCATCGCGCTGAACACCTTCGAGCCGTCCGACGCATTCGCGGAGTCGGTCGGGAGCGGGTTCTTGATCTCACCGGCGGGAGGCTGATTGTCGCCGGCCGCGACGTGCTCGGGATAGCGCACAGAAGGGGGAGCTCCGCCCGCGTTCGAGCGCTCGCACGCGAGCAGAGCAGCCACGCCCACGCACCACGCACCACGCACCACGCACGGCCTCATAAGCCGAAGATCCAAACGATGCCTCCCTGGCTCGTGTGGCGCGCCAGATCGGGCGCAAAATCGGCGGGCGGCCGGACGTCTGCCGGATCGTCGGAGCGCACATCGCCCGAAAGCAGCAACCAATCGCCGCCGATCCCGGCGTACACCGCGATGTATTGCTTGCCGTCCGGTCCGCGGAAGGAAATCGGCGCGCCCACCACACCCGAGCCCACTTTGAACTTCCAGAGCTGCCGGCCGCTCTTCGCGTCCGCGGCCTTGAACCAACCGTCGAGCGTGCCGTAGAACACGACGTCGCCCGCCGTGACGACGCTGCCGCTCCACACCGGATACTTCTCTTTGATTCCCCAGACTTTGCGGCCGCGCGCCGCATCCCAGGCGATGAACTCTCCCATGTTGCCGCCGGGCCCCGGCATGTAGGGCGTCGACGCGCCGATGTACGGCGTGCCCGGAATGCGCGTCACCGGCGTCGCCTGGAAGTTCATGCAGAGATTGTTCGTCGCGGTATAGAAGAGGCCCGTGCGCGGCGAATAGGCGGACGGTGAGGCGGGACTCTTCCCGCCCTCGAGACTCGGGCAGATGCCTTGCACGTTGCCCCGCGAGACGCCCGTCGTCTTGGTCGTGTCGACGATCGGCACGCCGGTTCGCTTGTTGATCCCCTTCGCCCACGTCACGTTCGCAAACGGCTCGGCGACCAGGAGCTCGCCTGTCACGCGGTCGAGCGTGTACGCGAACCCGTTCTTGTCGAAATGCACCAGCACTCTGCGCATCCTCCCGCCGACGACCATATCGACGAGAATCATCTCGGCGTTGGAGTCGTAGTCCCAGCTGTCGTGCGGCGTGAACTGGTAGGCCCACACCAGCGAACCGTCGCCGGGCCGGCGCGCCAGGACGCTGTTGGTCCACTTGTTCTCGCCGGGACGCTGTTCCGTGTTGTACGGGCCGGGATTGCCGGTGCCGAAGTAGATCAGGTCGAGCTGCGGGTCGTAGGAGATCCAGCCCCACACCGGCGCGCCGCCGCGGCGCCACGAATCGCCCTCCCAACTCGTCACGCCGATGTTCGCCTCGCCGGTGTATCTGCCGTGGCCGGGCCGCGCGAGCATCGATGAGTCGGGGCCCATGTTGTGGGCTGTCCAGAGAATCTTGCCGGTCGCGACGTCGAGTCCCTTGACCCAACCCCAAATCCCGAATTCACCGCCCGACGGCCCTACGATGACGCGATTGCCCGCGACGAACGGCGCCATCGGCGTGGTCTCGCCTTGGCTCATGTCACCGATCTGCGTCTTCCACAGCTCTTTTCCCGACACGGCATCGACCGCCACGGTGTGCCCGTCGAGCAGGTTGTAGATGATTTTGCCGTCGGCGAACACCGCGCCGCGATTGATGGCGTCACAGCACGCGATGCCGAGGGAGGTCGGATTTACGTCGGGCCGATACTTCCATTTGAGCGGGTAGCCTTCGTGGGTGAGATCGAAGGCGTACAGCACATCGGGGAACGGTGTGACGACGTACATCGTGCTGCCGACGACGAGCGGTTGGCCTTCGTGGCCGCCGAGCACGCCGGTCGAGAACGTCCAGACCGGCCGAAGTCGCGCGGCGTTGCGCGGCGTGATCTGTGCCAAGCCGCTGTAGCGCGTCGCGGCGTTGTTCTTCCCGGGCATCGTCCACTGCCCGTCGTCACGAGGGGACGTGCCCTGCAGAAGCAGGAGCAGTATGACGAACGCGATGCGCACCTCGTAATGATACCTGTTCGGTTGTGGGACGCGCGAATCCCATAACCGAACGCTCGCTACGCGTTCTGCAATCGCAATTTCTTCCAAGACCGCGAGTTAGCTGAGACAGCAGACTGGTACGGTCCGTGCTTTGTCTCGAGCTCGTGGACATCCCACGCGCGCCAACCAAAAACCGCAAGCGGTACGTGCAAGGCGGGATCGCAGTCGGCGGTCTCATCCTCGTCACGATTCT
>WNFU01003688.1_pt1 | contig 20567 bp, 17 predicted proteins | sample 5400121 | NCBI WGS metagenome assembly WNFU01 (sample SAMN13153360, study PRJNA577476) | soil metagenome | isolation source: 100 cm soil or saprolite under grassland replicate 1 | place: USA:California | collected 2016-06-15 | reverse complement strand
CCGTGCTCACCAGCCGCGGGACCTAAGTCTACGATCCAATCGGCTTCACGGATGGTTTCATCGTCATGTTCCACGACCAAAACGGTATTCCCCAAATCTCGCAGACCTTTGAGTGTTGCCAGCAGTCTGGCATTATCGCGTGGATGCAGCCCAATGGATGGTTCATCCAACACATACAACACACCCACCAGTCGCGATCCAACCTGTGTCGCTAGTCGAATACGTTGCGCCTCTCCACCCGATAATGTAACTGCAGAACGGTTGAGCGTCAGATAATCCAGCCCAACATTGACGAGAAAGAACAGTCGCTCACTAATTTCTTTCAACACGCGTTCAGCGATTGCTTTCTGTTTAGAAGTCAGCGGCGAATTTTTACTCGAGATCTTTTTCACCCATTCGAGGGTGTTCAACACCGGCCAGGAGGTGACTGTGATAATGTTGACATCGTCCACTGTCACGGCTAATGCGGCGGGGTTGAGTCTCTTGCCATGGCAAGTGGGGCAAGGACGGTCAGAAACGGAATTCATGTCCATTCGAGTTCCTGTAGGTCATCTGGACTTGCCGGTCGCCGGTGCCATACAAAATGATCTTGAGCTGATCCTGGGTCAATTCACGGACCGGCTTATCAAGGTCAATACGATAGGCTCGTGCCGCGGCTTCCAATCCCTGCCAATAGTAGCCGCCCTCCTCTTTCGGCCCGCTCCATTCCATGCTGGCGATCGCTCCCTCGTTCAGAGTCCGGTCTGAATCCGGAATGATGCGTTCCGGGTCGATCTCCAGTTTCGAGCCGAGTCCCTGACAATCCGGGCAGGCGCCCTGCGGGGTGTTGAACGAGAAGGTGCGCGGCTCCACTTCTGAAATGGTCGTGCCATGTTCGGGGCAGGCCAGGTGTTCCGAAAAGTGGATATCTTCATTCTTGTCTACCAGACTCACAGAAACATATCCCTCGCCAAATTTCAGAGCCGTTTCCACGGAGTCTGTGATGCGGGTACGAGCAGCTTTTTGTTCCTCTTTGTCACCCTCATGTGAAATGACGAGACGATCTACCACAGCTTCGATGGTGTGCTGTTTATAGCGGTCAAGATTAATATCGTCGTCCAGACTATGAACATTGCCATCGACGCGAGCACGAGCAAAACCCGCTTTGCGGATCTCTTCGAAAACTGCCTGATACGTCCCTTTGCGAGCTCGCACGAGTGGAGAAAGAATCAAGATACGCGTCCCCTCTGGGAGCTTCTCGATCTGATCCACAATCTCCTGCGCGGATTGCTTCGCGACCTCCCGACCGCAAATAGGACAATGCGGAATCCCGGCGCGCGCGAATAAAAGCCTCAGGTAGTCATAGATTTCGGTAACGGTACCCACTGTTGAGCGGGGGTTGTGCGAGGTGGATTTCTGATCGATGGAAACGGCTGGGGAGAGCCCCTCAATGTGGTCTACATCCGGTTTATCCATCTGCCCAATGAACTGACGGGCATACGCTGAGAGTGACTCTACGTACCGGCGCTGACCTTCCGCAAAGATCGTATCGAAGGCAAGCGATGATTTCCCTGAGCCGGATAAGCCGGTGATGACAACGAACTTATCACGCGGAATCTCAACCGTGATGTTCTTGAGATTGTGCACGCGTGCACCAACCACACGAATCGAATTAGATGTCATAAATTAACCTTCTTAATGAGTGGAAAATGCGAATTAATTATAGCACATTTGTTTCATTTATCGTTAATTTCGTGCTTTGGGAGTGTCTAATTCCGTGGGCTAGTCACAGAGACCCCAGAGAACTTAGAGATTTTTCTCAATGGACTCTGTGGCTGGGACAGATCTAGCCCATTCTTTTGGACACTCCTCGTGCTTTTCTCACTGAGTAATTCAAAAACTTCGCGGGAACCGCGAACCTTTATTATACCAACCGCCTTTTGAGGTTTTAAAATTCTGATTCAATTCATATAAAACGTTGAGCATTTCAAAAGACTAGGAAAACTGTTTACAATAATGAAATTAAAATGTTGCATGTTATACTCCCTGCAACTTCCAAAACCCGTCGGTGTTATGTTTACTAGACCCGCCGGTAGGGACCCAACGTGCCGGATATCGAATTCAATGAAGAAGATGTGTTGACCCGTGCCTCAGAGGGCGACCGCGATGCATTTGGTCTGCTCTATGAGCGCTACATCGACCGTATCTTCAACTACGTTTACTATCGTACGGGGAACCTCCATGACGCGGAGGATCTCACTGCCCGCGTCTTTCAACGGGCGATGAATCACATTCAAAATTATACAGATCGCGGCGTCCCGTTTTCTGCCTGGTTGTATCGTATAGCACACAACCTGGTCGCCAACTGGCATCGGGACCGAAGCCGACGGCAGGAAATCCCTATCAACGATGTGCCTGTGCTGCCCTCGAAAGGGGATCACCCCGAACGGAATTTGGTCCGTTCTCAGGAACAGGATGCGCTTCTCAGACTCATCCGCCGCCTGCCTGGCGAACGACAGAATCTTCTGATCCTGAAGTTCGTCGAGAATATGTCGAATGCCGAGATTGGCGCCATAATGGGACGCAGCGAAGGCGCTGTAAAAAGCTTATATCATCGTACCCTTTTGGCTCTCCGAGATCAATTAGGCGACCAGAGCATCAATTTGGATAATGAGTAACCAAAATCTTGGATCATCGTCATGCTTGATGATCAATGAGTTAATAAAATGTGGAAAAGTAGGACAACGCTTTCTGAAGATCAAATTAATGCGCTCGAAGCGCACCTTGCTGGAACACTCAGACCTGTTACCCCTCCTATGGATGTCGTTCAGCGTCTGCGGGAGCGGATTCGTTTCCCTCAACCGGAGGCGATCGCTTTGCGCCTCCGCGACTGGGAGAGGATGTTTTTTGTCTTTGGCGGGGTAATGTCGGGGATGCTGGTGCTCATTACGGTTGCACGAGCTCTGTATTATTTTTTCGGAAAAAGACATATGTGAGTAGCTATAAAAAGAGTAGACCCTAATGGTCCTTAGGGCTATTAGGGCCTTTATTATTTCAACAACTCTTCACAGAACTTTCTGGCCTCGCTAATCAAATCTACATCGACGGGCAATTTGAATTCCTCTGTCACACGCAAGGTCAGATGGTCAGCGATCAGCTTCAAATCCGGGGAAAGACCTGAGTCATCTTTGAGTAGGTTCAACAAATCGTACGCGCTCAGGCTGGGAGGGCGAATCCCGCGGCGGGTCAAATATTCTCGAACGGCGATGCCTGCCGCGCGTCGTGCACAGACGCGGGCCTGACCTTCGTTTCCGCGTACACGCGCCTGTTCCGCTTTTTCAAACTCAGAATTGATCTGCGTTTGCCAGTCCATGAAAATCGATTATACCTTCGCGTTATAATCATCAAAACATTTCTGTTGTTATTCGAAACACAATGAGCACCAGCGTGTAATGGAAATTAGGAGAGAGAAATGAAGCTTTTCTTCGTTCGCATCATGGCAGCAGTGACTGTACTAGGTCTTGCGATCATTGCCTGCTCATCATTTTCACCCAATGGTAATGCAACAGCAACGCCAATTCCTAATGCCACAGCTCAGGAGCAGGGCGGAGAACAGGCAAGGGAGGGGACCAAGATTGTTAGCGGCAGTGTTACTTATACAAATGCCTTCTTTACGTCGGGCGTCGCCGAACCAGAGATCATTCTTGAAGATCAGGGTGGATTTATAGAACGGGATCGCAAGTTCGTTATCCCGGTTGAGTCGCAGGTGATTGGTCAGATTACCTCCGATTTTTATACGTCACCGTTCACATACAGCCTAACCCTTCCTGAAGAGCCAAATGGTACATTGCATGACGTTGATCAGGATGCCAACGAGGAGACCGGCGTGATGGTCTTTGCAATTGCTTATTGGACGAACACCTGGGGTGATCCTTATTTGGAACGTCGCGACCTCATGGGAGGTGCCTGGTCCTCGGCGTATGCTTCGACCCGGGTGAGCGACAATCCTGAAAGTTATCTGGAAGTGTTTGGCGGCAAATATCTCGTTTACGCGCCGGATGGTACGCAACAATTCCCTTCAGATTTTGGAGCCGACAAGAAACTCTTCACGCACGACGATCCAGCCATGGATCTGCCTGCGGGTTGGTCTGTGATCGATATGGATCAATCTCCTTTTAGCATTGACCGTTCCGAGAAACCGACCATTGATCTCATCGAACCCGAAAGCACCGCACTGGATGATTTCTCCCAGCTTTCCTATACAGATGCATTCGATAAGATGCTAGAGAAATTCACCAACGAGTACGCGTTCACCGAGCTAAAAAGGATCGATTGGGCAGCCAAAGGGAAAGAGTTTAGACCACGGTTTGAAGAAGCCGAGAAGAACAAGGATGCTCATGCCTATGCACTGGCGTTGCGTGACTTTTTGTGGTCCATCCCTGATACTCATGTTGGTTTTGATCAAACGCTTCTCAATGATGACTTTGCTACTGAAACGGAAGGCGGGTTGGGCTTTGCCATGCGCGAGACTGACGATGGCAAGATCATTGCCAACTTCATTTTAGATGGCGGCCCGGCAGACAAGGCTGGGATGAAGTGGGGCGCGGAGATTCTATCCCTGGGTGGAAAGCCCACCGCAGAGGTAGTGGATGCCAATGTTCCGTGGTCCTCGCCTTTCAGCAATCCCATTATTAAGCGATTACAGCAATTACGCTATGCAACGCGTTTCCCTCTGGATAAAGGCCAGGTGGAAGTTAAATTCAAGAATCCAGATGCTGCCGAAAAAACAGCAACACTGGATGTCGTCAGCGAGCGTGATAGTTTCAGCGTGGGCTCTTTTTATTACGGTCAACCTGTGACATCTTTGCCTGTGGAGTATGATGTCCTACCGAGTGGATTTGGATATATCAAGGTCAACAGTTTCTTTGACAATGATGTTCTCAGTATTCAGGTCTGGGAGCGCGCGATCCAGTTTTTCAATGAAAATCAAATCCCAGGTGTGATCCTCGATCTACGCGTCAATGGTGGGGGCAGTGGATGGCTGGCAGATCAAATGGCTGCCTATTTCTTTGATCAGGAAATTGTTGTGGGGAATACGGCCAAGTATAGCAAAGATACCGGTGAATTTTATATGGATCCGGGCGACGAAACTCGGATGATTCCTCCACGAGTAGCACTTCAATATAGCGGACCGGTCGCCGTTCTGGTGGGTCCAGCTTGTGCCAGCGCCTGCGAATTCTTCTCTTACAATATGACCATCAATGATCGCGGGATCATTGTGGGGCAGTATCCCACAGATGGCGCCGGCGGAAGCGTAGAGCAGTTCTTGATGCCCGAAGGGATATACACTCAAATCACCATCGGTCGTGCAGTCGATGCGAAGGGTGAGATCCATCTTGAAGGAAAAGGTGTTGTTCCAACTGTTAAGGTGCCGGTTACGGCGGAAACGCTTCAAAAGCAGGCAAACGGGGAAGATGTGATTTTGGAAGCCGCTGAAGAAGCTCTGAGCCAACAATAACAGTTAAGAACAGACCCACCTCCGATTATTTTTTCGCGGTGGGTCTGTCCCTTTCATGTTGAGAAAGACAAATCATTTTCGAGGTATCCTTCCAAAGTTGATGTCGGAGTGGCCCAACGGTGATTACAAATTGAAGGCTGTTGCAACGTTCGATGACAAGATCAACGATGGTATGGCAGATTATGCTGCCGGCGATTATGTGTTGGAATACAATGTCACGGTAAAGAAATAGAGAAAAAGACGCCGACGGCGTCTTTTGTATTAATCCACAAATCTATATTTCAATAACGTCCAGACCGCTGCGAACGCGTCTTTTAATTTGATCTTTTTCCCCTGCGAATAATCGCGTGGATTGAAAGAAATTGGCACTTCAAAAATGCGATAGTTGCGTTTCAACACCTTGGCAGTGAACTCCGGCTCAAAATCGAACCGCTTGGCTCGGATCTTCATCCCATCGATCACCTCGCGGCGGAATACCTTATAGCCAGTTTCCATGTCGGTGAGAATAGTGTTGTACAAAATATTCGTCATGAATGTCAAGAGCCTGTTCGCCATCAGATGCCAGAACATGGTCACGCGATGAGGCGCGCCGAGAAATCGTGAGCCATAGACTACGTCCGCTTTTCCTTCTTCGATAGGCTGTAGGAGAACCGGATAGTCGCGTGGATCATATTCGAGATCGGCATCCTGGATCAGCAAAACATCACCCTGGGCGGCTCTCAAGCCGGTGATGACCGCCGCGCCTTTTCCCTGATTCCGTTCATGCAGGATGACACGGACCTTTTTTTTGCCGTCCAATTTTTGAAGGGTATCTCGGGTCCCATCTTGGGAACCGTCATCTACGACAACAATTTCCTTCGCAAGTTTTGTGGATTGCACTCGTTTGAGAATTTCTCCGATATTTTCAACTTCATTGTAGACTGGTATGACGACGGAGAGGTTCATAGTGCTGCAGATTATATACGATAATAATCCATTGGATTGTGCTAACGTAAATGCAATCTCGTGAAAGCTGAGATTAATGCAAGAAGCATTATAATTTGGGCGCACTCAAAATTTTATTTATGGAGCATCCCTAACGGGAGGCGATATGAACAATCCCCTTGGAAGACCATCAGCCGGCCCGGCATCCTTTTCACCACCACCCATCAACTCTATAGAAGACACGGGTTTATCTCCTCTTTGGGTACAGGATTTGACGCTAAAAATCCTGTATTCACAGGGGTATATGAGTGGATTTAAGATTGCTGAGTTGATTGCGTTACCGTTTGCAGGTATTACAGATGGCATTCTCGAAGCGCTGAAACGCGAGAAAATGCTGGAAGTGAAATCATCCCAAGGTGGTTTAGGCGAAGGAGCTTATACCTACGGTATCACTGGGGTGGGTATTACTCGCGCTCGGGAAGCATTGGAACGCAGTCAGTATGCGGGACCTGCGCCTGTTCCCTTTGAGGTATATAACGAAGCCATCCGCCGTCAAAAGACCGGGCGTATGGCCGTAACTTCCCGTATGATGCGTCAACTCCTTTCGCAGATGGTCATCTCCGAATCCACCTTTCAGCGATTGGGTCCCGCGCTCAATTCGGGCACTTCGATTTTCATGTATGGGCCTCCCGGCAATGGTAAAACCAGCGTTGCACGCGCATTCGGTAGTCTCGTGCTGACCCAGGCAATGTATATTCCGTTCGCTTTGTATCTCGATGGACAGGTGATTAAAGTTTACGATCAGGTCAGTCATAAGCTCGCGCCAGATGCAGAACTTCCAAACACTGCTGGAAGTACGGGGAATCTGCGCACGAGTCAACGGCGTGATCCGCGTTGGGTGAAAATACGGCGTCCATTCATTGTGGTCGGCGGTGAACTCACTTTGGAAGGTCTTGATCTTGTTTATGATGAAGTCCATAAATTTTATGAAGCACCCTTCCAGGTGAAAGCCAATGGCGGCATTTTGCTAATCGATGACTTTGGACGTCAGCAAGTGCGGCCGCGTGATCTGCTCAACCGTTGGATCGTTCCGCTCGAAAACCGTGTGGATTTCCTCGCGCTCCATAACGGACGGAAAGTAGAAGTGCCTTTCGACGTTTTGATCGTGTTCTCCACCAACCTTCCGCCAAAAGACCTCGTGGATGAGGCCTTCCTGCGGCGCTTGCGCCACAAGATCGAGATTGGCGATCCTTCCTATGAGGAATACCGGGAAATTTTTAAACGCGTTGCACAGGATAAAAAGGTGGAGTATAGCGATCAGGGACTGGCGTATTTGTTGCAGGAGTGGTATATCAAACGTAATCGCAAACTACGTGCCTCTCATCCGCGCGACCTTTGCGACCAGATCCTTGACATTTCGAGTTACCTTTCTGTGCCTCCGACCATGTCGCGTGATATGCTAGACCGCGCCGCCAAAGCTTATTTCGTCGACATTTAATCTGTTTTATACTTTGCATTACGGATTGCGCATCACAAATTTCGTAATGCGTAATCCGTATATTTTGTCATGCTTACATCATTACCCCAACCCATCGTCTTTGCTCATCGCGGCGCCTCTGCGCATGCGCCGGAAAATACCTTGGCTGCTTTTGAACTGGCCTTGGCACAGAATGCCGACGCGATTGAACTGGATGTGAAATTATCCGCGGATGGACAAGCCATTGTCATTCATGATCCCTTGGTGGACCGTACAACCGGCAGCCATGGTCGTGTGAAAGATTTACCTCTTCGAGAGTTGCGCGCCTTGGATGCAGGCAGTTTCTTCTCAGAGAAATTTCACGGAGAGAAAATTCCCACGCTGGAGGAAGTGTTTGAAGCCGTTGGGAAGCGTACGTTTATCAACGTGGAGCTAACCAATTACAACTCACCCCGGGACCAGCTGGTTGAAACAGTTTGTATGCTGGTCAAGAAATGTGGATTGCAACAACGCGTGATGTTTTCCTCGTTCTTTGCATCGAATCTTTCGAAGGCGCGTGCGTATCTACCGGATGTTCCAAGAGGCTTGCTGGCTTTTGGCGGTCTGCTGGGTGCGTGGGCACGTTCTTTTGGTTTTGATTTTGGCCAATATCAAGCCCTACATCCTTATGTGACAGATGTGACACCCCAACAGGTCCAACGCGTGCACCGGCTGAATCGACGCATCCATGTCTGGACGGTCAACGCGGCGGAGGATATGCGCCGGCTGTTTCATTGGGGCGTGGATGCAATTTTCACGGATGACCCGCAGTTGGCTGTGCAAGTGAGAGGCGAATCAAAATGAAATGGATGATTAGCTCCTTAAGCGGCAATCCATTTGCGAATTGGAAAAAAAACGTGATCTCTCAGAAGGGGGAGGAAAGCCGTTGAGACGTCTCTTTCCCTGGCTTGCGATTGTGTCCGCGCTGACATTCATTGCATCCCTGCTCAAGCCGATACCGGCTGCGCAAGCCGAAACGCAACTCCAAACTTCAAAGGCTCAGGCTGTGCTGGCTGCAATGACGCCGGAGGAACGCGTCGGACAATTATTCCTCGTTACCTTTCAGGGAACAGATACACACGATCAAACGCAAATTTATGATTTGATCGCCAATCATCATGTGGGTGGCGTTGTGTTACTTGCCGCGAATGATAATTTTCTGCCTGAGCCTGATACGATATCCAGCGCACATCAATTGATTAATGCATTACAAACTATTGATGCAGATGCTGCCAGTTCACCGGCATCAGGGAGTGGTACGCAGCCAAATGACAATTCGTATGTTCCCTTATTTATTGGGATCTCACAAGAGGGAGATGGAGCGCCTCACGATCAAATTTTAAGCGGATTGACTCCACTGCCGAATGCCATGGCAATTGGCGCAACCTGGAAGACAGAAATGGCGCAACAAGTGGGTGCAATCCTGGGGAGTGAATTGAGCGCATTGGGGTTTAACCTGTATTTTGGACCTTCTCTGGATGTGGTGGAAGCGCCAAATCCTTCGGCGCGAATCGACCTGGGACCGCGCGTATTTGGCGGTGATCCATTTTGGGTGGGGGAGATGGGTCGAGCTTATATATCGGGCTTGCATGTGGGAAGCAATTCCCGCATGGTGGTGGTTGCTAAAAATTTCCCGGGCCGCGGTGATTCGGACCGTTCCCCAGAAGAGGAAGTGGCAACCGTTCAAAAGTCACTTGAGCAATTGAAGCTGGTGGAGCTGGCTCCATTTGTTGCGGTCACAAATTCCACGGACGCGAACGGGCTTGCAGATGGTCTGTTTGTCTCGCATATTCGTTATCAGGGATTTCAGGGAAATATCCGGGCAACGACGCGCCCTGTCAGTCTCGATGAATCGGCGCTATCAACGATCATTTCACTGCCTGAATTTACCCCGTGGCGTACCAGCGGCGGATTGATCGTAAGCGATGCATTAGGCAGCCAGGCGTTGCGTGATTTTTATTCGCAAAGCGGAGGAAAATTTTCTCCGCGTTCGGTGGCGCGGGATGCCTTCCTGGCAGGTAATGACCTCCTTTATCTCGGCAATATTACTTCGGAAGACCAGAACGAAGATACCTATACGGCTACCCTGGAAATCCTCGATTTTTTTGCGCAGCAGTATCGTGCTGATCGTACCTTTGCGCGGCTTGTCGATGCAGCGGTATTGAGAATCCTTGCTCAAAAGTTTCGAATGTATGATGTGTTTACGCTTTCCAATGTCCTCGCACCCGAAAGTGGATTGGCAAAGATTGGTACCGCAGAGGAGACAATTCTTGAAGTGGCGCGCAATTCCGCAACGTTGATCAGGCCAAGCGCGGAGGAAGTGAATACGTTGCTTCCGGCTGCGCCCAAGCAGGCGGAACGCATTGCGTTCCTCACCGATAATTCCACTTACAAACAATGCACCACATGCTTGTCGCAGGAAGGTCTCGCCGCCGATGCGCTTCAAAAAGCAGTGCTACGTTTATATGGCCCTTCAGGAACCGGGCAGGTGTTTACCAGTCGCCTTAATTCTTTCCCTCTGAAAGAACTTGAATTAATGTTGAATGGAGAAAGCCAGACAGACATTGAAGCCATTCTTGACCGCGCAAATTGGGTCGTGATTTCTTTGACGGATGTCAGCGATGGGCAGATTGCTCTCTTGCAGCGTTTCTTTTCTGAACGCCCGAATTTGGTTAGGGATAAAAAAGTAATCTTATTCTCATTCACCGCGCCCTACTATCTCGATGCAACCGATATTACCAAACTGACGGTTTATTATGCACTTTATAGCAAGCAACCTGCATTTGTTGAAGTTGCGGCGCGCTTGCTTTTTCAAGAGATATCTTTACAGGGTGCATCGCCTGTTTCGATCCCTGCTCTCCAATACGAGATCGGCAAAGTCACACAACCTGATCCTGCCCAGATCATTCCACTTTCTTTGGATCAAACCACCGAAGCTACCCCGACTGCCAACCCATCTCTAACAGAAGTGATTCCCACGCAGACGGAGATCCCGCTCTATAAGATAGGGGATACTATTGCAGTGCAAGCTGGACCAATTCTCGATCATAATCAACACCTAGTCCCCGATGGGACACCAGTCCGTTTCACGATGGCAATGTTGAATGAAGAAAAAGGGATTTTGAAACAGGAAGATACAACTACTGTTAAGGGTATTGCACATGCTTCGTTCTCAATCAACAGTCCTGGCAAGGTTGAAATAAGCGTGATAAGTGAGCCAGCACTGGACTCTTTGGCAATTCGATTTGACGCCTCCAATGAAGGCGCAGCAGTGACCGTCGTTGCTCCTCAGGTTACCGCAACGCTACAACCTACCCCCACAGTGACGCCGACCCCGGTACCTGAAAATGATCTTGTTACACCAGAAGGCTATCCACGGGTTGGGATCTGGTTGCTGGTCGTACTGGCAGTTGTAGGCGGCGCGATTTTGACGTTTTGGGCGATGAGCCGGCTCATTTCACGCCGCTGGGGATTGCGCTGGGCGCTGTGTGTCTTTCTTGGAGGCTTGGCCGCATACAATTATCTTGCACTGGGATTTCCCGGCGCAGCAGATTGGATTGCCTCCTCGTCCGGAGCGTTCGGTGTATTGCTGTTAACGTTTGCTGGGGAGTTAATTGGTTCGTTGGCGGCCTGGATTTGGATGCAGATCCTTAGCGGATCAAAGTCGCCAGTAGACTGACCAAAAAGAGGACCGCAGCACCCCATGCCAGAGTCGCTTCGGGGGTATTTGCAAGATAATCCCAAAGGGGTTGAGGACGCGCATGTCGCACGGTGATCGGCAGAGTTGGTGCTTCCGTGTACCCCAATAAGGCTTGCCGAAATTCATTGATGGTATCTGGTCGTTCGTCCGGGTGAAGGGACATGGCCCACAGTACAGCTCGTTCTGTGCGCGGGGAGATGGCAGAATTAATCTGTCGCAGCGGAACCAGGCTTTCAGGGTGAAGGAAGCGTTTGCGCGCATCCGCCGGAGGTTCGTTGGTCAACAGATGGTAAAGAGTGGCGCCAAATGAATAAATATCGGAGCGTATGTCTGTATGAATATCGCTTCCGCCGTATTGTTCCAGCGGGGTATAGAGCGCGGTGCCCTGTCCCTGAATGATCGTGATCGTCACTTCTTCCGGCGCCAGGATTTTCACAAGCCCAAAATCCACCAATTTGATCAGTCCATGCGGCATCAGTTTAAGATTGCTGGGTTTGATATCGCGATGAACAATGGGTGGTTCCTGGCTGTGTAAGAATGCAAGAGCATTCGCAACCTGGTCTGCCCAGGAAAGCACGTCTGCTTCTTTGAGGAAGAATTTTTTTCGACGCGCTTCCAGCAGCAGAGCCCGCAAATCATCACCTGGGACATAATCCATGACCAGGTAATCGCGCGGCCCATTGGAAAAGATATCGGAAACTTTTGGCAGGTTAGGATGATCGAGGCGCGCAAGGATGGTTGCCTCGCGCAGAAATTGCTCGCGGGCCTGGTCTCGGATATTTTCCGGGAGGGCGTGGTCGTATTCGACCTCTTTCAACGCGCATTGGCGGCCCTTGAGACGGGTGTCGTCGGCGAGATAAATGGATCCCATTCCGCCTTGACCGATCCGCTCCTGGATCTTATAGCGACCGCGCAATACCTCCCCATTCTTCAGGGATGGGAGCAATGCTTCTCCTTTTGGCTCGACTGAATCCTAGCGATGTTTCTGGGAGATCTGTTTCGGCGTGAGTTCTGCACAGAAACGCGTCTTTATGCTATATTATTATAATACGTCTTGTTGTCTTATTTTAAAATTAGAGCGTTGAGACTCTTTTCAACAAAATAGTGATGTGAGTTTGGATGCCAATCCTATCACAGCAGTGTATACTTATTTGTCAGATTTCTAAAACATAGTACATGAGACTTTCATGAATAGATCACCAGAAGAATATCCTTTGTTGATTGCTCAAGAGGGACCGCTAAAAGGTCAGCGCTGGCAATTGAGTCAGACAATTGTATTGGGACGCGAAGCCTCGTGTGATGTGGTGGTGGCTGACCGCCAGATCTCACGTTTCCATGCGCGCATCACCCCTACGCCCGAGGGAATGATCCTGGAAGATTTGGGCAGCAAAAATGGTACCCATCTGAATGGAATGCCACTGACTGCCCCAGTCGTTCTGCAGGATGGCGATATGGTGTCTGTGGCGATGGCGCAACAATTTCTCTTCCTTACTTCCGATGCGACGATGCCGTTGCTGGAAGGTTCGGGTCAACCGGGTCGCCTGATGATGGATCAAAAATCTCGGCGTGTTTGGGTGAACCAACAACAGCTCGTCCCGCCGCTCTCGGCGCAGCAATTCAAGTTGCTTTGGTTGTTGTATGAAAGTCACGGACAGGTCATCAGCCGCCCAGATCTGGTCTCTACGGTTTGGGGAGACGAGCAGGCAGTGGGCGTCTCTGACCAAGCCTTGGACGCCTTGATCCGCCGTCTGCGTGACCGTCTCTCCGCGCTTGACCCAACCCATCAATACATTGACACCGTGCGGGGGCACGGGATACGGCTAGATAATCCCCCTACCTAAGAAAGGCTTATTTTGACTGAATTGCCTCCCGCGCAGACGCGGGAGGCTTTTTTCATGTTTGCAGCCCGTAACTTTTGTCGGTCTTTGACGACTATTTGGATGAAACCAAGCACAATTAATTCGGAGGCAAACATGAAAATCACCAATCGTTTCAAAGTACTTTCTTTCTTTTTGATCGCAGCCTACCTGTTGGCTGCCTGCGGTGGAACTCTTCCGCAATCTACAGCTTCTGCAAAGGGGCCAAAAGTGGAGGCGAATGTCGTCGCTTTCACCGGAATTGTTGAAGCCATAAACGGTACGCAATGGACGGTCGGTGGGCAAACTCTGACGCTCGACCCGCAAGTTTCCCTCGATCCCAATATCGCGGTGGGTGACCAGGTAAAACAAGCCTGCCCCGGTTTGGTGTTATGCGATAGACTCCACCTTGCCAGCTTTGCTAAAAAGCAAGGCGGCAAGGTCTACCGGCTCGGAATTAAAAACCAGGACTGGCGCAGTTTGATTGAGTTTCACATTCCTTGTAAGATGTCCGAAAATAGAGTACAGTTAGCTAGCACGTTCGTTCTATTAAAACCTTGTTTTTACAAGGTTTATCCTCAGAGAGAGATTTTATATGACTGACTCAAATTTTTATCTTGGACGCGCGTACGATCCCCTCAAACAAGCTGTTACAGACAAAGAAATCACCTACGACCCCGCGGATTTGACCACTCACGCGGTGGTCACGGGCATGACGGGTTCAGGCAAAACCGGGTTGTGTATTGTCTTGCTGGAAGAAGCTGCATTGCATGGAATTCCTGCCATTATTATTGATCCGAAGGGTGATCTTACCAACTTGATGTTGCATTTTCCTGATCTGGCTCCGCAGGATTTTCAACCCTGGATCGATGCTAACTTGGCGCGGCGTTCCGGTAAGAGTCTTGAGCAGGTTGCAGCGGATGCATCCAATTCCTGGCGTGAGGGCTTGAAGGAGTGGGGAGTTCCACAGGAGCGAATTATGGCTCTGAAGAATGCCGTCCAATTTGCGATCTTCACACCGGGCTCCGATGCTGGGATTCCCGTGAGCGTGCTCTCTTCATTAGCAGTGCCGGAAATCGCGTGGCAGGAGAACCGCGAAGTTTTGCGCGAAAAAATCACGAGCACGGTCACTGCCTTGCTTGGGTTGGTTGGTTATACAGATATCGACCCGCTGCGCTCGCGTGAACATATCTTGCTTGCAAATATTTTCGAATCTGCCTGGAGTCAGGGCAAGGATGTTGAGCTGGCGGAGCTGATCCTGCAAACACAGACTCCGCCATTCGAGAAGCTCGGCGCATTTCCTGTTGAAACTTTTTTTCCAGCCAAAGATCGCATGGAACTGGCTATGGTGTTAAACAATATCCTGGCCGCGCCCGCATTTGAAACCTGGCGCGAAGGGCAGTCGTTAAATATTGGCTCCATGCTTTACTCTGCGGATGGTCGTCCGCGCCACAATATTTTTTATCTGGCGCACTTATCCGATCCTGAGCGTATGTTCTTTGTCACGCTCCTGCTTTCCGCGGTCGAAACCTGGATGCGTACACAAAGCGGATCTTCCTCTTTACGCGCCCTTCTTTATATGGATGAAATTTTTGGTTATCTGCCTCCGCTCCGTAATCCACCATCAAAACTACCACTTCTGCGGATGTTAAAAAATGCGCGCGCCTTTGGTTTGGGCTTATTGCTCGCCACACAGAATCCGGTGGATGTGGATTACAAAGCTCTGTCCAATGCAGGCACATGGTTCATCGGCAAACTGCAAACAGAGCAGGATAAAAACAGATTGCTCGATGGACTCGAAAGTGCATCCGGTGGCATTTCACGCATCGTCTTCGATAAATTAATTTCATCGCTCGGCAAGCGCGTCTTTGTGCTCCATAACATCCATGCCAAGCAACCTGAGTTATTGCAGACGCGCTCGACGATGAATTTCCTGGCAGGACCTCTGACTCGCAATCAGATTCCCGCGTTGAACAAGCTCGCCAATGTGGATGATGCGAATCAGACGCAACTGATGGCGCCTCGCGCCACTCCCGTTCTCGCACCGACGCCAACCCTGCGTCCGACCGCTTCGCAGCCTCCCACCGCCAGGATTCAATCCTCAAGCACCAAGCCTCCCATCCCAGCCTGGATCCGCGAATATTTCCTGCCGCAAAATTACAGTCTGCCCGAAGCATTCTCGGCTGCGCAAAAAACTATGCCTGCCGAAGTGATGATTGATGGCGTGATCTATCGCCCGACATTACTTGCCTCTGCCGAGGTTCACGTCCTCGACCGCAAGCATGGCGTGGATAGTGAGCTTACGCGTGCAGCCCTTGTAAAAACACCCGAAAAACGCGGTGCCATTCGTTGGGAAGATTATCCTCTGAGCCCAAGTGTGTTGGATAGCATCGATACTTCTCCCGTGCCTTCCGCGCGCTTCAGTTCGATTGATGCGCCGTTGAACGATGTCAAGTTGATGACTACCCTGCAAAAAGATTTCACGGACTGGACCTTTCGCAATTCATCTGTCAAGGCACGCGTAAATCAGGCGCTCAAAGTGTTTGCAGGTCCTGATGTGAGCCAGGCGGAATTCATGAAAGCCTGTGCCGAGGCTGCCCGTGATGCGCGCGATGCAGAGATTGCAAAAAAGACCGCGCAACTCGATCGTCAACTTAAAACACTTGAAGATAAACTTGCCCGCGAAGAGCGCGAACTCCGCGAAGATGAATCGGAACTTTCACATCGCAAGGTGGAAGAAGCTGGGACTCATCTTGAAAACCTCACGGGTCTCTTTGGTGGAAGGCGAAAAGCGTCACGATTGTCATCTTCGCTTACCAAACGCCGCATGACCGAGCAAGCCAAATCAGATGTGGAAGAATCCGTCGATGCGATTGAACAATTCAAGCAACAAATTGCGGACGCTGAAAAACGGCGTGAAGAGACAATTGCGGAGATCAACGATCGCTGGGGAAGAGTTGTGAACGAAATTACGGAAGTGACCATTGCGCCAAAGAAAACAGATGTTTTCGTCAAGTTGTTTGGCGTCGCCTGGATGCCCTATTATGTTGTCAAAGCTGGCACGGATACTATTGAGTTGCCCGCTTTTGGGGCTGAGTAAAATCTATATGTCATTGCGAGGAGCGTTTGTTGCGACGAAGCAATCTCCTGTTTTACGAAAACTTTCTTATTAGAGGATTGCTTTGTCGGGCTACGCCACTCCTCGCAATGACATTTTTGTAATTGGAGAAAAATGTTCTGGCTGATCATCACGATTGCTTTGTGGGGAATTGTCCATTCAGTGCTAGCCTCGATGGGCTTTAAAAATTTTCTCCGCGGCGCGCTTAGGCATGGATTCATGAAATTCTATCGTTTGCTCTACAACCTCTTTGCAGTGATCAGCATCATACCTGTTCTTTATTTGATGGTTTCATTACCGAATTCAAGCCTCTATCAAGTGCCTGCTCCATGGAAATACCTTATGCTGGCAGGGCAGGGAATTTCGGCGCTGTTCTTGTTTGTCACGATTCTGCAAACTAACGTATTGTCTTTTGTAGGTTTACGTCAATTGGTGGAAGAAGAAAAAACTGGGAATTTGGTCACAACCGGTTTCTATGGTTCCGTTCGTCATCCGCTTTATACGTTTAGTTTGTTGATCCTTTGGCTTTCTCCATCCATAACAATGAATTCCTTTATTGTTTACGTGGCCTTGACTCTTTATGTGTTGATTGGAATTGTTTTCGAGGAGCGAAAACTTCTGCAGGAATTTGGGAACGAATATGCAGAGTACAAATCAACAACACCAATGTTGCTACCTCGTTTACAGAGTATCGCATAATTTACTAAACCGAACTTGTGATATTCACTCGTAATTTGTATCAAAAAGTTTAGTAATTTATGAGACAAGCGATAAAATGGAGTGGGAACAAAAAAAATTTATAACTCGTCTTAATCCCGCGCTTAATCACGTTAATTTTCGCGTCTTCTAAAAAGGTATAATTTTCAATCATGGCTACCGTTTCTTATCCATATAAACGCACCCCTCTTTTTCCACAAATTGTTGCCGCGTTCATCAGCGGCGTGACACTTTTCCTGGCGATCATTATCGTCTGGACATTGGGTTTTCAACTTCTTTATGCAGGACGCATTTTCCCTGGTGTTTCGGTCGCTGGCGTGGACGTTTCGGGACTCACTCCTTCTGATGCAGCGGTAAAGCTGAATCAGGCATTGTCGTATCCCATCACAGGCAAGGTCCTTTTTCGAGTTGGGGAAAAAGCTTGGATCGCGACTCCTGCCCAATTAGGCATGGTCTTCGACCCTTCTTCCAGCGCGTTAACGGCTTATCGCCTGGGTAGAAGGGGAGGCTTGTTTGGAGCGTTATCCGGTCAGATACGCGCGGGAGGCAAAGGCGTCAGCGTCCCACCAGTGATCGTCTTCGATCAAAGGGTTGCCTTTCAATATCTTAGCCAGATCTCGACGGAAATCAATCAGCCCATGATGGAAGCCAGTCTAAAGCTGAATGGCACGAATGTGGATGCGCAGCCTGGTCAAGTGGGACGCGAATTAAAGATCGATGCGACCTTGGTCTATCTCGCGGCACAATTGCAAACCTTCACCGACGGCGAAGTTCCACTGGTGGTTCAGGAAATCCAACCTCAGATTTTAGACGTAAGCGCGCAGGCAGATGCCGCGCGACAAATCCTCAGCCAGCCTCTTACGCTGACTATCCCCGATGCAGCAGAGGGAGACTCGGGACCTTTTATTTATACTCCAGAAATTCTTGCGAACATGATCCTGCCACAACGCGTGCAAAATGGTGACGAGCAGGATATACAAGTGGTTCTCAATCCGAAAGGTTTGCGCGATCTGCTTGTGCCGGTAAAGACTCAAGTGGACCGCCTGCCTTCCGATGCAAAGTTTATTTTCAATGATGGTACGCACCAACTCGATCTGATGGCGGATTCAAAAGTAGGTCGCGCCCTAGATATCGATGCCAGTATCAAAGCGATCAATGAAGCCTTAGCACGCGGCGAGCATAGTGTCTCGCTCGTCATCAACGAGACGCAACCCCGAGTGCCTGCCACAGCAACAGGACAAGAACTTGGGATTACCGAGTTGGTCTGGGCAGAGACATCTTACTTTTATGGTTCCAGCGCAGCCCGCATTCAAAATATTGAAGCGGCTGCGAAACAATATCATGGAGTCTTGGTTGCGCCTGGCGAAACATTCTCGATGGGAGAACATCTGGGAGATGTGAGCCTGGACAATGGATTTGCAGAAGCATTGATTATCTATGGTGGCAGGACGATCAAAGGCGTCGGAGGCGGAGTCTGCCAGGTAAGTACCACTCTCTTCCGGACAGTGTTCAACGCGGGTTTTCCAATCGTGGAAAGAACGCCTCATGCTTATCGTGTCTCTTATTACGAAGAGACAGCCAGTGGATCCGTCGATCCAAGACTGGCTGGTTTGGATGCGACCGTTTACTTCCCCTTGGTGGATTTCAAATTTACAAACGATACACCCAATTGGCTTTTGATGGAAACGTATATGGGTAGCGGGTCGCTAACGTGGAAATTCTATTCCACCAAAGATGGGCGTTCCGTCACCTATGACACAACCGGTCCCACTAATGTTAAACCCGCGCCTGCGCCGTTGTTCGAAGAAAACCCGGAACTGAAGAAGAATGAAATGAAGCAAGTCGACTGGGCCGCCAATGGGGCAGATGTAACCGTCAATCGAACCGTATGGAAGAATGGTGCCGTTTATTTCCAGGATACCATTACGACGCATTATGAGCCCTGGCAGGCGATTTGTCAGTATGGGCCCGATTCGAAAAACCCCGAAAAGTTAGCGGATGAAAATAATTTGTGTCGAGGTCCATCTGCCTAAACGAGCGTGGTAAAATCTTAAGCCGTAGGAAACGGAGAATCGATGATTAGCCAGACACTGATCGAAATTTTGCGCTGCCCGAATTGTGTACGCACCACAGGCGGCGAACTGAAGTTACACAAGGATGCATGGTTTATTTGCAAGGATTGTGGACGCAAATATCCGATTGTTGATGATATTCCGGTGATGTTGATCGAAGAGGGCGACAAATGGACGAACGTGGCAGAAGGTGAATTGCCCGTTCCTCCTCCGGCGAAGTAACGTGTCCTCCTTACAAGATTTATTAAGCGATCTGACAAGCGCAAATGAGACCCGCGCAGAAGAGGCTGTCCCGGCCCTGATCGAACTAGGCGAAGAGGCAATTCCTGCCTTATTAGAATTAACCCGTTCCTCAGAAGTAGACCACCGCTGGTGGGGACTGCGTGTCCTTGCACAATCGCCTTCACCATCGGGGACTTCGCGTCAAGCCGAATGGCTGGTCCCGTTTCTGAACGATCCTGCCCGTGAAGTGCGTCAGTGCGCGGCGCTGGGGCTGGCGATCAAACCGGATGAAAGCGCGACCCAGCCTCTCGTCCAGGCTTTGAGCGATGAGGATTCCATGGTCAGCAGTTTGGCCGTCAATGCCCTGGTCAAGATCGGAAAATCCGCAGTTCCAGCGCTCATCGAGGTTGTGAAAAATGCTTCGCAATCGGCGCGTATCCATGCGTTGCGCGCCTTAGCGGAGATAAAAGATCATCGCGCTATCCCTGTAATGATGAAAGTGATGGAAGAAGATTCGGCCCTGTTGCAACACTGGGCAAAAGAAGGCTTGGACCGACTGGGCCTCGACATGGTATACATGAAACCCGCATGAACAAAATGGATTTTCTCAAAAACATAAAATTTAGACGCCCATCTGTGATGCAAATTGTCGTCATCGTGGCTGGGATCCTCCTGGCTGTAGGTGGCTTTTTCTTTGTGCGCGGGCTGGTCATTTGTTGGACGATTACGCCGCTGCCCGGTTCCGCTCCGTCAAATTGTGGCACGGTCACTGGTGGAAATGATGCTTTTACATTGAATGATCAAGGTACAGCTGTTGTTGGGGAGGCGACTTTACCTCCACCTGTTATTATTCCTGAGAGTGATCTTCCACCTGCCTGGGATGGGGCTAGCCGCATCACGGTGCTGATCATCGGTCTTGATTATCGAGATTGGTTGGCAAATGAG
>WNFU01003847.1_pt1 | contig 20570 bp, 16 predicted proteins | sample 5400121 | NCBI WGS metagenome assembly WNFU01 (sample SAMN13153360, study PRJNA577476) | soil metagenome | isolation source: 100 cm soil or saprolite under grassland replicate 1 | place: USA:California | collected 2016-06-15 | reverse complement strand
CCGATCTGGAGGCACAGGTTCGGGTCGGTCGTGAAGGGGCCGAGCAGCCGCTCCAGCTTGGTGATGCGGTACCTGAGCGTGTTGTAGTGGAAGTACAGCCGCCGCGCCGCCCTCGCCACGTTGAGGTTGCACTCCACCAGCGCCTCCAGCGTCCGGAGCAGGTCGTCCCGCTCGGTGGGGTCCAGGACCAGCAGCGGCCCGAGGCTCTCGAACGCGAACGAGCGCAGCTCCTCGGCATCGTCGATCAGACTGAGCAGCCGGAACACGCCGAGGCTGTCGAACCTGGTGACGGCGCCCCGGCCGTGGATGCGCCGGCCGATCTGCATCGCCTTGGTGGCCTGGTCGTAGGCGGTGGCGAGCTCGATCGGCGTGGCGACCGCCCGGCTGACCCCGAAGGACAGGGCCTGGCGGCTGCGCCGCGCCAGGCCGGCCGCGATCGACTGCGCCAGCGGCATCGCCGCCTCGGTGAGGTCGCGGCGGTCCGGCACGCCGACGATCGCCACCAGCTCGGTGGCGAAGCCGGCGACCGCCGCGCCAGGGTCGCAGTCGCGCACCGCGGAGGCCCAGGCGTCGGCGAGGCGGGCGCGCGAGCGCTGCTCCTCGATGCCGGCGCGCGCGCCGCCCTGGCCCGGCTCGAGCTCGGCGACCACCACCACCAGCGGCCGGTCGAGGTCCCATCCGAGCGACCTGGAGCGGCTCAGGACCTCGCGGGCGTCCTGCGCCCTGCCGCTGAGCAGCTCGTGCAGGAAGTCGGACTGGAACTTGCGCTCCACCGCCGAGACCGCGAGCTTCTTGGTCGCGTCGAGCGCGATCACGATGGCGGCGCGCTCCAGGGCGATCAGCACGTCATGCTGCAGCGGCCGCTCGCCCTCGACGGCGAGGACGCGGCCGTGCCGCATCGAGCCGGCCAGCACCGGCGCGACCGCCCAGCGCACGCCGCCGGAGGCCAGCACCCGGGTCCGCGGCACCAGCGCGTCGCCGACCACGATCCGCCCGTCCTCGGCGAGCAGCCCCGCGGCCGCGAGCGACCCGGCGACCTCCTCCAGCCGTGACGCCGCCAGCACCCGGCCGTCGTCGTCCAGCACCGCGACGGCACCCTCGATGAGCTGGGAGAGCTTGCCGGTGATCTCGGGGAGCCCGCCGCCCTCCAGGACGATCCGCATGAACACGCGGTGGATCTCCTCGGCGCGCTCCAGCACGGCCGACTGGCGGTTGATGATGTCGGTGAGCGCCTGGCTGAGGATGTCGTCGAAGCCGACGTGACGGGGGATGTCGATGATCGGGAAGTCGAGCCGGTCGGCGCGTTGCAGCATCGCCCGCGGCAACGCCTCGATGTAGCTGCCGAGCTTCACGCCGAGCGCCGCCAGGCCGCGGGCGTCGAGCGCCGACACCAGCTCCGCCAGCTCGGCGGGCGAGCGCGGCAGCGGGTACCCGGTCGCCAGCAGGAACTCGTCCTCCTTCACCCACGGGAGGATGTCGGGCACGGTCATCACGTTGAGGCGCTGCACGATCCGGTGCAGACCGGAACGGCCCGCCACGACCTCCGCGGACGACAGCGTGGGCAGCCGCAGCAGCTCGCCGATGGACAGCCCCCGCGGCAGCGCTCCCATGGCCGCCTGGGAGCGGTCGTCGCCGGCGGGCCGGCCAGGATCGCTGGGAGCGGTCAGCTCGAGGCCTCCACGGAATTCCTGGGACACCCAGCGGGCGGGCGCTGTCGATTCCTCACCATAACACGCCCGTGGCCGGCTGAAGGCGTGCCGTTCCCCGCGGGTGCGACGATGGGCGCTACCACGACGAAGGGTGCCTTCGCACGGCAAGAGTCAACAAGCATCGCCGGCAAGCTTCGGCGGGATCTGCCAGTGCCTTCGCTCGCGTGGCGCCCCTACCATTTTGCGTGCGCGCACCACCCCGCGACAATTCCTCTGAGAAAAAGAGCCTGGGAAATTGCCTGTCGAGTTCGGTCTGGCGGTCGAGAACTTCACCCCCGCCAGCAAGCGCCCGAGCATCGAGCGGATCCTCGCGTACGCCGATGCGGCGGAGTCGCTGGGCTACCGCTCGCTGTGGGTGTGGGACCACCTGTTCCTCGGCAACCGGCGGCCGTTCCCGTTCCTGGAGTCGATGTCCACCCTGGCCGCGCTGGCCACCCGGACCTCGACGGTGACCCTCGGCACGGGCGTGCTCGTGCTGCCGCTGCGCAACCCGGTGGTCCTCGCCAAGGTGGCCGCGACCGTGGACCTGCTGTCGGGAGGGCGGCTCGCCCTTGGCGTCGCCGCGGGCTGGTACGAGCGGGAGTTCCAGGCGTGCGGCGTGCCCTTCCGGGCGCGTGGCCGCCTGTTCGAGCGGAACCTGGAGGTGCTCGACCGGCTGTGGCGCGCACCGGAGGTCAGCGGGGTGTGGGACGAGCTCGACCTGCGGGGAGTGGTGATGCTGCCGCCGCCGGCCAGCCGCCCGCGCCCGCAGGTGCTCATCGGCGGCTACGTCGACCGGGTCCTGCGGCGGGTGGCGACCATGGGCGACGGCTGGCTGACCTACTTCTACACCGCGGGGAGCTTCCGCTCGGCGTGGGCGAGGATCCGCGACCATGCCGCCGAGGCGGGCCGCGACCCCGACTCGCTCAGCAGCGTCGCCCAGCTCCCGATCTGCGTCTCGTCCTCGTTCGAGGACGCCGACCGGCGCGTGCGGGCGTTCGTCGCCGAGTACTTCGACGTCGCCGAGTGGAGCCAGTCCACGCCCGACAGCGCCATCCGCGGCACGCCCGAGCAGTGCGCCGAGCAGCTCGCCGAGCACGTGGCCGCCGGCGAGCGGCACATCGCGCTGGTCCCCTGCGACTACGCCCTCGAGCAGGTCGAGCGGGTCGCCGCCGAGGTGCTGCCCGCGCTCCAGGCCCCATCCACCGGGCCTCGTCCCACCGGGGGACCCCAGGGGGGTCCCCGGGACCCCTCCGCCCGGGAGCGCGCCTGATGGGCGGCCTCCGGGCCAGGCGGCTCCGCGAGGAGCTCGCGCGCAAGCCGCCGGCGCCGGCCGACAAGCTGCTGCCGGCGGACGCCGCCGCGCGGCTGGTCCGCGACGGCGACCACGTGGCCGTCGGCGGCACGCTGTACTCCCGCACGCCCATGGCGCTGCTGTTCGAGCTGCTGCGCCAGGGCCGCGCCGGCCTCACCCTCTCCCGTCCGCTGTCCTGCTACGAGGCGGAGCTGTTCCTGGTCGGCGGCCTGGCCGGTGGGATCGTGACGAGCTGGGTCGGGATCGGCCTGCCGTGGGGCATCTCGCGGGTCGTGCGCGAGCTGGTGGAGGGTGGCCGGGCGACCTACGAGGAGTGGAGCCACCTGGCCCTCGGGCTGCGCTACAAGGCCGGCGCCATGGGCGTCCCGTTCCTGCCCACCTTCACGATGCTCGGCTCCGACCTCGTCGAGCTCGTCGACACCCACGAGCTCACCTGCCCCTTCACCGGGGAGAAGGTGCTGCTGGTCCCGGCGCTGAACCCGGACGTCGCCCTGGTGCACGTGCACCGCGCCGACCGCTTCGGCAACGCCCAGATCGACGGCTACACCCACATGGACGCGGACATGGCGGCGGCGGCCCGCACCGTGATCGTGAGCACCGAGGAGCTGGTCGACGCCGAGCGCATCGCCGCGCGGCCCGACGCGACCGTGCTGCCGCATTTCCTGGTGGACGCGGTGGTCGAGGCGCCGATGGGGGCCTTCCCGCACGAGTGCTACGGCCGCTACGAGGCGGACTTCGCGCACTTCGACGAGTACGTGGCCGCGATCAGGCGCGACGGCCTCGCCGCGGTCTCCGCCTACCTGGACCGCCACGTCCACCGGCATCCCGACTTCGCCGCGTTCCTGGCCAGCTTCGGCAGCTCGCGGCTGGAGGGCCAGCGGGCGCGCGCCGCGGAGCTGATCGCGCGGTGAGCTGGACGCCGCAGGAGCTGATGACGGTCTCGGCCAGCCGCCTGCTGCGAGACCACCGTGCGGTGTTCGCCGGAGTCGGCGTGCCCCTGCTCGCCGCGGTGCTGGCCAAGCGCCGCCACGCGCCCGACCTCACCATCGTGCTGGAGGGCGGCATCATCGGCCCGCGGATGCTGGCGGGCAGGCTGCCGATCTCCACCAACGAGATGCGGGCCGCGCACCACGCCACCATGCTCACGGCCATCACCGACGTCTTCCTGCTGGCGCAGCGCGGCTTCCTCCACTACGGCTTCCTCGGGGCCGCCCAGATCGACATGCACGGCAACATCAACACCAGCGTCATCGGCCCGGTCGGGCGGCCGCGCGTCCGCCTGCCCGGCACGGGCGGGGCCAACGACATCGCCTCGCTCTGCACCGAGGTGCTGGTGGTCACTCCCCACGAACCGCGCCGCTTCGTCGAGCGGGTCGACTTCGTGACCAGCCCCGGCCACCTCGGCGGCGGCGACGCCCGCGAGAAGGCCGGGCTGATCTCGCGGGGGCCGAGCCTGGTCGTCACCGACCTGGCCCTGCTCGACTTCGAGCCACACAGCAGGCGGATGCGCTTGCGCGGCCTGCAGCCCGGCGTCACCGTGGAGGACGTCCACGCCCACACCGGCTTCGAGCTGCTCGTCCACCCGGAGGTGCGGGAGCTGGAGCCGCCGGCGGCGACCGACCTGGAGCTCCTGCGGGAGCTGGACGGGAACTGAGGAGCCGAGCATGGGGACGACCGGGAGCGGGCGGCGGGTCGGGCTGCTGGTCCCGTCCTCCAACACCGTGATGGAACCCGACGTCTGGGGTGCGCTGCCGCCCGGCGCCACGCTGCACACCGCTCGCATGTACCTGGAGGACACCACCCCCGAGGGCGAGCGCCGCATGCTGGACGAGCACGCGCTCCCGGCCGCGCGCGACCTGGCCACCGCCCGTCCCGACCTCGTCGTCTTCGGCTGCACCAGCGCCGGCGCGCTGCGAGGCAACCGCTACGACGCCGAGCTGTGCGCGCGCATCAGCGAGCTGTCCGGGGTGCCGACCGTCAGCGTGATCGCCGCCGTCAGGCAGGCGATCGCGGCCAGCGGCGCGCGGCGGGTCGGGGTGGTGACGCCGTACGTGGACGCGCTCAACCGCCCCATCAGGGAGAGCCTGGAGGCCGACGGCGTCGAGGTGGCGGGGATCGCCGGGCTGGGGATCGCCGACAACTTCGAGATCGCCAGGGTCCCGGTGGCGCGGATCTGCGACTTCGCCGAGCAGACCCTGCGCGCACTTCCCATCGACCTGGCGTTCGTGTCGTGCACCAACTTCCCGGCCTACTCGGCCCTGCCCGAGCTGGAGCGACGCCTCGGCCGCCCCGTGGTCACCAGCAACCAGGCGGCCATCGCCGCGGTGCTCGCGCTCCTGGATGCGGCCCCGGCGCGCCAGGCCGGGTGACCGATGGTCGCGGCCCCCTTCCGGTACGAGCGCGTGACCTCCTTCGAGGAGGCCGCGCGGGCGCTGCGCGAGCGGGGCGAGGACGCCAAGGTCATCGCCGGCGGCCAGAGCCTGGTCCCGATGCTGAACCTGCGACTGGCCCGGCCGGCGTGGCTGATCGACATCAACCCGGTCGGCGCCGGCCCGATCCAGGACCACGGCGGGTACCTGCGCCTGCCCGCGCTCACCCGGCACCGCGCCATCGAAGCCGCCGAGGTGGTGCGGCGGCGCTGCCCGATCCTGGCGGCGGCGGCGGCATGCGTGGGCAACGTCCGCACCCGTACGCGCGGCACCATCGGCGGCAGCCTCGCCCACGCCGACCCGGCCGGCGAGCTGCCCTGCGTGGCGGTCGCGCTGGGCGCGGAGGTCACCGTGCAGGGGCCGGACGGCGCCCGCGACGTGCCGGTCGGCGACCTGCTGGTGTCGTACCTGACCACCACGCTCGCGCCCGACGAGGTCGTCGCCGAGGTGCGCGTGCCCACCCTCGGGCCGCGCAGCGGCTGGTCGTTCCTGGAGCTGTGCCGCCGCAGCGGCGACTGGATGGTGGTCGGGGTGGCGGCCCTGGTCGAGCTGGACGCCGACGGCACGGTCGCGGCCGCCTCGTTCGCGATCGGCGGCGTCGCCGAGCGTCCCTGGCCGGTCCCGGCGGAGGTGCTCGCGGACCTGCTCGGTGCGCCGCCGGCGGGGGAGCGGCTCGCGCGGGTGGCGGACGCGGCCGCCGCCATGCTCGACCCCGACGACGACGTGCACGCCTCCGGCACCTACCGGCGGCGCATGGCCGCGGTCCTCGGCCGGCGGGCGCTCGCCGAGGCGGCGGCGCGGGCGCGCGGCGACGGGAGGCCGGCCCGATGAGCGACCCCGGCAGGCAGCGCGTCGCCTTCACCGTCAACGGCGAGCAGCGGGAGGCGTGGGTGTTCCCGCACGACAGCCTCCTGGACGTGCTCCGGGACGACCTCGGCCACCACGAGGTCCGCTACGGCTGCGGCGAGGGGGTGTGCGGGACCTGCACGGTCCTGCTCGACGGCGAGCCGGTCAGCGGCTGCCTGCTGCTGGCGGTGCAGGCCGACGGCTGCTCGCTGGTGACCGTGCGCGGCCTCGCCCCGGGCGGCGGTGGCGGCGGCCTCCACCCCCTGCAGGCGTGCTTCCTCCGCCACGGCGCCGCGCAGTGCGGCTTCTGCACGCCCGGCATGCTGCTCACCGCGTGGGCGCTGCTGCAGCGCGACCCGCGGCCCAGCCGCGAGCGGATCCGCCGGGAGCTGACCGGCAACCTGTGCCGCTGCACCGGCTACAGCAAGATCCTGGACGCGGTCCAGGAGCACGCCGCGCAGGCGGCGGAGGAGACCGGCGGCCATGGCTGACACCGAGGCCCCAGCACGCCAGCAGGCGTTCCGGGTCGTCGGGCAGCGCCCGGCGCACCACGACTTCGTCGACAAGGTCGAGGGGTCGCTGCTGTACGCGGCCGACTGGCAGCTCCCCGGCATGCTCCACGGCAGGGTCGTGCGGGCCGAGGTGCCGTGCGCCAGGATCGCCGCCATGGACGTGTCGGCCGCGCGGGCGCTGCCGGGCGTGGTGGCGGTGCTCACGGCCGCCGACGTGCCGTCCAACCAGGTGGTCGAGCGCGCCACCGGCGGGCTCGGTGAGCTGGCCGTCGCCATGCCGGTGCTCGCCGCCGACCGCGTCCGCTACCAGGGCGAGCCGATCGCCCTGGTCGCCGCCGTCACCCCGCAGGTCGCCGCCGAGGCCGCCGAGCTGGTCGACGTCGAGTACGAGGACCTGGCGGGCGTCTTCGACGCCGAGCGTGCCCTGGAGCCGGGCGCGCCGCTGGTCCACGACGAGGGCAACGTCCTGGTGAGCTGGACGATCGCCCGCGGCGACGTGGAGGCCGGGCTGGCAGCGGCCGACCTGGTGGTCGAGGGCGAGTACCGCACCCAGCGGGTGGAGCACGCCTACCTCGAGCCGGAGGCCGGCGTCGGCTGGATCGACACCTCCGGGGTCGTCACCCTGCGCGTGGCCACCCAGGTGGTCGAGCACGCCGCCACCATCGCCGCCATCCTCGCGCTGCCCGAGAGCAAGGTCCGGGTGATCGGCACCTACATGGGCGGCGGGTTCGGCGGCAAGGAGGACATGACCGTCGAGCCCTACCTCGCCCTGCTGGTCTGGCGCACCCGCCGGCCGGTCAGGATGGTATGGGAGCGCCAGGACTCGATCATGGCCAGCACCAAGCGCCACCCGTTCGTCATGCGCTACCGCACCGGCGTCCGGCGCGACGGCACCGTCGTCGCCCAGGACGTCGACGTCGTCGGCGACGCCGGCGCCTACCCCTACCTCAGCCCGCGGGTGCTGTTCGCCGCGTGCGTGACCGCGTCGGGACCGTACCGCGTGCCCAACGTGCGCCACCGGGCCCGCGCGGTGTTCACCAACAACGTCCCCACCAGCGCCTTCCGCGGGTTCGGCGCGATGCAGGTCACCTTCGGGTACGAGCAGCAGATGGACCGGGTGGCGGCGCGGCTGGGCCTGGACCCACGGGCGGTGCGCGAGCGCAACTTCCTCGCCAAGGGCGACACGATCCCGACCGGCGAGCGGCTCGACACCGCCGTGGCCGCCGGCGAGTGCCTACGACGGGCGCTGGCGGCGCTCGGCGAGCCGGCACGCCCGAGCGGCCCGGGCCGGCGTGTCGGCCGCGGCTTCGCCGTCAACATGCAGCCCTACGGCCGCACCGTCTGGTTCCGGGACCGCGCCGCCTGCTGGATCAGCCTGGCGGCGGACGGCGGCCTGCTGCTGCGCAGCGGCGTCACCGACCTCGGCGGCGGCCAGGCGGCCTCGCTGGCGGAGATCGCCTCCGAGGTGCTCGGCGTCCCGTTGGGGGAGATCGGCGTCCACATCGGCGACTCCCAGCTCACCCCGCCGGCGGGCGGGACCTTCGCCACCCGCCAGCTCTACATGTCCGGCAACGCGGTGCTCGCCGCGGCCCGGGCACTGCGGGCCGGGCTCCTGCCGGTCGCCGCCGAGCTGCTGGAAGCCGACCCCGGCGACCTCGCCTTCGAGGACGGGATGGTGCGGGAGCGCGGCAACGGCCGCGGCGTCCGCCTCGCCGAGCTGGCCGCGGCGTGCCAGCGCCGCGGCGTGCCCACCTCGCACCTGGGCACCTGGCGCGCCGAGACCGGCACCTTCGACCCGGCCAGCGGCCAGGGCGCGAGCTTCCCCGACTACACCTTCGGGGCGCACGCCGCCGACGTCGAGGTCGACACCGAGACCGGGGAGGTGCGGGTGCTCGCCTACGCCGCCGCCCACGACGTCGGGCGGGCGATCAACCCGCTGCGGGTGGAGGGGCAGATCCAGGGCGGCGCCTACCAGGGCCTCGGCTACGCCCTCGGCGAGGAGGTCGTCGTGCAGGACGGCCAGACCGCCTCCACCCTGCTCGCCAGCTACCTCGTGCCCACCTCGGCCGACCTGCCCGACGTGCGCGCGATCATCGTCGAGAGCGGCGAGGGCAAGGGCCCGTTCGGGGCCAGAGGGATCGGCGAGCCGACCATCGGCAACCCGGCGGCGACCATCGCCAACGCGGTGGCGGCGGCCACCGGCGTGCGGGTCACGCAGCTCCCGATCACCCCCGAGCGCCTGCTCGCCGCCATCGACGCCGAAGGCGAAGACGCCCGGTGAGCGCCGCGCCCGGGCGCACCGCCGGGGAGGTCTTCCTCAACCCGGCGGCGCGCGCGGCCGCCGCGACCGAGCCGCCCCGGGCGCCGCTCGGCCTGCACCGGCGCCTGCCGGGCTACGCGGTCACGCCGCTTCGGGACGCGCCCGCCCTCGCCAGGGCCAACGGCGTCGGCCGGGTGTGGGTCAAGGACGAGTCCTCCCGGCTGGGGCTGCCCGCGTTCAAGATGCTCGGTGCGAGCTGGGCCGCCTACCGGGCGCTGGTCGCACGGCTCGGCAGGGACCCGGAGCCGTGGGCGGACGTCGAGGAGCTGCGCCGGACGCTGGCGCCGCTGCGGCCGCTGACCCTGGCCACCGCCACCGACGGCAACCACGGCCGGGCGGTCGCCCGCATGGCCGCCCTGCTCGGCCTGGACGCCGACGTCTACGTGCCACGGGGGACCACGGCCGCGCGGATCGCCGCCATCGAGGGTGAGGGCGCCGGGGTCACGGTCGTCGACGGCGACTACGACCGCGCGGTCGCCGCCGCCGCGGCCATGGCCGATGACCGCTGCCTGGCGATCCAGGACGTCGGCTGGCCCGGGTACGAGCAGGTCCCGGCGTGGGTCGTCGACGGCTACGCCACCATCTTCTGGGAGGTCGACGACCAGCTCGCCGCCCGTGGCGAGGAGGGGCCGGACGTGGTCGTGGTCCCGGTCGGGGTGGGTGGGCTCGCGGCCGCCGCGGTGCGCCACTGGCGCCACCGAGGGCGCCTGATCCACCGGGGCACCCCTATGGGGTTCCCCGGACCCCTCCGGCGGCCGCCGCGCCTCCTCGGCGTCGAGCCGCTCGCGGCCGCCTGCGTGCTGCGCTCGCTGCGGGCCGGCCGGATCGTCACCGTCCCCGGCCCGCACGACTCGATCATGGCCGGGCTGAACTGCGGCACGCCGTCGCTGGTTGCCTGGCCGTTCCTGCGCGCCGGCCTCGACGCCGTGGTGGCGGTCGCCGACGGGCGCGCGCGCCAGGCCATGCGCGACCTCGCCGCGGCCGGCATCGTCGCCGGCGAGACCGGCGCGGCGTCCCTGGCCGGCCTCGCCGAGGCGACCGGCGGGCGCGAGGCCGGCGGGCTGCGGCGCGTCCTCGGCCTCGGGGCGCAGGCCCGCGTCCTGCTGCTGTGCACCGAGGGCGCCACCGACCCGGAGGCCTACCGGCGGATCGTAGGAGGGACCCGACCATGACCACCAACCCGTACGGCGGACCGCTGATCGGCCTGGACGACGCCGTCGACCTGCACTGCCATCCCTACCCCGACCTGTTCCCGCGGCTCGCCGACGACATCGACATCGCCCTGGCCGCACGCGACGCCGGCATGAAGGCGCTGGTGCTCAAGTGCCACCACGAGAGCACCGTGTCCCGCGCCTACCTGGTCCAGCGGATGGTGCCCGGCATCCGCGTGTTCGGTGGGGTGGTGCTCAACTCCTATGTGGGCGGCATCAATCCCGCCGCCGTCGAGGCGGCGCTGCGGCTCGGCGGCAAGGAGGTGTGGATGCCGACCGTCGACGCCGGCTACCACGCGCAGGTCCACGGCGGCACCGGCGGCTACGACGCGCAGCAGGGCGGCCGCCGGCAGGCCGACGGCATCTGGGTCACCGACGCCGACGGCCGGCTCACGCCCACGGTCAAGGAGGTCCTCGCCCTGGTCGCCGAGCACCGGGCGATCCTCGGCACCTGCCATCTGTCGCCCGCCGAGATCGTCGCGCTGGTCAGGGAGGCACGCGACGTCGGGGTCGAGAAGATCGTCGTCACCCACCCGTTCTTCAAGGTCCCCAACCTCGACCTCGACACCGTCGAGGAGGTCGCCCGCCTCGGCGCCATGCCCGAGTTCGGCTACTGCACCATCTCGCCCGCCTGGCAGTACGCCGCCCCCGAGAAGATCGTCGCGGCGATCGGGCGGGTCGGCGCGTCGAGGTGCCTGCTGGTGTCCGACACCGGGCAGCGCCACAACCCGATGCCCCCGGAAGCCCTGCGCGTCTTCGCCCAGACCGTGTTCGAGAAGGGCGTGAGCGAGCAGGACGTCGTCACCATGATCAGCCGCAACCCCCACGACCTCCTGGAGCTCGACAGCGCCGACCCCCCGCCGCGCCCGCTCGGCCTCGCCGACCCGTGCCCGGAGACCCACAACAGTTGACAAAACCTCCCCCAAACATTGGTGGAGGATTGCACACCAAGCCTCTTGCTCCGCCGGACCACAGGCCGTTAGCTACCAGGAAGCGGGAGGAGGCGGACATGGCAGCAGCGAGCACCTCGGAGGTGCGGCTCGACGCACACAGCATCGAGCCGATCCCCGAGCAGGACAAGGACTCCACCGGCATCCAGCAGATGTGGATCTGGGCCGGTGCCAACATCGCCCCCATCAACTGGATCCTGGGCGCGCTCGGGATCGTGCTCGGCCTCGGTCTCGTCGAGACGATCCTGATCGTGGTCCTCGGCAACCTCGTCGGCTGCGCGATCTTCGCGGCCATGACCGTGATGGGCCACAAGACGGGCGTGAACCAGATGGTCCTGTCCCGCTCGGCGTTCGGCCGGCGGGGCGGCTACCTGTCGTCGTGGATGCAGTTCCTCATGACCATGGGCTGGATCGGGGTCAACACCTACTTCCCGGTGGTCCTGGCCGTGGCGATCCTCGGCCACTTCGGCGTCGAGGACACCTTCGCGGTCAAGTTCCTGGTCGTGACCGTCATCATGGTCATCCAGGTCGGCATCGGGGTGTACGGCTTCTACCTGATCCGGACCTTCGAGAAGTACACCGTCCCGGTCACGGCGGCGATCATGGTGCTGATGAGCTTCCTGGCCTGGTCCCGCGACGGCGTGGTCGACTGGGGCCTGACGACCAAGCTGACCGGGGCCGCGCACTTCTCCTCCATCACCGGGCTCGTCACCGCCATCGGCGTGGGCTGGGGGATCTCCTGGGTGACGTGGGCGTCGGACTACTCGCGCTTCGTGCCCAGGCGGGTCTCCTCCAAGACGGTGTTCTGGTACAGCTACGTCGGCATGTTCGTCCCCACCGTGTGGCTGGCGGTCCTGGGCGCGTCCATCGCCAGCGTCAGCCAGTCCACCGACCCGGCGAGGCTGGTGACGTCGGTGTTCGGGGGCGTCGTCGCGGTGCTGGTCATGCTGATGGTGCTGCACGGGCCGGTGGCCACCAACATCCTCAACGTCTACTCCTCGGCGCTGGCGGCGGCCAGCGCCGGCATCCGCGCCTCCCGGTTCGCGCTGGGGCTGCTGGCCGGCGCCGTCGGCTACGCGGTGACCCTCTACTTCCTGCGCGCGCCCTCGTTCGCCCAGACCTTCGACAACTGGATGGTCGGGCTGATCCTGTGGATGTCGCCATGGGCGGGCGTGGTCCTGGCCGACTTCTACCTGCTCAAGCGGCAGCGGATCGACATCGACGAGCTCTACGCGGAGCCCGAGCAGAGCCGCTACGGGGACGTCAACTGGGTCGGGATCGTGGCCTTCGTCGTCGGGCTGGTCGCCGGCTGGCTGTTCGAGTTCGGCCTGGTGACGCCGCTCCAGGGGTTCGTCTCCAAGAACCTCCTCGACGGCGCCGACCTGTCCTGGCTGGTCGGCATCGTGGTCGCCGCGGGCGTCTACCTGGTCGGGATGCGGGGCCGGGCGGCGGCCCCGGCGCAGCAGGATCTGGCGGCGCCACCGGTGGCCGGCTCGTAGGCGACCGCCTGCTCGCCGGGCATGATCCGCGCGGCGGTGCTGACCGCTCCGGGCACGCTGGAGATCGCCAGCTTCCCGGAGTCGGGACCGCCGCGCGACGGCGCCCTCCTGCGCCCCACCCACTGCGGCGTGTGCGGGACCGACCCGCACATGTACAGCGGGCACCTTGCCGTTCCCATGCCGCTGGTGATGGGGCACGAGTTCTCCGGCGTGCTCGAGGGCTGGGGCCCGGACTTCCCGGCGCGCGACGTGTACGGCCGGGAGCTGCGCCCCGGCGACGCGGTCGCGGTCGGCACCACCCTGGCGTGCGGGACCTGCTGGTTTTGTAGATTCGTCCCGCAGCGCCAGAACCTGTGCGAGGCCGTGAACATCTACGGGATCACGCTGGGGGCCGCCGAGGCGCCGCACGTCCGCGGCGGCTACAGCGAGCTGCTGTACCTGCTCCCGCAGACGTGGCTGTTCAAGCTGCCCGCGAACGTGTCGTTGAAGATGGCGGCGCTGGCCGACCCGATCGCCTGCGGCACGCGGGCGCTGGAGCGGGCGTTCGCGCCCGGGCTGCCGTGGGCGGGGGAGGGCGTCGGCCTGGGGAAGTCGGTGGTGGTGCAGGGCCTCGGGCCCATCGGGATCATGACCGGCGCCGCGGCCCGCGCCATGGGGGCCAGCCCGGTCGTCGGCATCGACCGCATCCCGATGCGCCTGGAGATGGCGCGGCGGTTCGGCTTCGACGAGGTGCTGTCGCTGGCGGAGCTGCCGGAGGTGGAGGACCGGGCCGGCGCGGTGCGCTCCCTGACTCGCGGCCTCGGGGCCGACGTGGTGGTCGAGGTGGTGGGGCTGCCGGCCGCCTTCGCCGAGTCCCTCCACCTTGTCCGCAGGGGTGGCCGGGTCGTCGAGTTCGGTCACTTCACCGACAACGGCACGATGGCCCTCAACCCGCAGCAGATCGTGAACCTCGACGTCGACATCCTCGGGTCCTACGCCTACCCGAACGCGCAGCTCGGCACGTCGCTGGCGTTCCTGTCGCGGTACTCGGAGGTGTACCCGTTCGAGGACCTGGTGACCCACACGTTCGGGGTGGAACAGACCGAGCAGGCCATCAAGGCCAGCCGCGACAAGGTCTGCGTCAAGGCGATGGTGGTCGCGGGGAGCTAGCGGGGCCGGGAGCCGAGGAGCTGGATGCCGATGGGCGTTGGCCGGTAGTGGTTGATCTCGTTGCGGTCCTGCGGGCACGCGGACGCCACCACGACGCAGTCGAGCTCGGCGCGCAGCACGACGCCGTCCCCGGCCGCGGTGGGCGCCGGGCTCCACGTGAAGGAGCCGTCCGGCTCGACCCGCACCGCCATGAACAGGTTGATCGGCTGCGGCACCTCGATCCGGTCGTGACCGAGCCCGGCCATGACGCGCTGGAGGTTCTCCTGGCACGACGGGTGCCACCCGTCCACGCCGAGGAGGCGGTAGCGCGTGGGGTCGCAGGCCGCGCACAGCATGTCGTGGACGCCGGGGGAGTCGTCCCGCTCGAACCAGAGGATCGGGCGGCGCCGGTTGGTGACGAAGGCCTCGCCCACCCGCGGGAACAGCCGGTTCACCCAGATCCTGGTGTGCTCGGCGCTGGCGTACTCCCCGACGTCGCCGGCGACGAACGCGAACAGGTCCACGACCTGACCACCCTCGACGTCGACCACCCGGAACCGCCCGCCGGACGGCACCTGGACCGCGCGGGCCTGGCGGGCCGGCACCAGCACGAACTCGTCTGCCATGAGGAGTCAGAGCATGCCACAGGGTGAGGGCGGCGGCCGGGTGGGCTTCCCGTTCGTGGGGATCCCCTCGTTCCTCGGGTCGGCGATCTGCACCGACCTGGACAGCCTCGACGCCGACATCGCGGTCCTCGGCGCACCGACCGACGAAGGCTCGCCGTTCATGCCGGGATCCCGGTTCGGCGCCCGCTCGATCCGGGAGCACTCGCTCCGCTTCGTCACCGACGGGCGCGGCTACTACGACCCGCGGGCCCGCCGGCGGTTCCTCGAGCGGGAGATGGTGGAGGGGCGGATCGCCGACGTGGGGGACGCCGACGTGCTGCCCACCAACGTGGTCGACACCTTCGCCAACATCACCGCGCTGACCCGCGGGGTGATCGAGCGCGGCGCCATGCCGGTGGCGCTGGGAGGCGACCACGCCATCACCTACCCGGTGGTGCGGGCGTTCGAGGGCGAGGAGCCCTTCCACGTCGTCCACTTCGACGCCCACATCGACTACATGCCGTTCGTCCATGGGCTCGAGTTCACCAACCAGCACGCGTTCCGGCACCTCCGCCTGATGCCCAACGTCCGCTCCATCAACCAGGTGGGCATCCGCAGCATCCGCAACACCCAGGTGATGCACGAGGACTCGCTCCGCGACGGCAACCGGGTCGTGACCATGGAGGAGTTCAGGGACCGCCCGGTCGACGCGGTGCTGCAGGGCATCCCGGAGGGGGCGCGCTGCTACGTCAGCGTCGACATCGACGTCCTGGACATGTCCCTGATCCCCGGCTGCGTCTCGGCGGAGCCGGACGGCATGAGCTACGCCGAGCTGCGCGACGCCATGCTCGCCGTGGCCGAGCGGACCCGGGTGATCGGCCTGGACCTCGTCGAGGTCAACCCGCTGCTGGACGTCCGCACGGGGCTGACGTCCTACCTGGCCGCCCACATCGTGGTGGAGTCCCTCGGCCGCATCTGCGACCAGCCATGGTGGAGGGAGCGGAGATGAGCGGCCCGGTCAGGGTGGACGTCCACATGCACCTGTACCCGTCGGCGGCGTCGGGCGACTGGTGGAAGGCCGGCTACGAGATCTGGGAGTACGGCGACAAGGACGGGGTGACGTTCAGCCGCTTCAGCGGGACCGTCGGCGACGCGCTCGCGGCCATGGAGGAGGCCGGGTTCAGCCACGGCATCGCCGTGAACCTGCTGAGCGTGGACCTGTTCCGGGAGGAGGCGCTGGCGATGCTGCCGCAGGACCTCCACGGCGACGACCGGGCCAAGGCCGCCGCCGAGATCGAGGCGACCATGGCCGAGCGGTTCCGCGCCGCCAACCGCTGGCTGGTCGACGCCCTCGCCCCGGTCCGGCAGCTCACCCCCTATGTCGGCGTGGACCCGTGGGCCCTGTCGCCCAGGCAGAACGTCGAGCACCTGCGGGAGATGGCCGACCGGGGCGCCCGCGGCGTCAAGCTGCACCCGGTGGCGCAGCGCTTCGAGCCCAACGACCCGCGCATGCGCCCCGTCTACGACGCCTGCGAGGAGCTGGGGCTGGTGGTCCTGTCCCACACCGGCTCGGCACCGGGCGGGGAGCCGTTCGCCGAGCCCGGTGCGTTCGCCGGCGTGCTCCAGGAGCATCCTCGGCTGGTGGTGGTCCTCGCCCATCTGGGTGGGGGAAGCTGGCGCCAGACGGTGGCGCTGGCCCTGGCGTTCCCGGAGGTGGCGTTCGACCTCTGCGAGATCGTCGAGTGGACCGGCGCGCCGAACGCCCCCACCGACGAGGACCTGGCCCGGATGATCAGGGAGATCGGCCCCGAGCGGGTCATGCTTGGCACCGACTTCCCCTGGTACGACCTCGGCCGGACGGTCGAGCTGGTCATGGGCCTGCCGGTGCTCTCCACCGGGGAGAAGGAGCAGATCCTCGGGGCGAACGCCGTCGGCAGGCTCGCCCTGGAGGTGTGAGAGGAGGCGGCTGATGGCGGAGGAAGCGGCGGCGGTCGAGCGGATGCTGGCGGTTGCCATCGAGGAAGCCAGGATCGGGCTCGCCGAGGGCGGCGTGCCGGTGGGCGGGGCCCTGTTCGCGGCCGACGGGCGGCTCCTGGGACGGGGACGCAACCGCAGGGTGCAGGAGGACGATCCCTCGATCCACGGGGAGACCGACGCCTTCCGCAAGGCCGGCCGCCAGCAGAGCTACCGCGGCACCACCATGGTGACGACCCTGGCCCCCTGCTGGTACTGCAGCGGCCTGATCCGGCAGTTCCGCATCCCCCGCGTCCTCGTCGGCGAGAACCGGCACTTCACCGGCGGGGTCGACTGGCTCACGGCGGCCGGCGTGGAGGTCACCGTGGTCGACTCGCCCGAGTGCGTGGAGCTCATGGACCGGTTCATCAGGGAGCATCCCGAGATCTGGAACGAGGACATCGGCGAGGACTGAGCGGCACGCCCACCGCCAGCGCCGTCGGATTGGCCTGGTGGGCTCGCTCCCGATTGGCTCTCGCGCTGATCCCGGCTCCGCGGCTACGCTCCTCGACGCACCGCCGGCGAGGCTCGTCGGCGCCAGATGGAGGGGATCTGCGTGGTTGGACGGGAGGTTCCGGGCATCGACCCGGTGATGCGGGCCATCCGGCTGCACGCGCCCGGCGACCCCGCCCGGCTGGTCGCCGAGCAGCTCCCCACCCCACAGCCGGGCGCCGGCGAGGCGCTGGTCCGCGTCCACGCGGCCGCGATCACCCGCGACGAGCTCGACTGGCCCGCCGACCGGCTCCCCGCGACCCCCTCGTACGAGTTCTCCGGGGTAGTCGCCGCCCTCGGCCCCGGCGCCGACGGTCCCGCCGTTGGCGCGCCCGTCTACGCGCTCGGCGGCTTCGACCGCGACGGCGCCGCCGCCGACTACACGGTGGTGCCGGCGGCGCTGCTGGCACCCAAGCCGCGGACCCTCGGTCACCTGGACAGCGCCGCCGTCCCGCTGGCCGGGCTCAGCGCCTGGCAGGGGCTGTTCGACCACGGCGAGCTGGCCGCGGGGCAGCGGGTGCTCATCCACGGCGCGGCGGGCGGCGTCGGCAGCTTCGCCGTCCAGCTCGCCCGCTGGCGCGGGGCCCACGTCATCGCGACCACCTCGGCCGGCAGCGCCCAGACCGCCCGCGCGCTCGGCGCCGACCTGGTCGTCGAGCCCCCCTGGACGCGGTTGGAGGACGCCGTCGGCGAGGTCGACCTGGTCTTCGACACCGCCGGCGGCGATCGGCTGGCGGGGTCGCCGGCGCTGCTGCGGCCGGGCGGCAGGCTGGTGTCGGTCGCGGCCGAGCCCCCGCGGCAGGCCGCGGATGGGCGCGGGATCACCGCCCGCTACTTCGTGGTCGAGCCCAACCGCGAGCAGCTCGTCGAGCTCGCCAGGCTGATCGACGGCGGCGAGCTGCGGCCACTCGTCGGCGAGGTCTTCGCCCTTGCCGACGCCCGCGAGGCGTTCCAGCGCAGCCTCGGCAGCCACCGGCCGGGCAAGCTGGTCCTCCGCGTCGCCGAGGACGCGGATGCTTGAACCCGCAGTGACGGGCCGCAGGCCACGGCGGCCGTGACGCGGTGGAGGTCCACGGCGGCACCGTGATCCCCGGCCGTGTACAACCATGGGCCATGGAGGTGACGTCCTTGCGGTGGAGGCTGCGGCGGCATCCCGCGCCGGTGGTCGACGCCGGCCTGGCCGTGGCGCTGGCGGTCGCGATCACGATCGCGATCGCCGTGGCGCCGGAGCAGGGCAGGCCGCCCAACGCGCTCAGCTACGGGCTGGGGTTGACGATCGCCGCCCTGGCGCTGTTCCGGCGGCGCTGGCCGGTGGCGGTGCTGCTGGCCTCGGTGGCGACGCTCCAGATCTACAACATCCAGGACAACCCGGGCCTGTTCGCCGCGGTGCCGCTGTCGGTGGCGCTCGCCACCGCCTGGGCCTCCGGCCACCGCGTCTGGGCGCTGCTGGTCGCCGTCTGGGTCGGCAGCACCCCGCTCATCTGGTTCTCGCTGTTCCAGCGGGACTTTCTCTCCCAGGCGCTCCGCGACATCGTGCCGGACCTGGCGCTGCTGGCGGCCGTGCTGCTGCTCGGGGAGGCGGTGCGCAGCCGCCGCGCGCTCGCGGCGGAACAGCAGCGATCCGAGCGGCTGCTGCTCAACGTCCTGCCCGCGCCGATCGCCGCCCGGCTCAAGCAGCGCGAGGACGTGATCGCCGACGGCTTCCCCGACGTCACCGTGCTGTTCGCCGACCTGGTGGACTTCACACAGCGCAGCCAGCGCATCGCCCCGAAGCAGGTGGTGGCGATCCTGAACGATCTGTTCACGACGTTCGACCAGCTCGCCGAATGCCAGGGTCTGGAGAAGATCAAGACGGTCGGCGACGCCTACATGGTGGCCGGAGGCCTGCCCGACCCGCGGCCCGGCCACGCCGGGGCGGTGGCCGAGATGGCGCTGGCCATCCGCGACGAGGTCGCGCGGCACGCCGACCCGAGCGGCCAGCCGCTGCAGGTTCGCGTCGGCATCGACACCGGCCCGGTGGTGGCCGGCGTCATCGGCAGGCACAAGTTCATCTACGACCTGTGGGGCGACACCGTCAACACCGCCAGCCGCATGGAGTCCCACGGGGTGCCCGGCTGCATCCAGGTGACCGCCCGCACCTACCAGCGCCTCAAGGACGGGTACCGGTTCGAGCGGCGGGGACCGATCCAGGTCAAGGGCAAGGGCGAGATGGTCACCTACTTCCTGCTCGGAAGGAACCAGTGACCTCCACTGGCGTGTCGGGGGGCATTGGTATGGTAGACGTCGACTCCCCCTCCCGTTCTCACCACAGAGGAGATTCGCTTTGTCTTCGCGTTCTGCCGCCATCTCGTCGCGTGCTCGCCCCCGACGACGCCGGCTACGACCAGGCCCGCACCATCTTCTACGGCGGGTTCGACCAGCGGCCACAGGTCATCGTCCGGCCCGCCGACGAGTCCGAGGTCGCCAGGGTCATCGCGCTGGCACGTGACGGCGGCCTGGAGCTGGCGGTCCGCAGCGGCGGCCACAGCCCCGCCGGGCACAGCCTCAGCGACGGCGGGATCGTGCTGGACCTGTCGGGGATGCGGGCGCTGGACATCGACCCCGACCAGCGCACCGCGTGGGCGCAGACGGGGCTGACCGCGGGCGAGTACACCACCGCCGCGCACGCGCACGGGCTGGCGACCGGGTTCGGCGACACCGGGTCGGTCGGGATCGGCGGCATCACCCTGAGCGGCGGGGTCGGCTACCTGGTCAGAAAGCACGGCCTGACCATCGACAGCCTGCTGGCGGCGGAGCTGGTCACCGCCGACGGCCAGCTCCTGCGGGTCGACGACCGGTCCCATCCGGAGCTGTTCTGGGCGATCCGCGGCGGCGGCGGCAACTTCGGGGTCGCGACGCGCTTCCGGTACCGGCTGTACCCGGTCGACCAGGTCGTGGGCGGGATGCTGTTCCTGCCGGCGACGCCGGAGGTGATTGCCGGGTTCGTCGCCGAGGCCGAGGCCGCCCCGGAGGAGCTGTCGGGCATCGCCAACGTGATGGTGGCGCCGCCGATGCCGTTCGTGCCCGCCGAGCACCACGGCAAGCTCATCATCATCGCCATGCTGGTCTACGCCGGCGACCCGGACGCCGGCGAGCGCGCGGTGGCGCCGTTCCGCGGGCTGGCCACGCCGCTCGCCGACATGCTCAAGCCGATGCCCTACCCGGAGATCTACCCGCCGGACGAGGAAGGCTTCCACCCGACCGCGGTGGGCCACACGATGTTCATGGACACCGTCGACGAGCCGGTCGCCAAGACGATCCTGGAGTACCTCCAGGCCTCCGACGCACAGGTGCGGGTCGCGCAGCTTCGGGTGCTTGGCGGGGCGATGGCGCGGGTGCCCGCCGACGCGACCGCGTTCGCCCACCGCGGGTCGCGGATCATGGCCAACGTCGCGGCGTTCTACGAGGGTCCCGCCGACCGGGCCGTGCGGCAGGCCTGGGTCGACGAGTTCGCGGCGGCGCTGCGGCAGAGCGACGGCGGCGCCTACGTGGGCTTCCTCGGCGACGAGGGCCAGGCGCGGGT